>Ga0114959_10003827_pt1 | contig 11699 bp, 14 predicted proteins | sample C_130625_EF_Meta_FD_87317 | JGI IMG/M metagenome (GOLD analysis project Ga0114959, IMG submission 87317) | Freshwater microbial communities from Lake Croche, Canada to study carbon cycling - C_130625_EF_MetaG | ecosystem: Environmental > Aquatic > Freshwater > Lake | place: Lake Croche, Canada...
CCCCTATCTTTAACATATCAGGCCTGGCATTCGGGAAAGACGAAGTACTTGAGCGTGTTGGAGGCAGTTCCAAAATCACACCGTTTAGTGACCGTCCCCGACGGGTGGGTTTCGCGGCACGTTTTGATCAAGAGAAGCAACCTGGCTTCTTTATGGATCTTATTGAAATGTACAGCGAGCTCACCAGCGAACCTTGTGAGTTTGCAATATACAGTGGTGGACCTCTCCGAAGCAACAACCCAGAGTATGTTGAACGTGCCCGCCGTATGGAGGCCGAAGGTCGACTCCGAATCTTTGATAACATAAGCAAGAACGAATACTATGCTCACCTTAACAATACTCGTGTGCTGTTCAATTGTGCTCTCCAAGATTGGGTCTCGAACACTGTCAGTGAAGCAGATACCCTCGGAGCCAACGTTCTATATCCTGCTTATCGCAGTTTCCCTGAAACTTTTGCAAATGACCCTAACAGGCTCTATATTCCTTGGTCAATAGATGATGCTTATCACAAACTGCAGAACCTATTGCGTGAACCGCATCACAACATGGGCCTTATTTCTGACTGGAATAATGGTACTGTTGATCGGATCGTTGATATTCTTGAAGGCAAGGGTGAACAATGGAATAGGGCGGGCAATCGCTATCGTGACCATGTTGCTCACGAAAAGTATCAAGTTGTAAAGATCGAAAAATGAATGTAATAGTAACCGGCTCGGCCGGATATATCGGAGGACAAACTGCCTTGTTGTTGAAAGATGCAGGGCATGTTGTGTATGGTATTGACCGTAGAGGTCCACCCAAGCATTTGCTAGGTGTATGTGATAGTTTCTTATATCAAGACTTCGCTAGTGACGTAGCACTAAGTTGGATCATTAACAAACAACCAGATGCAATTATTCACTGTGCCGGTACCAGTCTTGTTGGCCCTAGTGTCACAGACCCTAGTGAATATTACAACAACAATGTGGTCAAGACTTTGAAGTTGTTGGATATTGTGCGAAAGAGTTTGCCACAAACTAGATTTGTATTCAGTTCATCAGCGGCCACATATGGCAAACCAGTCATGACTCCGTGTCATGAAGTTGATCCTTGTGAACCAGTTAGTCCATACGGAGACAGCAAACTCATGATCGACATGATGTTGGAAAGTTATCATCGAGCATACAAACTTGATTATGTTAGTTTCCGTTACTTCAATGCCTGCGGCGCTGATCCTCAAGGACGACATGGACAAGAGCCCGGTGCTACACATGTGATTGCCAAGTTCTTAGAAGCCACTAGAGATGAAGGGACGTTTAAAATATATGGAGTTGATTATCCTACTGATGATGGTACTTGTGTTCGCGATTACGTGCATGTGGATGATATCGCCCGAGCCCACGCTTTGGCTTTGTATCACAAAATCCCTGCAGGCATCTACAACCTCGGATCAAACTCAGGAACCTCGGTCAAACAAATAGTAGAACGTGCCCAGGCTGTTACTGGTAAAATGCCCACAATTCAGTTTGGCGCGGCACGGGACGGTGATCCACCCATGCTCACTGCCAGTGCAGACAAGTTCAATCTAGTAGCAGGCGCCTGGAGACACTATGATCTGGACGCCATGATTCAACATGCATGGGCGTGGTATGTTCGATAAGATTCTAAAGTTCGAACAGGAACTGGCTGAGTTCACAGGAGCTCCTTATGCTATCATGACCGATTGTTGTACACATGCAATCGAGTTGTGCTTGCGCCATGACAAGATCACCCAATGTAGTTTCACACCATATACCTATTTGAGTATTCCCATGCTCATGCATAAATTGGATATCAAATACGATTACTTTCCGGACTCGCTACCACATAGACAACAGTGGATCGGCGAATACAAATTCGAAGGCACACGTATCTGGGACAGTGCCAGACGACTGGAAAAGAACATGTACCGCCCCGGTATGATACAATGTTTGAGTTTTGGACATGGAAAGACTTTACATATAGGCCGCGGTGGTGCTATAATACTTGATGACAAGACAGCATATGATGCAATAATTCGCATGAGGTATGATGGTCGCGATCTAAATATCACACCCTGGCAGACGCAACAAGAATTCAAGGTTGGATATCACTACAAGCCCACACCAGAAGAAGCCATGCAAGGTATTGCATTGCTGGAAGGACTCAAGGAACATTGTCCGGAACCTAAACCAGTTGAATATCCAGATTTAAGAACTATCACTATCAAGGATTAAGATGACAGAACCAGTAAATTACGATAATATTGACACCAAAGACTACGAAGAAGGCTATCTTGGAGATGCAATTCGTTTTGCAATGAAACGTGATGGAAAACGTTTCTGGGCCGGAGACAATATTAGTGACTATTTGTTCGAAGGTGATAAAGAACGACTGATCAATGAGGCTACTGAGGCCTTCGAACGTGTGCTAGATACATTATTGATTGACAGAGAAAATGATCCCAACAGTCAAGGTACAGCACGACGCTTGGCCAAGATGTACTTCAATGAAATCATGGCAGGAAGATATGAACCAGAACCAGATGCAACAGCATTTCCAAATGATTCGGCGGACCGTTACGAAGGCATGCTCGTTGTTCGCAGTGAGCTTAGGAGTATGTGCAGTCACCATCACCAACCCGTTGTTGGTGTTGCTTATATTGGTATTTTGGCTGCTAACAAACTTATTGGCTTGTCCAAGTACACACGAATTGCTCAGTGGTGCGCCCGGCGAGGTACTCTCCAGGAGGAACTTTGTATTGATATTGCTCGGGAGATACAACGTGCCACCGACTCGGAAAATGTAGGTGTTTACATACAGGCCACACATGGTTGCTGTGAAAATCGTGGCATCATGGCACATAGCAGTTTGACGCAGACCACAGTACTCCGCGGTCTTTTCAAATCTGATGCGGGTGTCAAGAAAGAGTTCATGGACAATATCAAACTGCAACAGGACTTTGCACCAAGGTAAATTATGTTATTAGAAATTGCGTGTATCGTGGCAGGATTTTTAGCAGGCATGACCTATGCCCAAGAACGAGACTGGCAACGCTATCGCCGCACCAGAGATGAAGTCAAGGAAGAAATAGCCAAAGAATACGACTACTATCGAAATCTCAGCGAGAGTTTGAAGCAAGACCTACACGAACTAAAGACAAGAAAAAAATGATATCATATGCCACACTCAAGGCCGCACAGGATGGCAAGGTAGCACCTTGGACCAACGCAGTACCCGAACTCAGTAATCCTCATGTGGCTGTGTTTCGTGATGCTTATCCTGTTACAGAAGGACACCTGTTGTTTGTGCCAAGAGCCAACACAGATGAATCTATTGTGGTAGCACTGGGTCTGGCCCTGCTAACCGGACGCCAAATGGTACAGAACAATCAATGTGACGCTTTCAATATCGGACTAAACATGGGTACCGCGGCAGGACAAACAGTGATGTATCCACATGTGCATTTGATACCAAGAACGCATGGTGACACTCCTGATCCGGTTGGTGGTGTGCGTGGTGTGGTGGCAGGTCAAGCCAACTATAAGACTGATACCTATCAACAACCGTGTGTCATTGACAAGGAAAATTTGTGACCTGGAACACAGGAGGCTATAACAATTGGTTTGAGGTTACTGCTGATCCCAAATTTGACGCAAGAATACTAAAGACAGCAAAGCATCTGTACGAGAATTTTGAACAGGCCGGTGACTACACCATCAATCTTATTGCACAAGACTGGTCGCACAAACCACTGTATCTCACACTGAGCGGTGGCCTAGACAGCGAGTTTGTAGCCAAGCTCTTGGTCAAAAATAAAATTAAATTTACTCCGGTCATACTCAAAATAGATCTATTGAACGAGCCCGAAACTTGGTATGCAGAATATTGGTGCTATAAAAACAGTATAACACCGATTGTTTTACACTATAATGTGTCACAATTTACCGATGCCATGAAACGACACTACAAGTGGTTGGTTGAATTGAAAAATTTTGCATTGATACCACAGGCAATTGTGTACGATTATGTTAACCAACAACAAGGACACTTGATTTATTGTGCAGGAGACATGCAGATAGATGTCAACACAGTTGACCAATTTTATCTACACAGTTTTGATTTGATCAGCAACATAGCAAGTGTGGGAAGTCATCCGACATCTTTCTACATGTACGCCCCAGAACTACTGCTGAGTTATGTTTATTGTTATGATATCAATCTCCCGGAAAACTACAATAAAATAAATGCTTATCAAGTGAGCCCTAGACCAAAAGTTCCATATCAACAGCATCTAGATCAACATCCTTGGCATCAAGAGTACAAACAAAAAATGATGCGTATCGCCAAATTAGATCTCAACAACTATCATAAACCATGTTATTTTGGCACAAGAGAACAAATCTTACAAAAATTAAGTCCATAAATATTTCTTTACAGCGGCCTTTGGCTTCATCCCGCTTTACAAACTCTGCCAGCCTATGCTAAAATTTAACATAGGAGAAACAGCATGACCCCAGTAGTTTACAAATATACCAGTACCAAAGAGTACCACGACGCATTTCCATGTGCGTATCGTCAGTGGCGAGCCGATAGCCATTGCAACTTGATTCATGGATATTCGTTTAGTATGAAATTTTTCTTTGGCACAGATGACTTAGACGTTCGCAACTGGGCCGCTGACTATGGTGGTCTCAAAGAACTTAAAAAGACCTTGGAAGATCAATTTGATCACACGTTGTTAGTAGCACAAGATGATCCTGAGCTAGAAACATTTAAATTGTTACAAGAAAAGAAAATGGCCAAACTCACTATTCTACCAAGATTAGGTTGTGAAGGTCTTAGTGATATGCTGTACCGGTATGTGAACGGTGTCTACATACCTGACTTGTGGGGTCCAGGCGAAGCAAAACGTTTGTGGTGCTATCGTGTGGAAGTGCGTGAAACACAGAGCAACATGGCTTTCCGTGAAGGCCATCGTGAATGGAACGAGGATTTGTTTGCATGATAGAACCTGAGTTTGATATCGCCATGCTGTTGGCCACTCGTGGTCGCACCATGATGTTGGATCGTAGTATTCGCAGTTTGGTAGAATTGGCAGATGATCCCAGCCGTGTGCAATTGATGTTTGCATTTGACCAGGATGACGACATTGGGTTTGGCTATTTTACTGAGCATCTCCAACCTTGGTTGGACGAGCAAGATATTGGTTACACCGCCATGAGGTTTGACCGCATGGGCTATATCAATCTCCACAAGTACAATAATGCCTTGGCTGAGGTATCTAGTGCTCGTTGGCTCATGATCTGGAACGACGATGCAGTGATGCAAAGTCCAGGCTGGGACACCACTATCATGAGCTACGAAGGCCAATTCAAGGTGCTGAGCTTCAAGACTCACAACATGCATCCTTACAGTATCTTTCCTATTGTGCCGCGCAAGTGGTTTGACCTGCTGGGCTATATCAGTCCCCATCCCACCCAAGATGGGTGGGTCAGCCAACAGGCCTATATGTTGGATGTCTATCAACGCATTGATGTTGAAGTACTACATGATCGATTTGATTTAACTGGCAACAACAACGATGATATTTTTCGCAATCGACCCATGCTAGAAGGCAATCTCGATCATCCTATGGATTTTCATAGTCCTCAGCAGATAAAATTGCGCCAGGGAGATTGTGCTAAGTTGGCCACCTGGATGTATACACAAGGAATCAGCACAGAATTCTTTGAAAATATCTTCAAAGGTACTCAGGACCCTTGGGAAAAATTAAAACAAAACGATCCTAACCATCAGATGTTTGCTTTTGAAAGTCCAACCAAGGACCTTAGTCAAGTTAAATAGAATATGACATACAAAATTGCTTGGGTTCAGCCCAATTTCCAACAAGGGCCCAAAGAGTTTAATGCTCACTACTTGCCATATTCAGCAGGTGTAATCTGGAGCTATGCCTTGACTGATCCTTGGGTGCGTGAAAACTTTGAATGCACAGACATGGTCTGGCGCAGAGATGCTGTGGAACCCTTGGCTGAAAAACTGGCCAAGAATGATGTTGTTACATTCAGCACCTATGTGTGGAATCATCAGTACAACTATACCCTGGCTCGCATGGTCAAACAACTGAACCCCAACTGCTTGATCATATTTGGTGGTCCAGAACCTGCTATTACTGATCCAGACATCTTTGTCAAAGAACCCTACATGGATCTTGTGATTTGCTTTGAAGGAGAGATCACATTCCGCAATGTGATGCGAGCATTTGAGTCACGCAACTTTGAAGAGATTCCTGGCTTGTTGGTCAACAAGAACGGCAAAGCCGTCAACACCGGCGATGCCAAACGTATTGAAGCACTTGGAGAAATTCCCAGTCCTTACCTGTCAGGAGTGTTTGACAAGATAGTGGCAGAGAATCCCGGAGTAGAATGGAACGGCACACTAGAAACCAATCGCGGTTGTCCTTTTGCTTGCACCTTCTGTGACTGGGGTAGTTTGACCTACAACAAGGTCAAGCACTTTGATGTACAGCGAGTGTATGATGAACTGGAATGGATGGCAAAGCACCGGTGTGGGTTTATCAGTATCACTGATGCAAACTTTGGCATGTTCCCCGAACGTGATAATCTCATTGCCGATAAAATTATCGAAGTACAGAGCAAGTATGGATATCCGAAAACGTTTAGCGTGGCCTGGGCCAAGAACCAAAAGAAAGAGGTTGTGGACATTGTCAAGAAACTTTTGGATGCCCCAGGTTTCAATCAAGGACTTACCTTATCTGTGCAGAGTCTCGACGTGGACGTCTTGGAAAATATCCGCAGAAAAAACATGGAAATGAACAAGCTGGAAGAAGTGTTCGAATTGTGTGAACAACGCAACATTCCAACCTACACAGAACTCATTCTCGGCTTGCCAGGAGAAAGTCTGCAATCATGGAAAGACAACTTCTGGAAACTGTTCCGCATGGGCAATCACACAGGCCTCACTGTGTTCCAGGCACAGTTGTTGGAAAATGCCGAAATGAACTTGTTACAAAAGAAACTGTTCAAGATCGACTCACAGCGTGTGACTGACTACTTCTCAGGTTCCTACTCCAACGAACACATAGAAGAAGGTATTGACATTATCACAAGTACCAAGGACTTGCCTTTTGAAACCATGTTGGATGCTGAGATCTTCTCATGGTATATCAACACCTTCCACATCAATGGTGTGAGCACACTGTTGAGTCGCTTGGTCTACAAGTACCTTGACATAGACTACTCGGCGTTCTACGAAGAATTATTTGAATTCTTGCAACAGGATGAGTGGTTTGTAAAAGAGCAAGCAGAGGTACGTCAGTATTTCAGTAACTGGATGACCCAGGGACAGATTCGTCACCCCAACATTGGTGGCATCGAGATTCACGGCTGGAACTTGATTCATCGCAGTATTCTAAACATGCACGTGGAACATCAGTACGAAAACATCTTTGCCAAACTTGAACAGTTCATGCAACGCTATGACTTGCCTCAAGAACTGCTGGACAATGCCATGAAGTTCCAAAAGAAATATCTCATAGCATATGATGATATTGCTCAGTACCCACAGAAACTAGAACTAGATTACAATATCTGGGAATATCTAACATTTGATCAGCCACTACAACAAGGTCGGGTGACATACGATTTAGATTTCCCTGAAGACAAGACCATGAGCTTTCCAAGATTTTTGGAACTGTTCTATTTTGCAAGACGCAGAAACTTTGGCAAGGCCACTGTGGACACGGCTGATGGTCTTGCTGTTAACCAGGCCCGAAGAGGCGAAGCCAGTGCGCGAGCAATGGCCCTATAAAAATCACTAGACAACAGCCAACCACAGTGTTATAATATACAACTATGACTGATTTTGATTCCGATATTGCAGTACTACTGCCTACTAGAGCTCGCACCACCATGGTAGAACGCAGTGTCAAAAGCCTGTTTGAACTGGCCGAGCAACCTGACAGAGTTGAAATTGTGTTTGGGTATGACAACGACGATACCGTAGGATTTGATTATTTTAACAAGACCATACGTCCCTGGATGGACAAAAAATCTGTTACATACTCGGCCATGAAGTTTGAACCGTTAGGGTATATTCGACTCAACGAATATGTCAATGCCATGGCCAAGACAACTCGTGCCAAATGGTACATCATCTGGAACGATGATGCTGTGATGCGTACTGTGGGTTGGGACACCGAGATTATGGCGCAGGATGGCAATTTTAATTTGCTGGCCTTTCATACACACAATCAACATCCTTACTCAATTTTTCCCATCATACCCCACAAATGGTTTGAAATACTAGGCTATCTGTGCCCTCATCAAATCTCAGATGCTTGGACCAGCCAACAGGCCTACATGTTAAACATATTCAAGCGCATTGATGTTGTGGTCAAGCATGATCGATTTGACTTGACAGGCAACAATCAAGATTCAACCTTTGCCAATCGTCCCATGATGGAACGAGATCCATTCATGCCCGGAGACTTCAATCACATGGACGTGACCAACTTGCGAATAAACGATTGCATCAAATTAGCAACGCATATGAAAAGTATTGGTATGGATGTTAGATACTTTGAAAACATTTTAAATGGCAAGCAAGACCCTTGGGAGATGTTGGTACGCAATGATGTGAACCGCCAGCAAGTTCAGTGGAAAATAGATCACAAAAACCAACGAGTAGAAAGACCAAAATGACAGATCACAATTTAGAAGAACGCATTGTGCGTTATTGGAATGCACAGCCCTGCAACATCAAGCATGGCAAAAGTGAAGTAGGTACCTTGGAGTTCTTCCAAGAAGTTACTGAACGCAGATATCGTGTGGAACCGCACATGAAAGAATTTGCTGGCTTTCATCTTTGGACTGGCAAACGTGTGCTGGAGATTGGTTGTGGTATTGGTACTGATGCGGCTGAGTTCGCTAGATTAGGTGCAGACTATACTGCTATTGATATCAGCAACAACACAATTGAACTGGCCAAGAAACGTTTTGAAGTTGAAGGCCTCGAAGGTCGATTTGTATGTGGTGATGCCAGTGATCCTCAAGTGTATGAAGGCCTGGGCAAATTTGATATGGTATACAGTTGTGGTGTTATGCATCACTTTCCCAGAATCGATGCCATGATCCAGAATGCCTATGATGTGTTGGAACCAAACGGAGAGTTTAGATTCCTGGTATATGCCAAAAACTCCTGGAAGTATTCCATGATCCGCAAGGGTCTAGATCAATTTGAAGCACAAGCAGGTTGTCCGTTTGCACAAGCCTACTCAAACGATGAAGTATATGCTCTATTAGGTGATCGTTTTCACATTGAGAGGTTGCGTCAAGCACACTGTTTCATGTATAATGTAGAAGCGTACAAACAAGGTAGATATGAATTAGAGCCTTGGTTTGCGGCCATGCCAGAAGAGATGCGTGATGCAGTCAAAGAATATCTAGGTTGGCATCTATTAGTAAAAGCAAGGAAAGTATGAGTAAACTCAAAGTAGCAGAACTGTTTTATAGTGTGCAAGGAGAAGGTAGGTACATGGGTGTACCCAGTGTGTTCTTGCGTGTGTTTGGATGTAACTTTAAATGTGCCGGATTTGGCATGCCTCGAGGAGAACTTAGCAATGAAGCAGAACTTATTGATCCTACTAACTATGCCGACTACAAATCCCTTCCTCTTGTGTCTACAGGTTGTGACAGTTACGCTAGTTGGGATCCTAGGTTTCGTCATCTTAGTCCCCTTCTTTCTACTGATGCGATTGCCGATGGTATTATGGATATGTTACCGTACGAGGAATGGAAAGACGAACATTTAGTAATCACGGGCGGTGAACCTTTGTTAGGTTGGCAACGTGCCTATCCAGACTTACTAGAACATCCTAAGATGGCTGGTCTAAAAGAAATTACCTTTGAAACAAATGGTACTCAACCACTAGATGATTCTTTTAAACGGTATCTACATACTTGGGCATATCATCATGACAAGGAATACTTACGAGAAATTACATTTAGTGTGAGTGCTAAACTACCCGGATCCGGTGAGTCATGGTCAGATGCTATCTGTCCAGACGTAGTATGCGAGTATGAAGAGTATGGCTATACCTATTTGAAACTGGTAGTTGCCACAGAACAGGATTTAATAGATGCAGAACGTGCAGTTGAAGAATATCGTAAAGCAGGCTTTACTGGTCATGTTTATGTCATGCCTGTTGGTGGTGTTGAGCAGGTGTATTCCCTTAACAATCGTGCAGTGGCAGAAATGGCAATGCGAAAAGGCTGGCGGTACAGTGATAGATTACAAGTGCCACTCTTTAAAAACGAATGGGGCACCTGATGGGACTATTTGATCGATTTCGCAAAAAGCCCGAACCCAAGCCCAGGGCTGAACCCAAACCCCGAGCGCCAGAAAAAACCGAAAAAGAACTGGCTACTGAGAAGGGCGAACCTTATGTTAGCATCCTCAAGATGGATATTGATCCAAACAACTTGCATCAAGGTGCATTTGAACTAGACTGGAACGAAGTCTTTGTGGCTCGCTTGGTCAAAGCCGGATACATGATGAAGCCCAACGACACTGATGCTGAAATTGTGGATCGGTGGTTTCAGAATATCTGTCGCCATGTTGTGATGGAAACCTGGGAACAAGAACAGGCCATGAACAAGTACAGCAGTCAATATGTAAATTCTCGAGACATTGGCGGCGGGCGTACAGAGGTAAGTTAATGGAACCAATCTTCCCAATGGTCACTGAATTTCTGCAGTAAAGGAAAGTAAATGAAAATATTGTTTAATGGATGTAGCATGGTAGAAATGATTACCCTGAATACGTTACCAAGTTGGGAAGTAAAAATATGGCCATATCTTTTAGCAGAAAAGTTAAATCTAGAATACATTAACATTGGTAAAACAATGTCAAGTAATCGTCGAATTTTTAAAACCACTGTGGATTATTTGTTAACACACAACGACATTGATGTGGTATTTGTTGGGTGGACTAGTATGGATCGAGTTGAACTACCATTATCCAATGGAGACTTTGTTAGAATGACTCCGCACGGAGAATGTTCTGAAAATTCTGGCCCAGCTGAGACAAGGTTTTATAAAGATTACTACAAGTACCACTATAACGAATGGTCACAAGGTATTGAGACTTTCAGAATGATGTATTTGCTTGATTGTCTTTGTCAAATCAAAAACATAAAACTGTGGAACATTAACAGCATATTTGATAATTACATCAATCGCTACAAGGAGTTAATTCCTTACAATTTTTTTCATAATACATTTGATCCAACAAATCCAACATACCAGTCTGAATTAGAGCAAATGATAACCCTTAATAATCATGTTGTTAGCATGAATTGGGCAATGCCAATCGATCAGTCGTTAACTGATTTTTGTAGCAATAATTCATTGGATCAAGATGAATGGGGACATCCGTTGTTAAACGCTCAAGAATCTATTATGGAGGTGTTATTTAAAAGTATGCATAAAATATGTTGAATCTTCCCAATGGTCCCCAAATTCCTTGTAAACTAATGCACTTTCTGTTATAATGGTAGTATGATATTCAATCACATTAAAGAACTCAAAGCCGAGGGCAAAAAAATCGGTATCACATTCAGTCAATTTGACATGCTACACGCAGGGCACATCGCCATGTTAGCCGAAGCCAAAAATCATTGC
>Ga0114959_10003828_pt1 | contig 11698 bp, 25 predicted proteins | sample C_130625_EF_Meta_FD_87317 | JGI IMG/M metagenome (GOLD analysis project Ga0114959, IMG submission 87317) | Freshwater microbial communities from Lake Croche, Canada to study carbon cycling - C_130625_EF_MetaG | ecosystem: Environmental > Aquatic > Freshwater > Lake | place: Lake Croche, Canada...
TAAGCATATTAGATAATGCTGGTTTACCACCAGCAGATCTATTGACAGCTATTGTGATGTGTTTAATTTTATTTCTGCTTGGCACATCAGTCTTAACTTCTATTGCAATGTTCTTATCATCTTGAGCAATTTTATCAGCTATAAGATGAACTTCTTCACCAATTCTTGCTTCAATATCAGGGCTTGGTTTACCAAGATCAATCGTCATATGATGACAAATCAACTCCCATTCAGAAGGCAATTTACTGAAAATTCCCAACAAACGCATCCTGCTTTCTTTATCCAGATTAACAGCACTATACATAAAACCACCAGTTAGAGTACAAGTATATATGAAATGATTTTTTTGCTTTTACAAACTTGTACTTTCAGTTTACATCTTACACACTTGTACTCCAGACTTACCATCAACAAAGCAATTCTGGACAAGCAAGTCTATTGACCAAACTGCTTCGGAAAGCGAAGAAGCAAAGCCGATATTATGGTGTAACGATAACCACAAGGAGAAAGACAATGGCAACTATTCGCTGCGAAGAATTGAAATACAAAGGGAAACTTTTTGATGTGACCTTTGGTTACGAGTTTACTGTTGATAAATGGAATGATGTCGAGATTCACAAATGTGACATCTGGTTGGAGAAAATCGGTTTTTACGATGAAGACAAAGACAAAGTGATTGAATATAAACCAGATGATATTGAAACTAAGGAAGTGATTGAACTTTTCCCATACGACAGTGTTTATAAAGACCTTGATCTTGAAAAAGTAGTCGAAGACTACTGGCAAGGAGTTAAAGACGGTCATGTGGGCATCTAATTGCGAAAGGAACTAATGAAAATCAAAGTTCGATTCCATCTCGCCAATGGCGAAAACTACAGGAAATGGCAAGTCAAAGTTGGTTCAGAGGTCAATTACTATGATCCTGAATCAACACGAATCGTCATGAAAGAATGCAAGCTGAGGAACAGTAAGAAGATATCAATTCAAATCAATCAAGGCGCAAACAAAACAGTATGCGCTTGGATAGAATGCCAAGATCTGGAAATCCAAACTGTAAAAGAAGAACTATCATCATCTGCTATCACATACAACCCAAGAGTACAACCAAATTGGGTTGAAAATGGCAAAGATGTAGATAACGAAAGATATCAAGTCCTATACACAAATGGTAGAGGAGTTTATCGTCCTTCTTAATCTGGACAAGATTGTCCCCTTTCCAAACTGCTTCGGAAAGGGGAGAAGTAAAGCCGATATATGGGTGTAACCAATAGGCAAGGAGAAAGACAATGATTTTTATTCCAAAGTGTGACATTGAGATGATGGCTCAGGTTTCGGCAGAATTATTCAGGAATAAGTGTCAAATCAAAGTGACACTTGAGTGTAACACTCATTGGAGAATTGAAATCCTGAGTGTTGATGAGTAACAGTTCTAACAGTAACAGTTCTAACAGTAACAGTTCTAACAAGGAGAAAGATAATGGCTAAGATTACGATTGATATTGAAGACCAGCTTCCTGATCTCGTCAATGATGCGATTGATGGAGTAAAAGAAATTCTCAAAGATTATGTCGAGGAAAACAAATCAGATAGCCTTCCAGATATAAGCGATCTGGACTACTCTGGTTCAGTACATGAACTTATTGATGGACTAATCCCTGTATATGATAAAAATATTGAAGATATATGGTATCTTCACAAGAAAGATTTGATCAGATCATACGAAGATTCAGGAGTGGGTAATAACCCCATGGAAAATAATGGATTGTCTGCCATATACTTCTACTTGAATCAGGAAGTGAACAACTGGTATGGCGACAATGCTCAAGATTACTTTGATGAAATTGCCAAAGTTGATATTGTAGAAGAATAAAAGTTGATATAAGAGGCAAGCATTAAAATGCTTGCCTCTTTTTTTTTGGTTTCCATTTTTTTACACACTTGTACTCTCAAGCCAAATCAATTACAGACAAGATTGTCTTTTGTCTAAACTGCTTCGGAAAGCGGAGAAGCAAAGCCGATATTATGGTGTAACGATAACCACAAGGAGAAAGACAATGACTATGCCAATCATTCCTATCGATCACCTGAGCGTTGAAGAGCGTGAAATCGCTTCTGGAATTATTGCCAATCAAGGCAAGAATAAGGGTAGGCTTAGGGCTGGAAAACCTAAGATCGAATATTCCATTTTTGAAGAGAACGGCAGGAAGTTGCGACGACCAACTGATAAGACTGGTAAGGTTGCTTATCTTTGGCGAATGGTTGCTTTTCATGTTAGCCCTACTCCACAACACCAATGTCTGCCTGTATTGGCTTTCGTTGATCTTCCCGGCACATATCAAGATGGTCAAGTTCTTGCAAAAGAACTTGATCTGATCGTAAATAAAATCATCGATGCAATGCCTCGCAAGGAATGGCAAGGCATTAACAGGTGGGCCAAGGCACTTGGTTACTAAGGAGAAAATATGAAAAAGTTTTGCAAACTTTTCTTCTGCAACAAAGATCATGATCATGATATCAATCTCTGCAATCAATGCAAGGAAGCATATGCAGAGATCAAAAGAGACGAAGCTATCTTCTTTCAAATAGATAGTCCAATCTATAAAACAGATTTGGAAAAAGCAGCACTTGATTGCAATGGCCAACCATAAGGAGAATTTAGTGAAGCACTATCCAATCGTCTTCTTGCAAGGAGATGAAGCCTACAATCTAATTGATCTTGATGAAAAAGATCGAGATCAATTCATCAATGCTATCAGGGAATATATCCCTGATGATCTGCCTGATTCTGTTAATGGTGAACCAGCAACATTGAACTATAGGATAAATTTCAGAACCACAATTGGAAGCAAGTTGTATCGGATTGGTTATACAACTGGTGATGGTGGTTGCCTTGGAATCGATCTTATTGATGATAATTAATTGCTATGCCCAGTTAACCGTGGAATACTCTACAAGCCTCGTAGAGTATTCCACAAGCCTCGTAGAGTATTCCACAAGCCTCGTAGAGTATTCCACAAGCCATTAAAAGGAGATTGATATGCAATACAACACTCATGTTCTTGCTAATGGTTCCAAATTAGTCACTCTATCACCTCACAGTTTCAAGTTTTCAGACGGAACAGAGTCTCCTCCTCAAGATAAAGATTTTTGCAACAAATTCACTCTGAAGAAAAATTTCAGTGTTGCTAGGCAAATAAAAGGAATGAATGTTACAAAAACATTTTTCGTCGTATCTTCAGAACAATATGATTGCCTAAATGAAATTGCCAAATCAGTAGACATCATACTCGTTCCATTCCAATTCCTTCAAGCACTGCATGACACTTTTGGACCTAATGGAGCATTCGACAATGTCGTAGCCTTCAATGCTACTGTTGATACAGCAAGGTCTTCTCCTAATGAAAAGATCGTTGATATCAACAACTGGTCTTCTATTGATTGAAATCAACAAGGAAAATTCAATTGAACAAACAAGAAAATTGCTCTTGTGGAGGAAGATTTGTCTTCACACAATATTGTGGAGCAAAAATTTGTAACAATTGCAATAATCATCTTGGATATGCAAGATGTTATTGTGGATGGAGCGAATCAGGAAGAAATGGATACCAAGAACTAATCGATCTTGGCGAAACAATTGAACCAGAACCAGATGACTACTAAATCATCTGGGATATACAAGATGCTATTGTTGATGGATAGAATCAGGAAAAAATAGATACCAAGAACTAATCGATCTTGGCGAAACAATTGAACCAGATGACTACTAATTATGTTTATAAAATCGTCACAATATGACGAAGAAAGGATTCCTTCATGAGTGAATTTGATGCAGTGATGATTGCAGAAGGAGTTCAGGAAGAAGAAGAACATGTAGTTATCGAAGCATGGCAAAAGTTGATTGATACAGGTCTTGCATGGAAGCTTCAAGGAATATTTGGAAGAACGGCGCAAATACTGATTGATGCAGGAATCTGTAATGCATGCCAATGATTCATTAACCAATCCATTAAACAATAAGGAGTATTGCCACATGAGTGAAGAACTTAATGTCAAGTATGATGATATCGAAATGGCAATAGAACCAGATGAAATATTAGACTGGAATGAGGATAAGATAAAATGGCGATATGATATGGCAGATTGATATAAGAACCCTGATTCTAACCACAAAAGGTTAGAATCAGGGTTCTTTTTTTTTAATCTTAAATTACAAAATTGTTCATCATAATTGATAAATTGTCACCAATAGTATCAGGATAAAACAAATCCTGATACTATTTTTTTATTGCCCACAACAAATAGTACAAGTGCGTAAAAGGATTTTACGCACTTGTACTCTGAGCCTCGCTTCAGAATTACAGACAACAATGTCGCCTTTCCAAACTGCTTCGGAAAGCCGAGAAGCAAAGCCGATATATGGGTGTAACCAATAACCAACAACGAGGAGACGAAAGATGAGCAACACCAACACCAACACCAACACCAACACCACCATCAACACCATCATCGATGCAGCAATTTCATTGGATCTTCATCACATATACCGTGATAACAATCATTATAGCATTGAAGTGAATGGTATAGAAGTATGCTATGCCTCAATGGAAAGTGATATCAGATATGCATATCTGAAATTAAAGCCTCTGATCCCACAGGAGATGGATGTTAAGTTGTTTTTCCTAATTCCTAGTGAGACACCATCGATTTATCTTCATGATAAGACACAGATTGAGCTTTAACCAAAATAAAAAAGAGCCTTCTGGCTCTTTTTTTATTTGTCATTCCTTTTACGCACTTGTACTCTGAGCCTCGCTTCAGAATTACAGACAAGATTGTCCTCTTTCCAAACTGCTTCGGAAAGCCGAGAAGCAAAGCCGATATATGGGTGTAACGAAACCAACAACGAGGAGACGAAAGATGAATGCTAACATCACGGTTTTTGGCGAAAGCTACAAAGTAACGATCAAGGAATCCCGTTACAACAATAATGGGAATATTGCTTTGGTTGCTTACAACCAAGAGGATAATTCCCTGTTTGGTAAAATAACGGCTAACATCGAGGAAACAATCAAGAAGGGATACATCCTCGTAAAAACATATGGGGAAAATGAGGAATGGGTTCCTCAAATTCTGGCTCAATTGCCAAACAATTTCCGCAGCACAGGTCAAACCCTGTCTGTGGGATTCACAGAATTAGAAATCTGGGAATACTTCCCAGAGTCGATCAACAATTAGTTTTCAACCTCAACAACCAACAATCAAAAGGAGAAATATGATGCGTGATTTTTACGATTGGGACACAACACCGTATGAAGTAGAAGGACAGATGTTGGGATCGAATTACGATCCTATCAAGGCAAGAGAGGAGGCAAGGGAAACAATAAAGATTCTCTGCCGAAAGTTCGGGGTTCCACCTGCTGGTAGTCTCCTGAAGGTTCATAGCAACCCTCATGATTTTGGAAACTACTACAGCATCCGGTTTATTTTCAATGATGCAGATGATGATCACATTGAATACCTTAACAGGGTAGAAAACAATTGGCCAAAAGATTGGGATGATTCTGAATTTGTGGCAGCAGAACAACCTGCTTCCAAATGAACATCGAATACTCTACAAGACATAGAGTATTCTACAAGACATAGAGTATTCTACAAGACATAGAGTATTCTACACGGTGTATAATACTCTATAGGTTGATATACGGAGTTCATAATATGAATGATGCGATTATTGTGGCCCTTCTTAAAAGCCTGAAATCACCTGAACTCAAACCCGGTCAATATCAGGTTGATGAGGTCGTCACCCTTCACATTAAGGGTAACATCACAAAAGATAATGAGGAACTTTACACTCCAACAGTGCAAGTTCCTCAGAAGCTCCTAATGGCCTGTCTCCTAGAAAGACTAGGTGCCATTCGTGAATGCACAATTGATCTTATCACTAAAGCCATGAGTGATGCCATCAGACTCAATGAGTCTGGATCGACTCACCTTGGCCACTTCTTGAAAGACTACGATGATGCCATGGAGCGTGTCCAAGATGTGCTTGGAAACCTTCCAAAGAAAACACGAACTGGCAAAACCAAAGTCAAAGCAACAGTAACAGAAGTCAAAACAGTAAAAGTATAATATGTGATCAGAATACAAATAATGATATAGAGTATTCAACAAGCAAATAGAGTATTCTACAAGCACATAGAATACTCTACAAGCACATAGAATACTCTACAAGCATATATGGTATTGCACGATATAGAATTATACTTATATAAAAGAAGGGTCATCCACAATAAATGGATGACCCTTCTTTTTTTTATGCCCATATTGTCACAAACCACAATTAAAATGGAGTTCCTATCATGGATGGCAACATTTTTGATTCCGATGCATTGGATGGTATGCTCAAAATAAACATCGTAATCGGCCAAAATCAATTGCCAGTAAGCAAACCACAAGAAGATGAAATACTATTTTGCTCATCCAAAATCATCAAGGAAACATATAGCCGTTGGCTAATGTCTGCTTCTTAATTCCTACAATTATAGACAAGAATGTCCTCTTTCCAAACTGCTTCGGAAAGGGGAGAAGCAAAGCCGATATTATGATGTGGCGACAATGATTCTTTTCAGGAGCGTTTTCAAATGGCTAGTCTTACAAAGTCAAAAGAGGAAGTCCAGAAGCAAGTCGAGGAATTCAACAAGGCGGTTTACAACCGTCTTGACGCTTGGGTTCCTGCATGCGGAGGAACAGAAGTTCCGTTCCGTTCAAGGAGCGGAGCAACTCTACTCTACTGCTTCAACCCTCGCCTTGGCAAACATGCCTACATCAATCTAGAAACAGACATGATCCTAGAAGATGAAGAGGCCTTCGCTCACCTCAACAAATAAGCCAATTCAGATGGGAGCGACACATGCTCCCATCTGAATTTTTTTATGTATTTAATATAAGAGTACAAGTGTGTAAAAACTCTTTACATACTTGTACTCTGAGCTTCGCTGTCGCCTCGAAGAGGCCAATTACAGACAAGCAAGTCTGTTGTCCAAACTGCTTCGGAAAGCCGAGAAGCAAAGCCGATATATGGGTGTAACGAAACCAATGGTCGCCCCTCACACGCACGGGGCACGGAGGCATCACTCATGGCCGCTAATAATTACTCAGATCAGGGCATCGCTTGGGTCGAGAATTCCCTTGAGGGCATCGCCCAAAGGGACAAGATTACCCTGAGATCCATCTGGGGTCAGACGGAACTCCGTCTTTCCGGCACGGAGTACGCCATAGCGGAACTCCATGCCAAGCTGCATAAGCTTGAGGAGGATCACCGCCTCTTTTCCGCTCGCAAGGAGGCGATATTTAATGCGTATTTCCTTCTTCGCAAGGAGGAAAATCCGTCTATAGACGAGGATGACACCTTGTGTGAAATCAAGGATGACATTGAAATAGATTGACAGTCTCTAGGAGTAGGATACAATCCTACTCCTTTTTTTTTTCAAAAGCGAAGCTCAGAGTACAAGTTTACAAAAAATTTTTACACACTTGTACTATCAGTAATTCCAAATTCACCTTTACACACTTGTACTCTGAGCCTCGCTTCAGAATTACAGACAAGATTGTCCCCTTTCCAAACTGCTTCGGAAAGCCGAGAAGCAAAGCCGATATATGGGTGTAACCAATAACCAACACCAAGGAGACGAAAGATGAGCGAATCATGCGTAATCAAGGGCGAAGAAAATACTCGCCGCTACCAACTTGTAGTGCTTGTAAAAGCACTCCAGATACATGTGTTGACTGGAGGCCAGATGCGCCTCACAAGAGCCGATTACATCGGCCTAGCGAGAAGTTTAGGCTATAAGGGACGAACTGCAAAGTCTATTCTTGCCGACATACTAAGCAAGAACCCGGACTTGAACAGGGCGTAATACAGACAAGTTTATCCCCTTTCCAAACTGCTTCGGAAAGGGGAGAAGTAAAGCCGATATATGGGTGTGGTGAAAATGATTCTTTCCTAAGGAGTGCGAGAGATGAAGAAACGCAAGTATGCTTTTGTTTCGTTGATCGAAACCCCCAACAGGGGTGTCGAGGTTTCTTATCACTTCCGCAGCGATCTGCGTGAGGTGATGGAAGGACTCGGCTACCGTGAGGGTAGCTATGAGGTCCATCCTGAAGGGATGGCTTCCAAGCCCTCACCTTGGAAGCCAGCCAAGGTGCCTGTAAACAGGCTACTTGGCGTATCCAAGCTTGTAGCCGAGCTTGGATGATATTGTGGAGCATGAAGGGTAATTAAACCCTTCATGCTCTTTTTTATTTGCCATTCCTTTTACGCACTTGTACTCTCAGTCCCGACAATAAAGGACAAGATTGTCTGTTGTCCAAACTCCTTCGGAAAGCCGAGAAGCAAAGCCGATATATGGGTGTGGCGACAACAGTACCAAGGAGACTGAAAGATGATCAGCTTGATAATTTTGGGTGCTATTGGCATATATTGTGCGAGAAAAATGCTATCAGAAAAGTGGGACGGTGAATCATTGAATAGCACCACCAGCTACGAGCGATACTGACAATTACAGACAAGTTTGTCCCCTTTCCAAACTCTTTCGGAAAGGGGAGAAGCAAAGCCGATATATGGGTGTAACCAACAACAACACGGAGACTAGACAATGAGCGTTGCTCAATTTTTTGCGACGAAAGGCCAATTCATTAAGGTTTCTTTCCAGACGGAAAAGAAGCCTTCTTCTGCCCACAAGGGCACGATTCTTCGCAAAGAAACAACCGGAGTCTTCAGGGCTGGCATTAACTTTGCCAACCTCAAATCGGTGCGGGAAGGCATCGAAAATAACGAGAGAGGCGAGGTTCAGCCCTTGCCTTGGGGGAATTGGGTGCGATTCCCGTACCTTATCGAACACAATGGCGCAAATTATCTGCGCCTGTACCCTGCCGTAAACGGCAAGGTTACTGTTAAGTACCTTGTCAACGGGCAGGCCGTTGACAAAGCTGTTTTCAACAGCTACCTCACTCCAAGTGAGGCCAACAGGACAGATCCTGTTGAATGCTTCACTGTAAAGGCTGACAACATCGTCAGCATTGGCAGTGAAGCAGTAGATACTGTTGAGGCTGCTGAAGCAGCCTAACAAATAAGGATGCAACAACAACCAAAAGGAGAGAGAAATGATTTTCCAATTATGTGAGTTGCTTGGTATTGCAGACTTAGTGTGGGCAATCCTCAATCAATTTTGGGGAGGATTCTAAAGTAGAGTATTCTACAAGACATGGAATACTCTACAAGCAAGTAGAGTATTCTACAAGCAAGTAGAGTATTCTACAAGCAAGTAGAGTATTCTACAAGAATCATTTATATCAAATTATAATACATGATGGCATCACAATATGCCATCATGTATGTTTTTTTATTTCTATTTCTTTTATACACAATTTCTTAACCACAAAGGAGTCAACATGTTTTGTGTAATGGCTAAAAGCAAAAAAATATTATGTGCTTCGGTTGATATGCTCGGAAAAATAAAAAAGGTAATATCATCATTAAATGATAATGATGATGATATAGTTTTTTATATTGAGAATTGCGAAGAAAAAGAAATGTCAGTAGTAGATTCTTTTAAGAAAGCTTTGGAAATTATAGAAAGTGCATATGTTTTTGCTTGATATATGACAATATGAAACTATGCATATCAACATCCGCATATGAAACTCTGCATATCAACTTATGCATATCAACTTATACATATCAACCTCGTAATACAGACAAGTTTCTCCTCTTTCCAAACTGCTTCGGAAAGGGGAGAAGCAAAGCCGATATATGGGTGTAACGATAACCACAACAGGGAGAATGAAAGAAGATGAAGATGAAGATGATGGCAAATTTTGTCAATTTGACACCTCATGCGATCAACCTCAACGATGGGCGGGTTTTCCCCCCATCTGGGGTTGTGGCTCGTGTTTCATCGTCACACTCACCATTCGATGGTGATGGTGTGGCAACACTCACCTTCGGTGATGTTGTAGGCCTGCCAGCCCAGCAGGACGGTGTTTTGCTTATTACATCGGCCTTGGTGGCTCAAGCTGCCAAGAGGCAGGATGTGGTTTCCCCAGCCACGGGCCACCATGATTGTGTCCGTAACGACAAAGGGCATATTGTTTCAGTGCCCGGATTCGTCCGTGGTTAATTAACAAAAAATAAGAGAGACTAAATGTCTCTCTTATTTTTTTATTTGTCATTACTTTTACGCACTTGTACTCTCAGTCCCGACAATTACAGACAAGCAAGTCTGTTGTCCAAACTGCTTCGGAAAGCCGAGAAGCAAAGCCGATATATGGGTGTAACCAACAACAACAACAGGGAGAATGATCATGGCTAACATGCTGCACACAACCAGATCTCAGTTCATTGGTTCAGAGGCCAAGGCTTACGGCGACAGCGTATATTACGCTGTCCCGTTCACGGTTGACCATGAACTGGGTGCTGGCTACATCGCTCGCAGGCCAGAAGCCTTAGACAACCTTTACAAGAGGCTTGTCAAAGCCTACGAGAAGTATCAAAGGGCAGGGATAAAGGCTAACGGGTGCCACGCACCAGATAACCTGCCTTATTATTACAACATAGAGATGGCGAATGAAACAACCGGGGTTTTGAAAGTAGAAATTTATATCAGTCGTGGAGACTGATGAAAGGGGGCTTCGGCCCCCTTTTTTATTTGTCATTACTTTTACGCACTTGTACTCTCAGTCCCGACAATAAAGGACAAGCAAGTCTGTTGTCCAAACTGCTTCGGAAAGGGGAGAAGCAAAGCCGATATATGGGTGTAACGATAACCAACAACAACAACAAGGAGAATGATCATGGCTTACCACGATGACGGCAGATGCGACAGTTGCGAAAACCACATCAAGCTCATTCCAGAGTGGAGCTTGAAGGAGCAGAACAAGATCATCTACGGCAGCAGTAAGCTTGGTTCGGCTTACTGTCCTTCCTGTGCGAAGGACTTTGTCGAGAATGAGTATCAGGATGGTGTTCGCTCTTGAAATGACAATCTAGACATCAATGTCCCCTTTCCAAACTGCTTCGGAAAGGGGAGAAGCAAAGCCGATATATGGATGTAAGATGTGTGTAACGATAACCACAAGGAGAAAGACAATGAATCTTGCAGACTTTGTATTTTTATTCACGGCCACCATGGTAGCCATCATGTCTGCTTCGTGTCTATATGACACGATTGCAGGATGATAGATTTAGTAACACTGTGATGCGAGTGACATCACAGTGTTACTTTTTTTTATTTCAAAATTATTTTACGCACTTGTACTCTAAAATATTTTTACACACTTGTACTCTAAAAATATTTTTACAAAAAAAATAATTCAAAAATTATTTGCTAAAAAGTTATAGCAGCAGATAGCCACCCTACCGCCGGTCCCTACTATGACCCCCTCCTTTTTTATTCATTAGCATTTTTTTATTTTTCCTAGATTTTTGCAAAGATTTCGTCCTGACAATTTTGGATAAATGCTGAAAAAGTTTGAAATCTTATAATGATGGCATCTTAAAAAAATGCGGAGTGGGGATTTTTGTTGATTATGGTATTACATTTTGAATTGTTCTAGTTCATTTTGGTTGATTAGGTATGCTTTGATATTTTTATGGTTTTTGGAATTTGCTTTATAGAGTCTATGTACACCGTCAGCTATA
>Ga0114959_10003833_pt1 | contig 11692 bp, 10 predicted proteins | sample C_130625_EF_Meta_FD_87317 | JGI IMG/M metagenome (GOLD analysis project Ga0114959, IMG submission 87317) | Freshwater microbial communities from Lake Croche, Canada to study carbon cycling - C_130625_EF_MetaG | ecosystem: Environmental > Aquatic > Freshwater > Lake | place: Lake Croche, Canada...
GCAATGCAAAGACGCGCTGGATATTATGGACTTCGTGAATTCATTGCAGCTTAATCTAGCAGATTTAGAAAATACAGGTAATGTTGGGTATGTTAAGGGTGTAAGTGATATATTCTTAAGGGGATTAAGAGAATTGGATGTTTATAAACGCCCTATTCATTGCAGCGATTTGAAACGTGAAGTAATGTATGTCAAAGATAATAATGTTTGGGAGAAAGACGAAGACAAGAAGAAAATGAAGAAGGCAGTTCATTATATTGCAGGGCGTAATTTCAAACAAATTCACGAATGGATGGATCAAAATCCGGATGCCCGAGATATTAAGACCAAGAAACATAATCAATATATGACAATTGTTAATAAATGCACTGGTGGGTTTGACGCGGAAGAAGATGATGTATTGTTCAACAAGGTTATTACCAACGTGGCAAAGGAAGTAACCATTGAAAAATAAGAATTTGTTGTTTACAAAATTTTATATAAATAAAATTTTGTAATTTAATAATTTTATGTTTCACTTAACATATTATAAAATATAATCTTTTATATATAATGCAGAATCGTGATTTTTTTTTTACTTCAAAAAATAAATATTTACAAAAAAATAAAGAAAATCTTTTAAAACAAATAAAAATAATTCAACAAATTAAAACTCAAGAATTGATTAAAAAACAACAATGCCAACAAATAAATAATCAATTGAATATACCAGATAAAATATTAAAAAAAGAACAAGAACCAGAACCAGAACTAGAAACCATTTTACAAAAAGAAATTACCTTAAAACCAAAACCAAAACCAGAACCAGAACAAATAACAGACTATGAAAAATCTAATTTGAAACAAAAGAAAAAAATACAATTCAATAGTAAAAAAATTCAAAATATATTAAAAGATAATGATGATTTCAATATTGAAATAGATGTAATTGAATTATTGGTAAACAATTTTATCAAATAAATTCATTCAAAATATTTTTTAATTCTATAAATTGTTTTTTTTATATACATAGATATAAAATAACTTTTGAAATCATCATATTCATCTAACTTAAATTTAATTGATAATTTACTCAAGTCATCTTTTTCATAATCAAGAGAAAAAGAATTTAAAAAAACATTTTCAGAATTGTTGTCTAAACTAAAATTTGTTAAATCGTTATTTGATGTTATAGAACATTTATTGTCATCTATAATTTTTGTAGTTATATTAAATAACAAATTTATATTTTGATCTCCAAAATCTTCATTATCAACTAAATTAAGACTATAAAAGATTTTTTTATAATTATTTGGCAAATCTGAAATATTATATTTTTCTAAAATATCCTTGTTTAATTCAAATAATAATTCAAAAAAAGAATCATTGGTTATAACATCATATATTGTGTTTTCATTGCTATTATTTTCATTAATTTCTAAAGATAAATAATAAAAATTGTTTTTGTCCCTTTTCAAAATAATATTTTTTTCAGAACAAAGAATATCGTAGTCATCCATTATATAATAATTATACTATAATTTATTTACACATTTAATCGCAATAAATTTTTTTATTTTTCAAAAAAAGATTAAAAATATCTTTAAAGTTATTTGAATCTGTATCAAATTTTGTAGATAAATTCATTGAAGAAACTAAAGACAACAACAATTCTGAAGAATCTTTGGTTATATTGACTTCTTCTATAGTTTTAATATTTTTTATCAAAATATTTATATCTGAAAAATTAACAAGTTTATTGTCAGAAAGTATTGTTGTATTTTTTAACTTATCGTATAGTTTATCTACATAATAATCAATATTTTCATTAATGCTTGATAACAATAATAGACTTTTCATAACATTTCTTTTATTGTTGTTTATAATAGAAATAAACAAATTGAAAATTATATTAGATTGTTTAACTGTAATTTTTTGAACAAGACCAAAATCTATTATTCCTAACACATATTTGTCATTATTTTTCACAAAAATAACATTACCAATATGTAAATCCGAATGAATTAACTTATATGTCAAATAATTATCATATATAAAGGTTTTAACAATAGGTTTATAAATTTCTATTTCATCTCTTGTCAAATCATCAAAGCTTTTTCCATATAAAAAATCCATTATAATTATGTTATTAAAAACTTCAGTGTATTCTTTATATACATTTGGTATAACTATATTTTTATTTTTGTTAGTTTTTTCACGAAAAAGTTCAATATTTTGAACTTCATTAATTAAATTACATTGATCCATCAGAATATCCAAATTATTTTTAACATTTGTTCTAATAATTGAATTATTAATATAAAATAATGACGCAAAAAATGAATAAATATCTAATAAAATAATATAAATATTTATAAAATTTTTTATTTCTGTTTTAATATTATTTCTTAAAAGTTTGATAACAATATCTTTTCCATTGAGTTTTCCTTTAAAAACTAATGCAACTGTTCCACTATTAATAGGTTTCATATTATTTTCAATAATTAATGTATCATTTTTATTTTTTGCATAACAAATAGCATTCTCTAAAATAGTATAATCAATATCATTATAACTGTAAGGAACATTACTAAAAAATAATTTTAAAAAAATTGCTAATTCGTCATCCAATACTTCTTCTTGCATTTGCCATTGAAAAATCTTACCAAAAAATTTGTTAATTTCAACAAGTTCAGTGCAAATATTTTTTATAAATTTATTAAATGAATAAATTTTAAAAATATAACAAGAAAAATAAAAATTTATATTGAAAAAATGAAATAAATATTTAATCATTTTATTATATTATACTATCTTATATTTTTTAAAAACAATATATTTCTAAATTAGTAATCTAAAATTTATTTATTTTGTTTTTATTTTTATTCATGAATAATAAATCAGTTAGTAGAATAAAATATATTATCAATATATAAGGCTTTATATGTTGATAAAAAAAGAGAAAAAAGGAAATGTAATGGTATACCATGTTGGCAAAAACATCAGTGATGAAAAGATGGAAACAATGGCAAATACTTATGTGAAACAAAGTGACATTGATCTCATTATAGACCACGATGCCGATGTTTACACAGAAGATGGGAAACTTTTATCGAAGTTTAGAAAGGGCGTACTAAAACAAGCAAATATAAAGGAGTTCTATGATAATGTTATTAAGTTCGCAATGAAACCAACCGCAAATCGCGGATCCACAAGCGGCAGCAAAAAGAAGAATGTATGGGAAAATCCAAAGGTGATGTCCAATATTTTGGGATATTTTGATAAGTTCTCTCCCATACAGAAACAATTGATGAAACAACAAGGAAAGAAAATTCCACTTACTGTGAGAGAAACAAGATTCAATATGGATTATCCAGAGAAATTCAAGAAAATGGTTCCGCTTATCAAGGAAATAGATCAACAATATTTGCGTTTGGTTCCTGATAGATACAAGAATCAATGTAGAAAAGCCAAGCAAACCCCCTTCAAGATCCCAGGCACTTGTTTCACAACTGTTACAACCAATGTCAATTTCCAGACCACATTGCATAAGGACAAGGGTGATGATGCAGAAGGTTTTGGAAACTTGTCAGTCATAGAGGACGGCAAATACGAAGGCGCCGAGACTTGCTTCCCCCAATATGGAATCGGGGTGGATGTCCGTGCAGGTGACATATTGTTGATGGATGTTCATCAATGGCACGGCAATTTGAAGATGGAACCAGAGACCAAGGATGCCAAGCGTCTTTCTATTGTGTGCTATTTAAGAACCCAGATCTGGCATAAGACAAAGCATATGACCAAGAAACAAATGGTCAAACACAATAAGACAGTCAAAAATCTCAGGAAAGGCAATGACGGGGAGTAAAATGGTTTGTTATTTATAATGATTTAAAGGTATTATAAATAAAATATACCAAAATGGAAATAGAAAACTTATTCAAAAATGCAGGAGAACCTTGGTCTATAAAAGAGGATGCTCAACTAGATAAATTATATAATATTGATATGTTAGATGTTGTGGAAATATCTAGAATACATAATAGAGCTCCAGGAGGGATTATATCTAGACTTAAAAAAAATAATTATATAGTCCAGAGACAGTCTGCAAGAGGATATAATGCTTATAAAAATAGTGATTTGTATAAACAAATTGTTGAAAATAATAAGGATAAATACAAAAAAGATTTAACTGAAAAATCTAAAAAAATAACTGTAAAAACGCCTATAAGTTCAATAGATAATGTTTTTATAAGTATCAATAAAAGCGATTATTTAGATTTAAAAAATGATGTAACCGAAATGAAATCAGAAATAAGAGAATTAAAAACCACCATAAAAGAATTAGTTGAAATGATGAAGGCTGTATATGAATTTGAAGATGCATAATATATTTATTCCACCCTAGGTAAACGTGCCAAATTAATTTCTGTCATACCATTTTTCCTATGCTTTATGGTGACCAGAGTAGGATAAGTCTTCTGCAAATATTCCGCTGCCAATTTGTTCATTTCAAAACGATCTTGACCGAGACCGCCCTTAGCATTAAATTTCGTTTTACACGTGACGTCGTTAAAACGTAATACTCCGCCATCCATTTTGTAATACAATATGCTCTGCTCATAATCCTCTTTGCCCTCAGAATGCGCACTTGGTTCCAACTTCTTTGAATGACGGTTAATAAATCCGCGCATAACACCAATTATAAACTTGAGACCAGTTGTATAACCCTTCTGCATAAAGAATGGATTCCTTACAGGATAGATTCCCCATATAAAAAGTCCTTCATCTTTCAAAATCTGGTAGGCCTCTAAGAAGAAACCATTTACGTCTTTGATCTTTGCCAACTTCTCTCCTCGCAATTCTTCTAAGGCCTCAATATCATCATCACAAGAGACAACATATTGACCTTCGGGGAAATACTTGACAATGAATTTGCGCTGGTTAGCAATGCCGAGTTTTCCGACCACAATTTTGCCATAAAGTTCCTTGGGCACGGCCTGTTCATAGATTTTTTCCTGAGCCTTGTTAGCAACAAACAAATAGATGGCAGACCTGGGAACCCCGCCGTCTTTCAGAGTAGTTAGGGTTTTTTTTCCTACAACATCGGACCTGTTATAAGTGGGAATCGCAACAACATATTTTACCATACTGAGTATATATATTAGGTGGAAAAAATTAGACAACATCTAATTGAATATATAATGAATTATGGCTTACCTTATTATTTCCCTAGTTCCTTGATCCTAGTTCCTTGTTCCTTGATCCTGTTTCCTAACTTGATTTAACTAAACTTCTAATAACAGCGAATCTTGTGGTGCGCTTAGGCATCATCAACGAGAACAAGCCTAGTCTTCGTCTTGCTTCCAACCTTCTTCACCTGATTTCTCCTGCGGTTCCTAATAACTTGGAAAGTGGTAACGCTTGTAGTGGTTAGTTGAAATGTTTGAACGTGGTTAGTAAGAGCTTGTGGTTCTTGTTCTGGCTCTGATTCTGACTCTGAAGCTGCAGCTAGAGGTACTTGCACTTGCATAGGAACTGGAGCAAGAGCTGCCTGTTCAATAGCAGCAATCTCATCAATGGACTTGCAGAAGACCTCTTTCTTGTTCGTCTTCGCAATATTTTTCTGGATACTCTGTTCACTAGATCCGCATTCAGTTCGGGCATCCAAGTAAACATCGCCTCTTGAGATTCCAAGACGATTGAAGTCCTCATCAAACACGAATATACTAAGCTCATTTCCAGCAGCATTAATGCCACAACTCGAACCAAGCTTCATAGGAGTTCTCGTGTCAATAGAACTCCTAATCTTGGAAGGCACTTCATAATAAGTTACATTGTCGCGTTTCACGTGGGAAATCTTGAACTGCTGATTTGCGAATCCGAGTACTTGTTGTGAAATTTCAGTGAGCTGTTCGCGGCTGTTGTAGTTGTCATATTCTTCATGTTGAAATGAAGTCCGAACTGCATCAATAAGCTGGTCTCTTGATAACTCACAAGCCCAGATACCAAGCTTCATTGGAATGATCTCGTAAAGCTCGCTTCTCGCATTTCCAACCGAAACAATATTCTTGGCCTTACGAGGGAGGATTTCCTTGCCGTAAACCATATAGTTCACGTAATCCTCAAGGTACTCGCTTTCAATAACGCTCTCGTGAACATAAAACACTGTATCAGGATTCGCATCGTAACCACATCCGCGGCCAATAAGACCTTGTAGAACAACATCCGCTCCAGATGATCTAGAAGTCTCCATCATAAACGAAATGTGCTTTTTGTGGAGCCTCTTGCCCATTCTAAGCATTCCTTTTAGGAGTATGACAGTGTTGCATTTAGGTGCATCCGCAAGAGCCTCAAGATGAATCTGCTTAGTCTGACTGTTGTAATCTAGAACCTTGTATCCGTGCTCTTCCGCAATCTCTCTGATCTTATCGCCTTTCTCTCCTCTGATGATGACCCACTTCGGGGTGTCAGCCTTGTGAAGTTCAAGTGCAACAGGTAGGCATTCCTCCCACTTTTTGAACGATCTGATCTTGTTACCTGAAATCATATCTTGGACACCGTAATATGCTCTTCCTGGTATCATTCTCACGATTCTCTTGTGTTGATTCAAGTGAACCTGGTCACTGATTTCAGAGAATGGTGTAGCCGAAACAGATAGGAACCAACTTCCGATGTGGCTCAAATGCTCTGGGTCACCTGTAGGACAAACGCCGATTTTTTTAAGAAACTGACCCGGTCGCATACCTTGGTTTTGCGCGTAGTGACTCTCATCCCAAACGAAGAAGGTGTGCATTGGGTTGTCTTCGTATCTTTTGAGACCAGCAGACCATACGACTTTGATCTTAGTCGCAATGCAACTTTCGTCTTCGAATCTCTCATCGCACATCCACTTCGCTGATGATGGGTCAATTTTTTCTATATTTACTAAATATTCTTCATACTTTAAGAAGAAATCCGTCTTGGATTTCTCTACCTGTGCTTTGAGCTCCTTCTCAGAACTGCCGCTGAAGATTACGCCCTTCTCAACTCTTCCTAGACGAATCATCTCTGCAATGACAAAGTAGTACGTCATCGTCTTGCCAGACTGCATTTGGGCAAGAAGGACGCACCACTTGATATCAGTTTCCAAACAGAAGTGTAGAACTTCTTTGGCTGCAGTGACTTCGTTTTCGTAGAGGATCTTGGGGGTTCTTGCAAGAGCAGTTGCTAGAGAAGAAACGCTGGATTGAGGAGGCATTCTAACTCCTCCTCCAACTGGGGTCTGTCTTTTAACGTTCATTGTTGCTTTAAATTGCTTTGAATTGATGGAAAACTGTACAGTTAGGATTAGTTTTTGAATTTATTTCAATTTTTTTTAACTTTTTTAAAAGATTTAACAAAATTTAAGTTTACTAATTTTTACGAGACATTTTACTTGTTGTTAATAACCGAGGAAGGAATAATTTACTAAGAGTCTCAATTTTGAATCAAGGAAGGAATAATTTCATTAGATCTTAACCATAAGGCTAGTAAGTGGAAAAATTAGTAATTCAAATTTTATTTCAAATTTTCTTTGAGCTGGAAAAAATTGAAAAATTGAAAAGCTAAGATGGATAAGGTAGAGTTCCTTGAAATAGAGGAACCAGTATGGAATGAGGTTGTTGACGTGAGCTGTGGCGCGTCTTCTGTTATTCGCCATATGAGATCAAGCTGCCTTACAGGAGAACAGCTTGCCCTTAATCGGGAGGGGTCTACAAAAGGTGACCTAAAGAAATACACAGCTTTGTGGGGACTGCGAATCAGTCTGACTTAAATTAAAAAGTTACTCGGTATAACGCTCCAGTAGCTTCTTCCCAGGAAGTTTGAAAGCAGTTGGAAGTAATCAAATTGAAATAGCCAGCTCAGTCTTTACCCGAGCAACAGAACCCGAGACAACCAAGAAAGGAATCAAGCTATACGAGCTTCTAATGAAACACAAGAATGCTACAGAAGAGACCCCTAAGCAAAAGGTAGGTAGCCATCTACTAGCTCTTCTGATGAAGCACAAGAATGTTGCATCAGAAGATGTTCAGATTTTGCAGGAAATTCCCAAGAAAGGCAGCAAATTACTAGCGCTTTTAAAGAAGCACAACGAAGAATAAAGTGACTTATAGTTAAAGATAACTTCAACAGAGGACTAAGGACGAGGAACTAAGGACCGAGGAACTAAGGAATCAAGGTAAGCCATAATCCATTTATATTATTTGCATATACTGACTCTTTTTTTGTTATAAATTCAAATACAAATATGAAAATATTATACTAATTGTATTCGGATTTTTTTCTTGAAATTTTCCTCATCATTGAACAAATAAAGTTTGTATTTTCCAGCATGATAATTATCCAGATTTTCACGTATTGTTACCCGGGAACTCAATTTCAGTTCAGGCAAATAAACAATATATTGGAATAAAGCATCATTCCTTGTAATTTTGTCAAAGGCGTAACCGTTATAAGATTTGCGCATAATTTCAGGATTATTATTACAAATATCAAGTAACGAACAGTCGCACTGTATTTTTCTTATAGAACGCATAGTAATATTAATATATTCCAAGTCAGATATCCATTTATCATAGAATGCAAGTGCATCATCAGACATTTCAAGAATATAATTTACTTGCTGAATTTTTATCATATTGAGTAAGTCTACGAGACGACGAATTGGTGATGTAATATGAATATATGCATCCATTTCCATTATATCGTGTGAAAATACATCTCCATCTTCTAATCCGGCCACATCCAAATATTGCCCTGCACTGCTATTCCATATTTTGATGAACTTCGCAACATCTTCAGGCAAATCCTCTGGAACTTGAACTCCTTTTTTGATAACAGTAGACCGGCAAATGCCGCTTTTTTTGGCAACCAATTCTTTTGCGCTGTGATAGTTCATCAATATCATCAAATAACTGACAACATCGTGACTATTACGTACATTATTGATGTATTTATATTTGAAACATAACTGATTCGTCAAAGCAAACAGTTCTTGATAGTTCTCATTTCCAAGAAGGTCGGCGCCCTCATAACAATAATTCTTGTAAACCCGGATCTTGCAGTTAGAATATTTAATATTAACAATATTGATGTCACGTCCTTCCCCCTCAATAAAAACATCCATAACAAAAGCCAAACGCGTTGTCTTTTCCTGGAGACTGCACAGACAATCAGATAAAATCGTTGGCAACATCGGCCGTTTCCTGTCTGGTAAGTAGATAGTACTTATACGTCGCGAAAAAGAATCCCATAACCCCAGTATATCCATCCATAAGGTGACATTCGCAATATAAATACTCACCATTTTCTGACCATTATCAAGAAACTTAATACTAAAACCATCGTCAAAGTCCACCGTGTTTTGAGGGTCAATTGTAAAAACATCAAAGTTTGTAGTCCGATCTTCAATGCTTGGATATTTTGCGCTGATATTTTCAATGAAAGCATCGTGAGGCTGATTTTTCAATGCTTTGCTTGTATCTTTTGTGAATTTTTGAATAGATGCGTTCAAACTTTTGCAATAAAGTTGATATTCATAGAAGTTGTCTAAAACATCCACTGGTCCGATTACCTGCACTAGAACACCAATTGGGTGTTTATCAATCCATTCAGAAAAATGGAAGGTTATATACAAATTTTGAAATACTTTGGAAAACCCCATATTTTTAATTTCGTAAGGAACTAAGAAGGCTGGAATCCGAAGATCATCTGGAATGCATTTATAAAGAAGTTTACCGTTCTTACTACGGCCATATGTTTTATTCCCTTTTAGAACAAGGACGCCTGCTAATGACTCAGAAATGCGAACTGTAGAGTGTACAATAGTCACTTCAGAATCAACCATCATAAACACATCATTGTTGAACATTTTGGTTTCAGCTGGATTTAAATCAGGCAGTTCAAGTTCTTTGAAATTATGTGGCATAAATAATGTCCAGCTCGTGTAACCACGATTATGAATATGTATTTTGTATAAACTGTTATCTATTTCAGTCATATAAATGAGGTCTTAGTAATTATAGGATTATATCTTTAACTGGTTTTCCACCTTTAATAAAGGTGGAGCAAAACATTTGGCTCCACCTTTCCCAAAGGTGGATAAAATTGAAATAAAATCTTTGATTTATAATATTTGTAGAAATCAAACGAAAATAATGCAGTCAACTGAAATGCCAAAACAGTATGTAGTTCCAGTAGGATTGGAGTCTTTTATTAAAGCAAATCCGTATCCAACAATGGAAGAAATGGAATGTTTGCATATGACAAGAATAGATTTGGATGCAGAATATGGGTTATTGAATCATAGTTTATGCAAGAAATTGTATGAAAATATGTATAAAGAAAACTGCAAAGTCTATGTGGATAAATTTATTGAAGGAGTGAAGTCAACAGGCGGACTGCAAGCACTCAAATGCAATTTAGAAACTCTTACACATTTCAGTCCAATTTCAAAAATTACTGATCCAGAACTATATAAAGTCTTTGCTGAGATCTATAAGTATGTTGATAGCAACTTCAAATAAATGATGTATTATTGGTTTCACTAATAACTTTATCATCTAATTTTGTATTGTTTTCAGCAACTGTCTGACTTATATTTTGCTCAGATTCAGGAATAATATTTTTTTTATTCAATTCCTCAATTGGGTGTTTTTTCACGACATCACGCTTCACATTTTGCTGCTGAAGGGCATACATTAATATCTGAGGAGTAATGGCAATATTGTTCATATAAGTGCGATAGAAGAAGGATGCTATACTTGCATCTTTACCGAACTTGATGCTGTACCACCAGTAAGCAGGTATATGAATGGTTTTTCCTGCAACTAAAGTGACATCTAAACACTTCATTTTGTCAAAATCCGCACTGTATTGAGGTTGAATATCCCAAGGGTTCGCAGGAGATCGGAATTCAAAATTCTCGTAGTCATTTACGGGGGATAAATAGCGCCCGGATTTTGGAGGCGCCAATTTGATCTGGACTGACCCCTGTGTTACCAAAAAATAGTTTCGGTAGTTCAACTCGTGGCGGAAAGGAGTAACAGTCCCTTCAGAACCCATCAAAATATCGTAATAGCAGTTGGAAACCATAGCAGGACGAATGAATTCATCATTGTATTGCAAATGCTTAATAACGCCGGTTTCTTGTAAAAAGTCCATATTGTTTTCAGAATAATAAGTGCTTTCTTTGTCTTCGGCAAATAATTTGGCAGTGGCGTGTAATGGGAGTGGCATATAAATTTCGCTGCTATAATCGGAGTCTTTTGCATTGCGAATTTTCACTTCAAATGCGTGATAATTCTCTAGAATTGCTTTTTTGCTAGATGTTCTCAAAATGTTATCATTTTCAAGATCAAAAATGATTGGCTGCCGAAGGTCACATATTTCTTCTAATTTATCCTTGGATGCCTGTTCAATTTCGTAGACCTCAAGGTCATCACTGGTTTTCATATGGAATTGTACGTGTAAGTAAATGAATAATATAATACAAAAAACAAAAAATGCAACAAAATATTTTAACATAACTAATAACTAATAAAAATTTATAATAAATTTTCATTAATTATACGCTTACTTTGTTTACGCTTACTTTGTTTACGCTTACTTTGTTTACGCTTACTTTGTTTACGCTTACTTTGTTTACGCTTACTTTGTTTACGCTTACTTTGTTTACGCTTACTTTGTTTAC
>Ga0114959_10003834_pt1 | contig 11690 bp, 11 predicted proteins | sample C_130625_EF_Meta_FD_87317 | JGI IMG/M metagenome (GOLD analysis project Ga0114959, IMG submission 87317) | Freshwater microbial communities from Lake Croche, Canada to study carbon cycling - C_130625_EF_MetaG | ecosystem: Environmental > Aquatic > Freshwater > Lake | place: Lake Croche, Canada...
TGCGCCCGAACGGCGGCTTGTCCGCATCAACGGGGCGCAAGCTTCTGCGACGGCGCTTGCGGAATGGTTGTCCATTATCTGGCTCACACCAGCCATGGACCGGCTCTTCATGGAAGGCGCATCGGAACGCCGGAAGTTTTTGGACCGGTTGGCTCTGGCCCTGATCCCAGATCATGCTGTTCATGCCACACGATACGAAGCCGCGATGCGTCAGCGCAATCGCCTGCTGACATCGGAAACGCCGCCGGAACCGGAATGGCTGACAGCGCTTGAACAGCAGATGGATGTCCATGGCCATGCGCTGTCGACAGCGCGGGAACAGGTGACCGCTGCTTTGGCCATTCGCTTGGCAGCCCAGCCGGAAGGTCCCTTTGCGCGTGCGGCTCTCGCTCTGGAGGGTTGGTCATCCTCTGACAGCCTGCAACCGTTGCTGAAGGCGGGCCGCGCTCGTGATGCGGCCGCGGGGCGAAGTTTGTCAGGCCCACACCGCGTTGATCTGAAGGTGACACATCTCGCCAAACAGCAGGCGGCGGAGCGCTGTTCGACCGGAGAGCAGAAAGCGCTTTTGCTGGGCATCATCCTTGCCCATGCTGAGTTGGTTGCGGAACAGCGCGGTCAACCGCCTATCCTCCTGCTCGACGAAGTGGCGGCGCATCTTGATCCTCTTCGTCGGGCCAATCTCTTTCATCGGTTGGCCACCATGCAGGCGCAAGTCTGGATGACAGGCACAGAGCAAAGCCTGTTTTCTGAAGCGCCCGCGGCAGCGACCCGATACACCGTCCGCGATGGCGCTGTGTTGATTTAGGCGAGCGTCTTTCCATCGACCCGCAATTTCAGGCTCGCCGTGAATAAAGGCGTCACCGCGCGCTGAAAGGCGCCGGGCGTCATGTTGGTATAGCGCCGGAATTCGCGGTTGAGGTGGGATTGATCAAAATAGCGTAGCGCTGCCAACTGGGTCTCGTCAGGATTGCTTAGGCCACGCATGGCTGATGCCATGTCGAGGAAACGGCAACGCTGCAGCACGGCCTTTGGCGACAGGCCGAAACCGGCGAGGCAGCGGCGTTCGAGTTGGCGGGAGGAAAGACCGAGTAACATGGCCGCTTCCTCCACGCGCGCGGTGCTATCATTTCGGGCGATCGCCTCAAACGCGGCAACAATGGGATCAATCTGGTTGACGCCAACCCGCGTGAGTTGTTCTTCGATTGCGCGGGTCATGAGGGCGACCATCTCGCTGTCCGTTGCCGCTTTGGGCACGTCTGCCTCAACCGGGGCGGCAATGTCATCGTCCCACAAGGTGTTGAGCGGAACAATCCGGTCCGCGAAGTCAGCGGCAGGCGTTGCAAAAAGTGCGGGCCAAGCGCTCGGCCGGATAGCAAAGGAGGCGACGGAAAACGCACCCTTGACCCGGATCTGGACCGCGCGCGAATTGGCTCCGAAGACCAAGGCCCCCGAAATAGACGTCCAGTTGCCGTCAGGATCGAGATAGGCCCAGTCGCCCTCCAGCAGAACGCGCAGAAAGGCGTTGTCCGAAAAGAGCATGTCTTCCAGCTCAAAATTGTCCGGCAAATCGGCGTCAAACACATAGAAACGGCGCACAAACGGTAACAATCTCGATGTCGGAGCATAGTTGCGCGACGACAACATGTCCTATTTGCCCCCTTGGTTTGAGTCCCACCTCAGATCAGGCGCTTGACCATAAATTTGATTTCTATGCATCCCATTTCAGAGGCATTTTGTAACAAATAACGCGAGTTTCACGCCAGACCTTCTGCCCGTAACTTCAATCCAGCGGTCAGCAGCGGCGTCGACGCCTTTTCAAAAGCGCTTGGTGTCAGCCCGATAAAGTGTTTGAATTCGTTCGTCCGGTGCGACTGATCGAAATATCGAAGCGCTGCGAGCAATTCCTGATCCGGATCACTGAATCCCCGCATGGCCGTTGCCATGTCCAAAAAGCGGCTCCGGCGCATAATGGTCTTTGGCAGGTGGCCAAACGTGGCCAGACATCGCCTTTCAAGCTGGCGTACGGATATGGCGAGCTGTTCTGCTGCGACGTGAACCGGTGTCGTGCTATCAAATTGCGCAATGTCCTCAAAGAGACGCATCGCTGTATCGCCATTTGGCCGACCGCGGTGCTCGTGAACGGACAGCATCACGTCTTCCATTGCCTTGATCGCAGAGAGGTCATCCGGCGCTTTTATCACGCCTTGCAACATGTCATTGGCGGCCGGTCCGATGAGGTCGGACAGCGGCAGCATCTGGTCCGCCACTTCGTTGGCGGGGCAAGCGAACATTCCTTTCCAACCGCTGGGCCGCACGGCAAAACCGATGACTTTGAATGCGCCCTGGCATCGAACGTTGAGCGGTCGGCCATTTGGACCGAAAAAGACAGCACGCCCGCTTGTAGTCCAGTTGCCGGGCGATGTTTCTGCGGTCCACTCTCCCTTTACGAGAATGCGAATGAATGCGAATTCGGATAGCAATTTGTCTTCGAGGACATGGGTGTCAGGCAAGTCTGCTTCAAACACATAATGGCGCCGGATAAACCCGCGAAGGCCCAAAGACGGAGCGTAGTTTCTCGGAAGCATTGCGGCATTTGCCTCCCTCAGTTGTGCCAGTAGCCGAGCATGCGGGCGATCATTTGGCAATTCTGGCTTTATACCGGCTGTGACGCAAGTCACACCGCCAACAGATCCTTTGCCGTTCAAGGTCCGGCCATGGTCTTAGAAAGCGTTCCTTTCTTGCCCGTGACAGGGATAACGCGCTACGGACCACCCATGACTTTTGCACAAAATGCCATTGGGCTGATCGGCAACACGCCGCTGGTGAAACTGGAAGGCCCTTCCGCAGACACCGGCTGCACCATTCTCGGAAAATGCGAATATGCGAACCCCGGCGCATCCGTAAAGGACAGGGCGGCGCTATATATTGTTGAGGACGCCGAAGCACGCGGCGCGTTGCAACCGGGCGGAACCATTGTCGAAGGGACGGCGGGCAATACTGGCATCGGGTTGGCGCTGGTCGCCAATGCCAAGGGCTATAAGACCATCATCGTCATGCCCGACACGCAAAGCCGAGAAAAGATGGACACGTTGCGTGCACTTGGCGCGGAACTTGTGTTGGTGCCACCTGCACCGTTCGCCAACCCCGGCCATTTCGTTCACACCTCGCGCCGGATTGCCGAAGAAACGCCTGGCGCTGTCTGGGCCAATCAGTTTGACAACATCGCGAACCGCAAGGCCCATATCTTCAGCACCGCTGAGGAAATTTGGGAACAGACGTCCGGTCAGGTCGACGGGTTCACCTGTGCGGCTGGCACTGGAGGCACTATTGCGGGCGTCGGGCTGGGCCTGAAGGCCAAGCGGGATGGCATCACCATCGCCTTGACGGACCCGCATGGTGCTGCATTGTTCAACTATTATGCCCACGGTGAATTGAAAGCCGAAGGCAGTTCGGTTGCCGAAGGCATTGGGCAGGGCCGGATCACCGCCAATCTTGAGGGCGCGCCCATCGACACACAGTTCCGCATTTCCGATGAGGAAGGGCTCTACTGGGTCGGCCGAATGTTGCAGGAAGAAGGTCTGTGCCTTGGGCTGTCCTCCGGCATCAATATCGCAGGGGCCGTTGCGTTGGCAAAGCAGCTTGGGCCCGGCTCGACGGTCGTGACCATTTTGTGCGATACGGGGTTCCGCTATCTGTCGACGCTCTACAATGTGGACTGGTTGCGATCAAAGAACCTGCCGGTGTTTGACTGGCTGAAAGGCTAAACATGTCTGATGAAGACACTCTAGCGGATCGCAAGGAAAGCTGGCGGCGCATTCGCGTCGGAGTGACGGGTCTTGGCGGCATCCTGTTGCTGATCGGACTTGCGAGCGCAATGTTGGAGCGCATCAGTCCACGCACGCCAGAGCCTGTGACTGTGGCTGACGGAACGCTGGGCAATATGGTGCAGGCGCCCGAAAATGAGCCCCTTGCAGAACTCGGCGTTGCACCGGGCGCTGCGGACTCGATGCAGGGTTCCAAGCCTGCGGCGAAGTAAATGCGTGCAGTTTTTGCAGCGGTGTTGCTGGCATCGTGTAGCCAGTCAATGCAAGCCGAAGACCGGCCAACAGTCGATATTCTGACGGGCCTGCCTCTATTCTGGGGAGAGGGGGACGTCGGTGATGTCGTGCGGGGAACGGCCAATCGCTCCCAATTGCTTGAGGCGCTGGAGCGCAACTGGACACTTAAACCGCTTGATGTCGCGCGGCGGCCGCAACTTGCGCAAGTTGATCGGCTGCTGATCATCCAACCGCAGGCTCTGGCGCCCGATGAACTGGTCGAGATTGACCGGTGGGTGCGTCGCGGCGGACGGCTTCTCATTTTCGCCGATCCTGATTTGCGATGGCCTTCCACATTGCCGTCCGGAGACCCGAGACGCGCACCTGCTGTATCTCTGCTCTCGCCTTTGTTTGCGCATTGGGGGGTGCGGCTGCTTTCAACAAAGGGGCTCTCGCCTGCGGCTGAAGACCTTGAAGGCAGCAATATTGTGTTCGACCGCCCGGGCCGCTGGGCGGTGAAGGGTGAGAAGTGCGCGCCTGTTTCCTCGCGGGTCCTCAAATGCAGCATTGGCAAGGGAGGGGCGATTCTCGTGTCCGATGTGGATTTTGCCAATCCGCTTTGGGCGACGGCAACCAATGGACGCAACTACACGGCGTTCGATGCTTTGATGACGCGGGCCTGGCCAAAGGACGCACAATCTGACGAAGAACAAAATAAGGACAAGCCTCCCGGATAAGTGAACATTTCAGGAAAACTACGGATCTTGGTGTAAAATCCCCATTTCACCCGTCAAATCCCTTGCTCACCCCGATATTGATTGATATTCCCTTCTCCCGTCAGATTGGGGCGGGGCTGTCCTGATTCTTGTATGAATAACCGGTCGCTGCATGGTGCTTTGATCGGGAAGGCGGCCCTTTTTGCTCTAAAGGCAGAGGGATGCTGTGGGCGACAGGGAGCTATTTAGAGGTCATGCGTTGACCGCGATTGACGGCAAAGGCCGTGTCGCGATCCCTGCTGGCCTGCGCTCCGTGATCGAAAAGAACAGCGATGGCCGCATCGTCATCATCGCCAAGCATCAGAGCGATCCCTGCCTGTCCGGCTATGACCGTGGCTGGTCACGCCTGTTGCACGAGCGGCTTGAGCGTGAGGAAGAGCGTGAGCGCAATGCCGGTCGTGATTTCGACTATCACAACGCTTATCGCCGCGCCTTCGGCCTGGTCGAAGAAGTGCCCTATGATGCGAGCGGCCGTTTCATTCTGCCCGCCTTCTTCCGTGCCAAGGCGCAGTTGACCGATCTGGCCTTCTTTTATGGCACAGGCAGCACGTTTGAAATCTGGAGCCCGACTGTCCTGATCGACACGCCGGGTATTGATGAAGAAACCAAAGAAGTTGCCGCATTCCTGATGGCGGAAAGAGGCGTGCGCTGATGCCCCGCAACGCACCCCATATTCCTGTCCTTCTTGATGAAGTGATTGGCGCGCTCGCTATCAGCCCCGGCGAGACGCATGTCGACGGCACCTTCGGTGCGGGCGGTTATTCGCACGCGATGCTGGCAGCGGGTGCTAATGTCATCGCCTTTGATCGGGACCCCGACGCGATTGCTGCCGGACGCGCAGCGGAGGTCGCTGGTCTGACTTTGGTGGAGGACCGCTTTTCGAACATGACTGCGCATGTTTCAGATGTGGACGGTATCACCCTCGATATCGGCGTGTCGTCGATGCAGCTGGATCAGGCGGCGCGCGGTTTTTCGTTTCAGTCTGACGGTCCGCTGGACATGCGCATGGAACAAGCGGGCGAGTCCGCAGCCGACTTCGTGAATACGGCAGATGAAGCCGATATTGCTGACATCATTTACCGTTATGGCGATGAGCCCAAATCGCGGCGCATTGCGCGCGCCATTGTTGCGGCACGCCCGGTGACGCGCACGGCTGAACTGGCCTCTGTCGTCCGCCGTGCGGTTGGCTGGCGCGAAGGGCAGAAAAGCGATCCGGCCACACGCACCTTTCAGGCGATCCGCATTCATATCAACCGCGAATTGGGTGAGCTTGAAGACGGGCTTGCAGCTGCAGAGCGGGTGCTCAAGCCGGGCGGACGTCTTGCTGTCGTTACGTTTCACAGCCTTGAAGACCGCATCGTGAAGCGCTTCTTGCGGGAACGCAGCGGCCAAACGCCCTCCGGTTCGCGGCACCTGCCGGATGTGGTTGGGCGCGGTCCAGCGGCGACATTTGAAGCTGTCGCCAAGCCTGTACGTGCCAGCGAAGCCGAACTTACCCGAAACCCCCGTGCCCGCTCCGCAACTTTGCGGGTGGCGCGGCGCACCGCCCATTCTTCTTCGTCTGCTAACTTAAGAGGTGCTGCATGATTGCTCAAAGGTTCCGCCCCGTCGTGTGGGTTGTCGGTTGCTCCTTTGCCGCCACGGCGCTCTATACGGTCTCGCTCGGCGTCGCCTCGGAGCGGAGCCGTCTTGAAGACCTCGACCACAGCATCGCGATGACGCGCCGAGACATCCGGCAGCTCCAGACCGAAATGGGAACACGGGCTTCTCTGCGGCAGTTGGAGCGCTGGAACGGAGAGGTGTTGGCCCTGTCTGCACCCACAGCGGGGCAGTTCCGGGCAACGGAAGCAGCGCTCCGCACGATCGATGGCAGCGCACTGCCGGCAGACGGTTTCGCGCCGCCGCCGGTGATGGTCGCCGCTGCGACGCGACCAGATCCAGTCACACGGGGTGAGGCGACGGCGCAGGCCGTTCCCGCAGCCAAGCCCGCCGCCGTTCGGGTTGCTACCGCAACTGTTACCGAACGCGATATCACTGCTGGTTCAAGGGCGGCTGCGACGGAAAAGCGGCCGACGACAAAGGCGCAGCGCTTCGCCATGCTGGACCGCGCTTTGGTCGATAAGCGGACCTTCAGTGAAATTCTCGACCGTGCCGAAGATGAAAGCCGGGCGATTGGCAAAGGAAAGGCCAAGTCCGCCCAGTGAGCACGCTCGCCGCACGGCCTACCAGAACGCGACACGCTAAGTTTAGGGAACAATCGCTCGCGGTCGCCCACCAAAGGCTGATGATCCTGATGCTTCTCTTCAGCGCGGTGGCCTTCGTCATCGCGCTGCGCCTTTTGTGGCTGACGGTTTTCGCGGATAGTGCGCTTGGTCGGGCCAACCCCAATCTGCTGGCACCGCCGCGCGCGGACCTTGTGGATCGCAATGGGGAGGTGCTCGCACGCACGATTGATGCCTGGTCGGTCGGCATCCACGCCAACCGGTTGCTGAACAAGCCGGAAGACCTGGCGCCCAAGCTGGCCGCGCTCATGCCGGAGCGGACGGAGGCCCAGTATCTTGCCCTGCTCAAGTCCGGCGTCCATTTCACTTATCTGCGCCGTCGCGCCATGCCGGAGCTGGTCGCCGCCGTGAACGCCCTGGGGGAACCCGGAATGGCCTTTTCGCGGGAGCCGGAGCGGTTGTACCCACAGCTGACGCTCGCCGCGCATGTTTTAGGCTACACTGATATGGACGGCCACGGCGTGACCGGCATGGAGCGCGTCCTCGACAAGCGACTGGGTGATGCTGCTCTGCGCAAGACACCGGTTGCCCTGTCCATAGACACACGTGTGCAGGCCGCGATGGAAACCGAACTCAACACTGCGATGGTGGCGCATCAGGCGCTTGGAGCCACCGGCCTCGTGATGGATGTGCGCACAGGAGAAATGATCGCGCTCGTTTCGTTGCCGGTGTTCAATCCCAACAAGATTGGCCAATCCAACCCCGAGGCCCTCCGCAACAATGTGACCCAGAGCGTCTATGAACTCGGGTCGACCTTCAAACCGATCACAATGGCAGGTGCGATTGATGCCGGTGTCATCACCAGCCTGTCCAAGCGCTATGACGCGACCGCCCCCCTTCAGGTCGGCAAGTTTAAAATCAAGGACGACCACCCGATGAACCGGTGGCTGAATGTCCCGGAAACGCTGGTCCATTCATCCAACATTGTCACCGCGCGCATTGCCGATGAAATGGGTGCAAAGCGCATGGAAGCGGTGTTCCGGCGGGTTGGCTTTTATGAGCCGCCCTATATCGAACTGAGAGAAAAGGGCCGCCCGCTGGTGCCTGTCTATTGGGGTCGGACGACCACGATGACAACAGCTTACGGCCATGGCATCGCCGTAACGCCGCTTCAATTGGCTTCGGCCTATGCGGCACTGGTCAATGGCGGTATTTGGCGTCCTGCGACGCTGATGAAGGTTGAACCGGGCAACGCTGCCAAAGGCCGGCGTGTGTTCAGCCAATATGCCAGTGATACGATCCGCAAGTTGCTGCGCCTTATCGTGACGGATGGAACGGGCAAAAAGGCCGAAGTGGCGGGTATGCGTATTGGCGGTAAGACGGGGACTGCCGAAAAGCCAAGCGTCGGCGGCTATTCCAAGCACGTCAATGTCTCAACCTTCGCTGCCGCCTTCCCTATGGATGCGCCGCGTTATGTGGTGATTGCCATGCTCGACTCTCCCAAAGGCAATGCGGAGTCCTTCGGGCTCACAACAGCGGCATGGACCGCCGCGCCCGTCGTCGCGAAGGTTATCGCGCGCACCGGCCCGATGCTCGGAGTTTTCCCCGACCCATCTCGTGAAATGCCTCTTGATGAGTTGCGGACCCTGATTTGGAAAGCCAAAGCGGGCGAAGAATGAAGCTCGGTACGCTCCTTGGCACGGATGACCCGACGCCGGTCACAGGTTTTGCGATTGACCATCGCAAGGTCGCGCCCGGAAACGTGTTCGGTGCCTTTGCCGGCCTGAAGGTCAACGGTGAAGAGTTTATCGAAGCAGCGATTGCCGCCGGAGCCATTGCGGTCGTTGCGCGGCCAGAGGCTATGGTGTCGGGTGCGGTGCATGTCGCAGAACAAGAGCCCCGCCGGGCCTTTGCCCTTTTGGCCGCAAAGTTTTTTGAGCCCTTCCCCCAGATCAGCGTCGCTGTGACCGGAACGAACGGCAAAACGTCGACCGTTGAAATGACGCGGCAGCTGTGGCGGATGGACGGCTTTCATGCCGCCTCAATTGGCACGCTTGGCGTCACCACGGCGGACGACCGCATCGTGACGGGGCTCACAACGCCCGATATCGTGACCTTCCTCTCGAATATGGCCGGCCTCAACCGGGAAGGCGTGACCCATGCGGCGTTCGAAGCTTCGAGCCATGGATTGCACCAATGCCGGACCGAAGGTCTGCCCGTCCGGGCCGCTGCCTTCACCAATCTCAGCCGCGATCACCTCGATTATCATGGCGACATGGCAAACTATTTCACAGCTAAGTTGCGGCTCTTTTCCGAAGTCGTAGACGGGGATGGTGCGGCGGTCGTCTGGGCAGATGACGGGGAATATTCGGCCCGCGTCATTGATTTGGCCAGAGAGCGCGGCCTGGCGCTGCTGACTGTTGGCAGGCACGGATCGGCACTGCGATTGGTCGATCGCATTCCCGGCCAGCTTGGCCAACAGCTTGTACTTGAGGCTGAGGGACGGGAATTTAAGGTCATGCTTCCGCTCATCGGTGCCTATCAGGCCGCAAACGCGCTCGTCGCGGCAGGTCTTGTTATTGCGACCGGCGGCAATGTGACATCGACGCTTTCAAATCTGGCGCGGCTGCAACCTGTTCGCGGGCGGTTGGAGCGTGCGGTCATCGCGAAGTCCGGCGCGCCGGTCTATGTTGATTATGCCCATACACCTGACGCGCTGGAAGCTGCGATTGATGCGCTTAAGCCCCATGCCAAGGGCCGGTTGATCGTTGTGTTCGGTGCGGGCGGAGACCGCGACACCGGTAAGCGTCCTGAAATGGGCGTCATTGCGGTGCAGTTTGCTGATTATGTGATTGTAACCGACGACAACCCCCGAACCGAAGACCCGGCAGCCATCCGCGCCGAAATTCTGGCAGCAGCCCCGGGTGCCATCGAAATCGCCGGACGACGGGATGCGATTGCGGCAGCCATCGCTGAATCCGGGCCGGACGACATCATTCTGATCGCCGGCAAGGGGCATGAACAGGGCCAGATTGTCGGCGACAAGGTTCTGCCGTTTGATGACGTCGCTGTCGCGCGGGAATGTGCCGCATGACGACGCTTTGGACCTCTGCAGATATCGCGGTGGCGACAGGCGGCACCGCGTCGGCTGACTTTGCCGTCAATGGGGTGGCGTTTGACAGCCGCGAAGTCGGGCAGGGCGATCTCTTCATCGCGCTCAACGGTGAATTGACGGATGGCCACCGCTTCCTTGATGGCGCGTTCGCTCAGGGCGCGGGTGGTGCGATTGTCTCGTCCCCCATTGCACATCCGCATGTGCTTGTGTCGGATACGACCGATGCGTTGAATGCCTTGGGCATCGCTGCCCGCGCGCGGTCGAAGGCGATGGTTGCCGGTGTGACGGGTTCAGTGGGCAAGACGAGTACGAAAGAGGCTCTGTCTGCGGCGCTTGCGCGGGCCAATAAGGGCCCTGTCCACCGGTCAGTCAAAAGCTACAACAACCATACAGGCGTTCCGCTTAGCCTTGCGCGGATGCCCGCCGGGACGCACTTCGGCGTGTTCGAGATGGGGATGAACCACAAAGGCGAGATTGCCCAGCTGACAAGGCTTGTTCGCCCGCATGTTGCGCTGGTGACGGCGATCGCCTCGGCCCATATCGAAAATCTGGGTTCGCTAGAGGCCATTGCCGACGCAAAGGCGGAGATATTTGAAGGGCTTGAGCCGGGCGGCACTGCGATCATTCCGTTTGACTCGCCGTATTGCGCGCGGCTGGCAGACGCGGCGCGGCGGCAAGGGGCCGATGTGGTGACCTTCGGGCGTCAGGACGGGGCAGATGTGTGGGCCCGCGACGTCATCCATCTTGACAGCGGAACCATGATTGCTGCCGTTTTGCCCAGCGTGGAGCTGAACTTTACGCTGTCCCAACCCGGCGACCATTGGGTGTCCAACGCGCTTGCGGTGCTTGCGGCGGTAAAGGCAATGGGCGGCGACCTCGCGGCTGCCGGCCTCGCTCTGGGCGACATGCAGGGGCTGAAGGGCAGGGGGGAGCGGCACTCCATAGCGCGCGCAAATGGAGGCTCCGCCCTTTTGATTGATGAAAGCTACAATGCAAATTCGGCGTCGATGAAAGCCACGCTTGCCGTCTTGGGTGCGGAGCGTGCTGCACGCCGGATTGCCGTGCTGGGCGAGATGAGAGAGCTCGGAGCTGATTCAGAGGCGTTGCATGCCGAACTTGCGGACCCCGTCCTTGCCGCGAACGTTGATTTTGCATTGCTCGTCGGCCCCGGCATGGCGCCGCTTGCCCGTGCGCTGGAGCAGCGCACCAAAGTTTTTCATGCGCCGGACGCGGCGTCCGCTCTTCAAACGCTGGAGCCGATGCTGCGTGATGGCGATGCCATTCTCATAAAGGGATCAAACGCCGTTGGCCTTGGCCAACTGGTGGATTCCCTGACAAGCGGGAACGACTGATGCTCTACTGGATTGCCGAACATTTTGGATTTCCTGGGGTTCTTAACCTTCTGCGCTATCTGACTTTCCGGACAGGCGGTGCTGTTGCGACCTCGCTTGTCATCGGGCTGATTATCGGGCCGAGGTTTATCGGCTGGTTGCGCGTTCGTCAGGGTAAGGGCCAGCCCATCCGGTCAGATGGTCCACAA
>Ga0114959_10003838_pt1 | contig 11685 bp, 24 predicted proteins | sample C_130625_EF_Meta_FD_87317 | JGI IMG/M metagenome (GOLD analysis project Ga0114959, IMG submission 87317) | Freshwater microbial communities from Lake Croche, Canada to study carbon cycling - C_130625_EF_MetaG | ecosystem: Environmental > Aquatic > Freshwater > Lake | place: Lake Croche, Canada...
GGTATTGAAAACAATTGCGGAGATCAAAGCTGCGGTCGATGCTGGGAAGACGGTATATTCTGACACTACTTCTTATACTGTAGTGAAAGGCAAGGATAGCCGTTATTATATTGCCAACCCAGCGCCATCAACGTACATTGGCCTCCACGGTTTGGAGGGGACCAAATACGAAAGCCGATTGAATGGCAAGACGTTTTGGTGCGAAGATTAACGGCGACCAGGTTCCTTGCCACAAGGTGATGGGAGGGGCGGACACCCCTCCTGGTGAAAGGGAGATAAGACGATGTCGACACCAGTCACGACACTATGCCACAGCAACGAGTCCGGTGGCACCACTATCTGTGATGATGGGACGCGTATCTTCTGGAATGAAGGATATAGCCAAAGCATAGTGCTCTATAGCGACGGACGACGAGAGACCGTCGAGCCGGAAGCTGTGGAACAGCACCCGCTATCTGAGGCTATAGTCAACTCGCTAGCTCCGCATATGCGGATGATGACAGAAGCAGAAGAGGCAGACTGGGAAAATCATTGCCAGGACGCCTGATATCACCAGGTTGTCATTAACGGCAGGGCCAACCCCTGCCACAGTTGGATGGGAGGGGCGGACACCCCTCCTGGTGAAAATGGGGAGAGACGACAATGGCGATTTACGTGACGATGAATGACAAGTTCATGTCGGGCTGGGGCGGCGCGCAAGGCAAGATTAACAAGTACGTGGTCGAATGCTCGACCCGAGAGCAAGCAGTTCAGATAGTAGCGGCTGCTAAACGCCGCAGTGAGATGAAATACATCAATATGGTGGCAAGATTGCCCAAATACCCAGAGAGCAAGTACGTGGTATCTCTCCGCAAGTTCAGTGAATTAGGAGAGATCTGGACAGGTGACGTTGCTAAGGTCTGATATCACCAGGTTGTCATTAACGGCAGGGACAACCCCTGCCACAGTGGGGAGGGGAGGGAATTCCCCTCCCCCAACGACGGAGTCAGTAATATGAAAATGTTCATGTTGAAAGATCAGACGGGGCGCGGACACGTGAGCAAGGTGGACAGCGAAAAGCTAGTGCGCGATTGGGTGGCCGAAGATGCAAGCATCGGCGAGTGGGTCGAGGCGGCAAAACTCGGCGACTTGTTCGATTTTGGAACGGCAACCGCAGTTTGTGTTGATGATGGATTTAACGCTGATTGATTTTTTGCAACAGTTAGATGGGAGGGGCGGACACCCCTCCTGGTGAAAACGGGAGAGAACGATGAAATTCGAAATCGTGCTGACAAAGACCACGTTGGCTCAGACGATGGTCGTGGTCGAGGCGAAGCACCTTGAAGAGGCACTAGAGCTCGCCGAGGCTCTGCCGATGGATCGGGTGAGTTGGTTGCGAGCTGGGTCGGATATTGTGAATGCAAATCCGCGGAGAGCGGAAGACGATTGGTTGGGATCAACTCCGATCAGGTCCTTTACCTCAGTGCAATGGGAGGGGGGACGTCGTCAGTTGCTTCGGCTTGGAGATTGTGAGCCGGTTCAAAGTCCGGAAGCCTGATGACAAGCAGAATCAGGTCGAAGATTAACAGCGGCCTGATTCTTTGCCACAGTGTGATGGGAGGGGCGGACACCCCTCCTGGTGAAAACAGGAGACGAGACAATGACGGTTCGATTCAAGATCGTGAAGGACATCAATGGTGTTCTTCAATGGCTGAGACTTGGTGATTATGAGCTGCAGCCGGTTGAAAACCCAGAAGTCGAAAAGAATGAGGACAAGCAGAATCAGACCGAAGATTAACGGCGACCTGATTCCTTGAAACAGTCGGATGGGAGGGGCGGACACCCCTCCTGGTTCTAATGGAGATGAAACAATGGTTGTTTACCAAGTTCGAGTTTGCTTTACGAATCATTCGAATCTGGCGTCTTATCCACAGACATTCGTCACTGTGGACAGCGCAGTGAAATACCTAGAGGAATCACCGGCCAATGCGCTGGTGATCACAGACGCAGACGCTAAGGATGTTGATAGCACCGCCAAAAGGACTGCGCAGTACGTATTATGCGGTGCTAGCGGTGGTTTTGACAATTATTTCTACGGTTCGATGCCGTCCGATGATCCGAATGATGCCCGCGGTGGTGATATCACCGCTAGGGTTGCGGTGAACGAGGCTGTTGAAGCGCTATTCAAGGCTTAATCGACACTGGGGCTTTAGCTCAACGGTTAGAGCAGGGGACTCATAATCCCTTGGTTCCGGGTTCGAATCCCGGAGGCCCCAATCTCCAGCTAGTTTTCCCTCCGTTTACTAGCTGTTGAGAGGGTGGTGGTCCCCATGACCACCAGGGTGGGTAACGTTGTCCGATGTTACCCACCCAACTATACACCTCTATCAAAGGACACTGCAATGGAACTGCACAATCAAGACCTGTACATCGTGCATAACGGCAAAATAGCCAAAGTCACACTGGCTACATTATCGATACTAGAAGAGATAGAAAAATACGCGGTATTCACCACAATCAAAGAAGCTATGGACTATCAAAAGAAAGGAGATCTAATTGCAGAAATCACCGACACACTGAAAAAACTCAATATCGCCAGCCTAGAAGAATGTAAAGCGCAAGCGCTAGCCCTGGTAGCTTCGGAAGACGAATCAACCCACTGGCTTACACGGGTATGAGTCAAGATATCTTGCTGAAAAGCATGAAAGCGTTGGTGCAGCAAGAATTACATCGGGAATTGGAAGTTTCCGCCACACCGAACGGTATGTTTTACGCGGATCTGAGAGCGATAAAAACACAAGCTCCTTACACTCGCTATCCTATTATGTTCAGTGCGGCCCTGGACATATCAAATCCTAAACTCAATAATGAGCTATGGGATGGTGATAGTTTCAGGTACGCAACACAAATAGACGCTTTATCTGAAATCTCTGAAATTTGTTCTCGATTAAACTCCGATGAATGGTCGGTTACGTTTAATCAAGATTACAATCATATAACAGGATCTAAAAACGAGTACATTCCTAATACTAGTTTCTTTCATGATGTCTCAGTGAATCTTTCGATCGTCTATGATGACAGTGGGTTTCGCAGGTCGATGTTAGCTGCTGCTTTCCCTTTACCAGGGATTACTGCTAATAAGAATTCAGTGCGGAGATTTGAATCCTGGCTTAATATGACACATAGCGAAATCCCTTCATTTCACGAGCGCAGAGCTAGAAATATTCCATTTATTTGCTGTTTGTCTGCTAGACAATTCGCCGATTTTAGGCCCACTACATCTTTCTATTTCGATGATGCTCTTTCTGGCGCAGAACGTAGGCGAAGAGACATCAAAGACATTGCGCCCTATGAGCTGTTGCTCGATTATTTTAACCCTCTTCCGATACCTTCCCGTTTGACGGACGTGGCGTCAGATAGCGCATTGTGTTTGGTGGTGGCTCTTTATCGGAAGAGTAAGATTTACCCTAACTTAAACCATAAAACCGATTTGTATTACGTGAATGGTGTTTTTTACACGTCAGTCACTTGGAGGGATTTATTCGAGGGAAGTGACGATGTAAGTGTAATTCAAAGGATTAGTGGTTCAGAGCACAGCATCAAATATTTAAAGAAATGCACTGACAGAGAGAACCAAGATCTATTGGAAGAGCTAAAAGTACAAGTAGGACCATTTTATAACCCACTAGGTGCAACAAATGGCTAAATCTAAAAGCAAATTGGCATTAAAATCAGCTAGCTTTTGGGTCATTGATGGTATAGAGCCAATTACACCTGGTAAACTAGAAGCATTTCGAGAGAAAAGCAGGCATGATTTGCCTGATGATCTTAGTTATATTACACACGTTGCTACCATCGGTGCTAACCGCGTAGCAACGCAGAATATTGATATACCAGGTGCTTTCATCGCTGTTCACGCGTTGGTTGGCGGTGGGTCCCAGTTGATCGGATGCAAGCCAAACCACGAGATTTTTGTCATAAACAACGTTCTGTATAAAAGGGTGTCTTTCTTTGACATTGGAATGAAGGGTGCTGGTAGAGGGTTATATTTTCGCAGGTTTGGTCGATTGATGTATTTTCTTAGAGAAATCCCTGGGATTGAATTAGTGTTGCCACTAATAGCTGAATCTATCAAATAGCGTGAATTAACGTTAGATTCACCTGTCGCAACAATCCTTTGAGGCGCCAATCTTAAAGGAGTGAACGATGATTGCCGATGTGATAAAAAGTACCAAAGTCGAGCCAAGGCCATACCAAGCCCGAATTGTTCAAAAGGCTTTCGAATGCTTTCAAGGCATTCACGTCAATACGCTAGGCACTACAGAGGCTGCTGCAAGGTCAGTCATCATCGAATCACCCACAGGTAGTGGGAAGACTGTGATGGCATTGATGATATGCAAGGCTCTGCAAGCTGCTAACCCCGATTTGGTCGTCGGTTGGGTTGCTATGCGCCGCAATCTGCTGTCTCAAGCCCAAAGAGAGAACATCGAGCAAGGTATCCAGGTGAATAATATTCACTTTGTGTCGATGTTCGAGAAATATCCTGCGGAGTTGATGCAAGCTAAGAAGGAAGGGAAGACAATCCTGCTAGTGGTGGATGAGGCGCAGCACGATTGCGCTAACAGTATGAGTCACTTGCATAACATTATTGATCCGCAAATGATTCTCGGTATGACTGCCACACCGTTTCGCACTGACAAAATGAAGCTGTGTTTCGACAAGGTGATCAAAGATGCTGGCATCCATACTCTGATTCAAGATGGCTATCTCAGTAGATTCCATCACTATACGATCCCTGCGTGGACACCGGAGAATGTAGCTGAACGTTATTGTGAGGATATCGAGCGTTGGGGCAAAAGCATTTTCTATTTTAAGAATCTATCGGAGTGCTTTAAGCTTAAGGGGTTGCTGCTAGCGCGCGGTATCATCAGTGAGGTGGTTACCGGTGATACTGATTGGGAAGGCCAATTGGAGCTATTCAGGACTAATCAAGTGTCATGCTTGATTAATTGCATGAAATTGACTGAAGGGTTTGATGAGCCATCGATTAAGACGGCCTGGGTGCGTGATAGTGGCAAAGGTTGCACGATGCAGATGGGTGGTAGAGCTTTTAGGAAGCATGCTAGCCAGCCATATAAAAATATCGTGCAGTCGAAGGAATCACGGTGGCCTTTCATCAAGACTGCTATGCCTGACTATCAATACTTATGGCAGGACAATACCTGGGTTTCTCTGAAGGTGAATCCGAAATTGGAGCAAATCAACATTAATACCAGGATGGCGATCGCTACTGTTGAGGTATCTCTGCCTAAGTTCATCCTTGATAGGCTTCACAAGAAACCCCAACGGATTACTTTTAGAAATTGATGTATTGTAATCCCGGAGATTAAATTAACTAATCCCATGGATGGTGCAACAGTGTGATGGGCAAGGTGAGGTGCCGAGCCCAAATTGTGACAAGGAGATGAGAAGATGACAACTGCAGTGCTTCCGGACGTTGTGGCCAATGACAATATCAGCTTTGAGTACGCCTACGTTCCAGTCGGTGATTTGAAGGTCGAGACGACAGTCGACAAGCTGAACGGCAAGACGAAGATCAGTGGCCTTAACATCAACGGTGAGACGTTGAGGCCCACAGAACGGTTCTGGACGAGCTTGTACGCTCGCTATGGTTTCAATTCGTCTTTCTTCAAGTACTTTGATCACGCAGAGGTATTCGAGCGGATCGCCGAAAAGGAGAAGAACGATCGGATGCGAATTTGCATCGAGAGGGGTGATAGCTCGAACAAGGTGTTGGCGGTATCGAACCCCAACAGACCTCTTGTGAATTTTAATGAGATTTACGAGTTGGTTGCTAAGTACGCTGGTGTTAGCGTGAATTATCACAATGGGGTGTTGGAATCTACGCACACCCCGCGGAATGGTGGTAATATGATCAGCCTCGGATCTGACGATTTCAAGCAGAAGTTCGTGCTTTCTTGCCCTATCGATGGGTATGGTGAGCCTAATGTTTACTTGTCATTGTTGCGTTTGGTATGTCAGAATGGTATGGTTGGATATGGCAAGACTTTCCGCAGTTCGGTTGGTCTTGGTAAGGGTGCTGATGATGTGCGTCCTTCTTTGGTGCGTGTGTTAGATGGCTTCGGCAATGAGGAAGGATTCGCTGCTATGCGTCAACGGATCGAAGCTAGCCAGAAGTCCTGGGCGTCAGTGGGAGAGTCTCAGTCGCTTTATAAGATGCTATTGAAGTGCGTTGCTAATAATACGATTGATAACGATAGCCAGAATAAGCTATCGCCTGGTTTGCGTAAATGGTATGACAAAAGCAATTCGCTAGGGTTTGCTGATGTGCGCACTGCTGATGAGACTTGGGCTATGCCGATTACTCGGAGTTTTGAGGGGATGACTGGTTCGCCTACCTTGTTGTATGGTTTGGCTAACACTGATTCTCTCAGTGCTAAGCGCCAGCGCACTTTGCCAGTGAATTGTACTGTTTATGATCTTGTGAATTTCGCTACTGAAGTGGCGACACATCACAGTGATCCGTCTGCTGCTCGGAAATTGCAGGGATGGGTTGGTGAAACCATCAGCAATGAGTATGATATGGAGAATACGCGTGATAAGTTCACTGAATTTAAGGATTTTCATCTTGGTAGCAAGGTGAGTGCTGGGGTTACGGGCAGCGTGTTTTCTGGCGACAATTGATGTGGAGTGTTGGTGGGGGGATTCACTTCCCCCCACTTTGGATTTCGAGAGCAATGTGTTGATTGTTGGTGCGATCTTTGAGTTCGGGTTTTTACTCCTTGAAATCTGAGCTCTTATTAATCAAATGTTGCCTCTTAGTTTGGTTATGACATATTGCTCTTGATAGTTAAACCCAGGGATAAAACCCTGGGTTTTACTTTATTAACTATGTTCGGTTGGTTTGTCACAGTGTTTTGTGGCAGTTCTTTCTTGGAGGATGAATGATGTCGAAGCAGATTAAGGTAAGTCTCGATGGTGGCGCTAGTTATCTGGACGCGTCTGTTGACGATGTCCGCATCATCTATGAGAATGTCGATGTATGCATTGGCGGAGAAGAGATGACAGTATCTAGTCATATCACTTTCAGCATTGAGGGTGTTGTTGCTGACGTGTACAATAATGATGCCAACCCTTCTAGTGAAGTAAGTGCTGGTACGTTTTGGAGTTCAATTGAGCAGTATGTGGAAGACACCATTGCTGCGTCTCAGTGGGTGGATGGAGTAGGAACCTTATGAAGTTTTTTCACGGAGACTGTGAAGTAGAAGGCCAGTTCCCTTGGTCTTACTTATTTCCGATAGGCCGCATAGCCACTGAATTAGAGAAGGCTGGTGTTCAATGCCTTGCAGCTGATCAGCCCATGCCCGCGGCACCTGGTGAACATGAAGGGGATTTTTATGGGGCTAAGGTCGTTGTGGTCGTCGGCTACAAATGTCCTGTGTTCTTGACGGCTAGGATCGCTTTGGCTGATGATGTCGAAGCTGTGGCGAGCGCCAGAGATGTTAAGTTGTGGGTGTCATATATGCCTCCTCACGACCAGGATGTGAGTTAACTTGAGGGTCTTCTGTTGCCATAGTTAATTGGGGGGAGTGGAGTCCTCCCCCAGGTTTTAAAACGGAGGTGCGCGATGGTTGATGAGTTGCCTCTTTTGAATTTGCCGATTTCGAATGACTACAAGTGCACTCCAACTGAGTTGGATAATTTGGTTTATTTGGTTATGAAGTACAGTGTTGGGTGGAATATGAGGCAGGCCGACTTGGCTGTTGTGTTGACTATGTCGGGTGGGCCTGATGATATTGTGGGTGATGCTGGTATTAGTCGGTTGGTATCGGTTGTTTGCGATTATCTTTGGGATCATATTTGTGGTGAACCTGAGGATTTGACGGTGGAGCAGCTGTATGATTTCGCTCAGAAATTTTTGTTTCAATGGTTTGAGGAGACTACCCAGGAGGAGCGATCTTTGATTTGACCGTTTGTTAGTCGGTGGTGGTCTCATTTTGTGGTTAGATTTTGAAGCAAGAATAGAAAGGAATTTTCTCATGAGTGTTGGTCTTATGGCTAAACCTAAAGTGATTGTAGAGAAATCTTCGGATTATTCTGAGGATGTCAGAACCGCGGTTTTGACTGCTCTTGGTAAACCGGTTGATTTGTTGAAGGTTACTGTGGCTAATGTTTATAATAACCGGTATAGAGTGAATGTTTTTCGCGCTGTGATTGAAGATAACGATCGTGTTCATTTGACGGATAGTTTTTTTGTTATTGTTGATGATGATGGTGAGGTGTTTTCTTTCCGTCCGGAGATCGTTCGGAAGTACGGCGTGAGCAAATCTTAAGCAGTCCGGTGAGGATCGGCGAAGAGTTATCTTCGGGCATGACACTGGCTTGTGTGGTACCCGATCGCCATACAACCGAATGTTGATAAGTCTTACGCCAAGGTGTTCACCTTGGCGTTCTGGTTGCAAAGCCGGACATTCGGTTAGAGCACCCCTCATTGTTTGGGTAACATTTGTTGTCCAATTGGTGGGTACTAGTGGGGGGTGCTCCACTTTTCCAACGAGGAAAACGGATTAGGAGATAAGTAATGGCTCGTGACATTAATCGGGTTATAAGATTATTAGCTGAAAATCTAGATGCTAGCGGCTCTATTGACAGTGTGCCCCCTGGTAATGAGGACACTGATGAGAGTACCGAAAATTATATGTTTTTTAGGAATTTGATTACTTTGCGTGATAATGTTGATGAGATGTTGTCTATGGATCCTCAAGAGGTGGATGCCATGATATCCCAGGGTCACGATTGGGTCAATGACCACGTGACTGCTGCTAAAACCAATATAGAACAAGTCCACAATTGGTTGTTGACTGAGCCTGATAATCGTGTCGAAAACAGGCCTTTAGAGTCTTAGTCTTGTGGTGCAAATCCATTTCTTGCCGATGTTGAGCTTTTGGCTACTAGCGCTTCGACGTCGATTTTCTTGGTGTCGTAGGTGTCAACGCATTTGACGCAGAATTTGGTCCCAGGGACCGCAGTGAGCCTGCGCGGTGGGATTTGAGTCCCACACGCGCGGCAGTTGACTTGGCTCATTATTCTTCCTCCTCTGATTCTGATTCATGAAAACAAACTGATTGACAAGGGACTGTGGCAGTATCGTGTGCCATGTTAAGCGCGTAGTACTCTATTTGGCCTCGGTGGAATGCTCTGCATGTGGCAGAGAATTTGTAGCCTTTGGCGATGTGGCTTCCGAGGTCGGTGGTGATGTCTTTTCGGGCTTTGAATTTAAATACTTTCATCGTTCTTCTCCGTAGATGCCGTTGTAGAGGTCTTCTGCCATTTGAATCAGGTCTTGACTTGGCATCATGTCCAATTCTTCGAAATAGATCTTTAACATTGTTGTCCTCCTGGTAAGTGAAGGGATTTTTATCCCTTCTTTTTTGTTGTGGCATCGGTTGATTTTGGTGTTAATTGGTGCTGTTGATACTAGTGTTATTTGGTGTGTGTATTGTAGGGGTTTTCCTTTGGTTCCGGAGGCGCTGCGATGAAGAGAGCTATTTTTATCAACAAGGATCAGGTGAGCTTGACGTATGAGGGTGAGGTGGTTGATCCTGCTGCTAGGATCCAGGAGCTTTTGGGTGTTTTTAAGAAGTTTGCTCCCTCTTCTTATGAGATTCATCATTTGATTTCTGCTAATGGTGTTTTGGTTGCTGAGTTTGTGCATAGGTTTAGTCGGGATTTGCGGTGGATTAGGCTGGATAAGGATGGTAGTGCTGTTGGTAAGAAGAATTCGGTGCGTGTAACCAGGTCTTATTATGATACTGATGATACGAATTGGCAGTCTGATTGTGCTGTGTCGAATTTGTTTATTTGATATATGATGATTGCCTCCGCTTTCCAAAGAGGAAAGCGGAGGCGGGTTGATTTACCGTGATATCACCATGCGGTGTGTGTGCATGCCGCGTATTCTGGTGTTGCGGTGGGCTCGGGACCCGTGTCGCTTACGTTGGTGTTGATTCTGGCGCTTGGCGATTCTCCGTTCGGGTCTAGGGCGAAATCGGGATCGCTGGTTTTTAGTCGTTCGTTGGTGACGTCTCTCTTGTGCCACCATAGCTCGTAGACTAGGTAGCTGGCCTGTCCGGTTTTGTCTCTGGCTTCGTATACTCCGATGAATTTGCCTTGGTCGTCGATTCTGTTGGTTCGTGTGGAGATTGTGCGGATGCTTACTGCCACTCCAGGTAGATCACGGGTCATGTCTCGTCTCCTTTGGTGCGGGTGGGGTGTCCGCCCCTCCCTCTCCTCTGTCGCGGGGGGATGCCCCGCTGTTAATGTTATCACCTGATATCAAGAGAGATTGTTGTTCTTTCCTGCGATTTCGCAGCGGTGTGCCAGAGCTCTTGTCTGCTCGTTTTCTTCGACAAACTCCGGCACCAAAGCTCCAGCGCAGTAGCAGGCGCTCAAAAGCTCTTCTGGGAAGAAACGTTCCGCCGCTTCTTCGTTGGTGGCAAGAACATTGCAGAAAAACTCGCGGTCTTCAAAAGGAAGCCTGGCGCAGAAGAGAATCGGCTCTCCTCCGTCTTGGAACAGCGCTTCCATGACCACGTCGTCGTTTTCGGTATTCGCTTTGAAAAACACAAGTCGTTCTGGTCTTTTCATCGTCTCGTCTCCTTTTCACCAGGGGCGGTGTCCGCCGCTCCCATCACGCTGTGGCAGCGGCGCGTGTTGTCGTTAATTGTTATCAGCTGCTAGCATCAGTTACGCTTGACTGATTTTTTATATTCAGCGCCAGCTTGCAGTTTTGCTAGCAATTCTTGCACCACTGCTAGCCCTGATTCTAGTTCTGTTAGCTCCTGGATGAGCCTTGCTTGTGCGTCCCTGGGTGTGGAGCAGAAGCAGTAATCTTCGGGATCTTCTCTTTTGAAGGCGTCCCCTTCGGGTAGACCGTATTCGTAGTGGACACAATTGTCTTCTACCGTAAACTTTTCGTACCCTGGGTACACTCCCTCTCCGGTGGGGGTGTCTGGGTGTTCTACCAAATCGAGGAATGTGATTGATTTGGTGGTAGCTACTGCTATTGCCATTGTCTCTTCTCCTTTTCGTCACCAGGAGGGGTGTCCGCCCCTCCCTCCTCTCTGTGGCAGGGGTTGACCCTGCCGTTAATTGTTATCTTCCGATATCTCCCGTTTTCAGTCGTTATCTTCTCCGCGCAACTGCGCTTCGACCTTGCCAAGCCGCGCTTTTGCGTCGGAGAAGCTGGTGGCGATTGCGAGAGCAGGAGCCAGGGCCATACGCACTCGCCACTGTTTGGCCCATTCCGAGCCGTCAACGTAGCACAGGTTGTCGTGTTTTGACGCTATTTCTTCTAGCACTTGTTTTGCAAGCTCGTACGAAGCCAGAAGCACGATGTTTTCCGTATCCGGAGCGTTCCCGTCATAATCGGCGTAGACAGCCCAAGCCAAGAAGGCCGATGCTGGGACGAGGTCGTATTTCTTTTCTTCGGTCATTGTCTCGACTCCTTTTCACCACCAGGAGGGGTGTCCGCCCCTCCCTTCCCTCTGTGGCAGGGGGTGACCTTGTCGTTAATTCCGGTCACTCCGGCTGTTCGTACCCGCCGTTGAGGTGGCTTTTGGCGCCACCGTTTCTGAAGGTCCAGGCCAGCCAGTCCCACTTTGGCGTCAAAGGGGACGCAGAGAC
>Ga0114959_10003839_pt1 | contig 11683 bp, 7 predicted proteins | sample C_130625_EF_Meta_FD_87317 | JGI IMG/M metagenome (GOLD analysis project Ga0114959, IMG submission 87317) | Freshwater microbial communities from Lake Croche, Canada to study carbon cycling - C_130625_EF_MetaG | ecosystem: Environmental > Aquatic > Freshwater > Lake | place: Lake Croche, Canada...
ACCGGGGCACATGTGCCGATCATCCGCAGCTTTGCCATGGCCGGTCTGGTGACTCTGGGCATCGTGATGGGGCGGCGCGCGATGTCATTGCGCGGGCTGGCGCTGGCAATGGCCGCCATCGTGGTGATCGCGCCGCACGAGGTGGTGGGTGTTTCGTTCCAGATGAGCTTCTCAGCGGTGCTGGCGCTGGTGGTGGGGTACGAGTTGCTGCGCCCTTGGCTGCGCGCGCTGCATGGGCATGGCGAAGGGTGGCGCAGGGCGGCCAGCCATATCACGGCGCTGGCGCTGACCAGCGCGCTGGCCGGGACGTTCTCGGCGCCCTATGCCGCCTATCATTTCGGGCATGTGCAGCTTTACTACGTGCTGGCCAACATGGTGGCCGTGCCGATCACCGCCATGCTGGTGATGCCGGCGGGGCTGGTGGCGCTCGCATTGATGCCGCTGCATCTGGAGGCGCTGGCGCTGGTGCCGATGGGCTGGGGCATCGAGGCCATCGTCTGGATCGGGCGCACCGTGTCAGACCTGCCGCAGGCGACTGTGCCGGTGCCGCATCTGGCGCCCTGGGGGCTTGGGGTGTTCAGCCTCGGTCTGGCCTGGCTCGGGCTATGGCGCACCCGGCTGCGGCTCGCCGGCCTCCTCGCCATGGGGATCGGCCTCGCCTCCCCCGCTTTCGAGCCGCCGCCTGACATTCTGGTCTCAGCCGATGCCAGGCTGATCGGCCTGCGCACCGGCACGACCATGCTGGTGCAGAAGAACGGCAGCCAGTCCGATTTCACCGAAGCCGCCTGGCTTGCCTATTGGGCGCTGCGCGAGGCGCAGACGCTGGACTGTCCCACCCAGGATTGTCTTCTGCAGGCCAGCCCCACCGCACGCCCCGCCATACTCGTGCGCGGGCCGGCCAGCGAGGCCCTCTGCAACGCCACCCTGTTGATCTCGGCGGAACCCATCCGCCTGAGTTGCGCACCTCGCATACCCTGGATCGACCGCTTCAGCGTCTGGCGCGACGGTGCCCATGCGGTCTGGCTGAGACCGAACGGCACCACCATCCTCTCAGATCGCGCGTCACGCGGCGAACGACCCTGGGTGCTCGGCCTGCCCACTGCCTCCCGTGTGCCGGAGGGGACAACGGCGGCGATGGAGGAGTGAAAGGCGGGCCAGAGGCGTCGTGCGAATGAACGCGATGCGGGACGCGCCTGGCCCTCCCGTCTTTTCTCAGCCCACCAACGACGCCATCGCCGCCTGCACGCCACCCTTGCCATGCGGCACGCCGGCGAGTTCCAGGGCCATTTCCACGCAGGCGAGTGTGCCGAGGAGCATGGGTTCGTTGAGGTCGCCCAGATGTCCGATGCGGAACACCTTGCCGCCGAGGGGGCCGAGGCCGCCACCGAGCGAGACGTTGAAGCGTTCCATGCAGATCTTGCGCACAGCCTCGCCGTTATGGCCTTCGGGCATCAGAATGGCGGTGACGCTGTCGGAATAGCGTTGCGGGTTGAGGTTGAAGAGCTGGGGGCCATTATTGGCCGACCATTGCCGGACGGCGGCGCGGGTGGCTTCGGCGAGGCGGTGGTGGCGGGCGAAGACGGCGTCCAGCGTCTCTTCCTCGATCAGGCGCAGCGATTCGGCGAGGCCGTAGAACAGCGAGGTCGGCACGGTGCCGATGAAGCTCTTGTGACGCCGTCCGATCATGGCGCTCCAGTCCATGTAATGCCGCGGCATGGTCGAGGTCTTGTGCGCCTCCATGGCCTTCTCGGAGACGCCGGTGAAGCTCATGCCGGTGGGCAGCATCAGGCCCTTCTGGCTGCCGCCGACGACGATATCGACGCCCCATTCGTCCATGCGGAAATCAAACGAGCCGAGCGAGGAGATGGTGTCGGCCATCAGCAGCGCGGGGTGGCCGGTGGCATCGATCACCTGACGCAGTTCGGCAATCGGCAGCGAGGCGCCGGTGGCGGTCTCGTTGTGGACGGCACCGATCGCCTTGATGCGGTGCGTCGGGTCGGCGGCGAGTGCCTGGCGGACGGCTTCGAGGTCCACGCCCATGCGCCAGTCAGCGGCGACGGTCTCAACCTTGAGGCCGAGCGCCTCAGCCATCGTCGTCCAGCCTTGCGAGAAATAGCCGGTCTCGATGATCAGAATGGTATCGCCGGGCGAGAGCACGTTGACGAGGGAGGCTTCCCACGCGCCGTGGCCGGAGGCGGTGTAGAAGAACACGCGCTGCTCGGTCTTGAGCACGCGCTTCACGCCTTCCATGCAGGAATCATACACCTTGAGGAAGTCAGCGCTCATGAAGTCGATTGAGGCCTGAGAGACGGCCTTGAGGATGCTGTCGGGAATGTTGGTGGGGCCGGGGTTGGCAAAGAACATCCGCCCGCGCGGCGAAGGCGTGGTGGCCTGGTTGGTCATTGTCGTCGTTCCCCCGTCGTCGTAGATGTGCTGTGGGATGACGATATGGGGATCGGTGGCGATTGGACAGATGTAAACGTCACGGGCACATGTCGGATCCGGGAAAGGGCGCCTGCGCCGACGTGCGGCGGCGGGGTTGAAGCCGGTTCCCCAGGGTGTGATTATTAGGTGAATTCGCGTATCGGTTCCGCGTCATCAAGTTGCTAGGATTTCGAGATGAGCGACCCGCAACCCCCTTGGCACGGCACCATTCTTTGGCCTCCATCAACACCAATGACGGTGCCGTGAGGCACGGGGCGTGCCGCCGATGATCGGGCTGGCACGCCTCCTCAAGCTTCCGGCGAGAAGTCTCCGGACTCATCTCTCGCTGGTTGTGCTGCTGGCGCTGCTGCCGGCGGTGTTGACGGCGATCGGCACGACGAGCAACGGTGCCTACCGGGCCCGCCGGATGGTGGATGACAGGCTGCACGAGACCGCCGTGAGCCTGGCGCGCACCGTGGCGCATGAGATCGACACGCTCACCCTCTTCCTGGTCTCGATGGCGCGCTCGTCGCGGCTCGACCCTCCGTGGCGCGACGCAGCGGACCCGTGGGCCGGCTTTCGTCAGGCAGCGGGGCGTATCGCCGTTGATACGGCCGCGACCATCGCACTCTACGCGCCGGATGGAGCGCTGATCTTCAACACATGGGACGCCTCATCCTACACCGCCAACCTTCCGGCGCTGCCGGGCGATATCGCGGGCCGGGTGAGTCGTTCGTCTCAGCCGCTGGTGACGACCCTGTCGGCCTTGGACCAGTCTGGATCCGGCATCGCCGTGATCATCGTGCCGGTGATCCGCGACGCTGTGGTCATCAATCTGCTGGCCATGGAGCTGGCGCCGCGTCGGCTCTCCCACCTGATCGACGGGCCGCTCTGGGAAGCCGGGCGGTTCGCAGCGGTGCTTGATGAGACCGGTGCAACGATCGCGGCCAGCTTGTCCCAGCCAACCGAGCAGGGGGGCGTCGGCAGTGTCCGCCGTGTCAGGACGACGGTGCCGCCGGAGATGCTGTCCGGTGCTGACGATGGCACCTGGACGCGGGTCGGCATGCTTGACGGGGTGCCGCGCATCATGGCCTGCGCGCCGCTGGGCCAGGGAACTGGCTGGCAGGTTGCTTATGGCGAGGAGGCCGGACGTGTCGATTCCGGCCTCATCGCGACCCTGCTGGAGAACCTGGTGGCGACGGTCCTGGCAACCATCGCCAGTCTGCTGCTGGCCAGCTATCTCGGCGGGCGGCTCGCCCGGCCGCTGCGGCTGTTGACCAGCCATGCGCGCGCCGTGGCCATCGGCACGGAGCCGCCGCGCGAGTCGGTGCCGCCCTCGCCGATCATCGAGTTCGAGAGCCTGCGGCAGGGCATGATCTGGGCGGATGCGGTGCTGCGTCGCCGCGGCGCGGCGGAGCGCATGGCGCTGCGCGAGGCGCGGACCGGGCATGAGCTGTTGATCTCCGTGGTCAATGCCACAGCCGAGCATATCTCGGTCAAGGACCTGGAGTTGCGCTACGTGCTGGTCAACCGGCCGATGTTGAACCTGATGCAGCCGCCGCTGGAGGAGTGGCAGGTGTTGGGGCGCAAGGCGGCTGATCTGCTGGCGCCGCATGTCGCTCAACGCCTGACGGAGGCCGACCGCACCGCGTTGCAGACCGGGCGCATGACCAGCTTCGAGATGGAGGTGCCACGCGGTGCGGCGCCGCCGCAATGGCGCTGGATCACCTCGACCCCCTGGAAAGACGCCAAGGGGCGTGTGGTTGGCGTGGTGACAGTGTCACGCGATGTGACGGAGCGGCGCAATTCGGATGCCAGGCTGCGCGGCTTGCAGGCGGATCTGCTGCGCGCCACGCGGCTCAGCACCATGGGCGCGATGGCCAGCGGCCTGGCCCATGAGCTCAACCAACCATTGGCGGCTGCCAATAATTATGTCGGCACGGCGCAGCGGTTGTTCGATATGCGCCCGAGCGTGATGAGCGAACCGGAGCGGGCGGGGATGGCGCGTGAGGCGATCGAGGAATCGGCGAAACAATTATTGCGGGCCGGCTCCATTGTGCGCCGTCTGCGCGATTTCGTCGGCCGCGGCGAGGCGGAGCTTGAGCTGGAGGACATGGGCGACATCATCCGTGACGCCTGCGACCTCGCCCGGCGCGACGGGGTTCCGGGCGGCATCACGCTGCGCGCCGAGCTGGCGGGGCTGGCCGATGGCGGCGGTGTGGTGCTCGCCGACCGGACGCAGATACAGCAGGTGCTGCTCAACCTGGTACGCAACGCCGCCGAGGCGATGGTCTCCCATGGCGTGCGCGGCGTGGATGGCGCGCTGGGCGGATTGGGTGGTCCGGGGCATGAGGGCATGATCGCCATCACGGCCTCTGTCTGTAGCGGCAGCATGACGATCACCATCAGTGACAACGGTCCGGGCATCCCCGATGAGATCGCCGACCGGCTGTTCCAGCCTTTCGTCAGCACCAAGCAAACCGGGATGGGGATCGGCCTGGTGATCTGCCACACCATCATTGAAGGCCATGGCGGGCGCTTGGTTCATGAGCGCCGCTCGCCAGGAGAGCCTGCCGGAAGCGCACTCTTCCGCATCACGCTGCCTGTTCCGCAACACGCTGGAGAGTCCGCATGAACGAGCCCCTGAAGCAGGCGGCGGCCACGTCAAATCCGAGCCAGGAGCCGGGGGGACCTGGACGCTCCTACAACGTTGTTCATGTTGTTGATGACGATGAGGCGGTGCGGCGGTCAGCCTCCATGCTGCTGGCCTCGTGTGGGCTGATGACGCAGACGCATGCCTCGGCGGACGAGCTGCTGGCGCGGCTGGACGGTCTGGCGCCGGGATGCCTCGTGATCGATATCCGCATGCCCGGGATGGATGGGCTGGAGTTGCAGGCGCGGCTGCTGGAGCGGGGCTGCCGCATGCCGGTGATCGTGGTGACGGGACACGCCGATGTGGGGCTGGCGGTGCGGGCGATGAAGGCGGGCGCGATCGACTTCATTGAGAAGCCCTATTCGGCGGAGGACCTGATCCAAGCGGTGACCACCGCTCTATCGCGGATGGCCGACTCGCGCCAAAGCCAGGCCCAGACCGATGCGGCAGCGGCGCGGATCGCAGCGCTGACGCCGCGGGAGCGTGAGGTGCTAGTGCGGCTGGTGGATGGGCGGCCGAACAAGGTGATCGCCCATGACCTGGGGATCAGCCCGCGCACCGTGGAGATCCATCGCGCCAATCTGATGGAGAAGCTGGCCTGCCGCAGCCTCGCCGAGGCGGTGCGCATGGCGATCGCGGCGGGCATTGGCAGTGCTGCGTCCTGAGCGTTCAGGCGACGCCGATTGGCTTGGGATTGTTACATTACAGCACTTGAGACGTTGCTCAGCCATTGCTGCGCGGGAACTGTGGCCATACGCGTGACGCGTTAAAATCCGTGAGCGCTCCCAGGGGTTTGCGTGATCGTATCGCTGAATCGGGGCGCTTTGGGCAGGCCAACAATGACGCCATTATATGTATGTTCCCTGACTGGATTACGAATAATGGGGACGACACAACTATCGTGTCGCAATAATTCGGAGCGGTCGCGACAGCAGGGCGGGCAGGCCGGTCAGGCCAGAACAGGGCCGATCGGCACCAGTATCGTTCTGTGCAGCTTTGCAGAGGCCGTGAGGCGGAAGAGGCCAGAACTCAAACGCAAGGATCACCTCGATGTTGATGCATGTGATGGAATTGGAGACCACGGAGATCGGGCACGTGTCGTCACTGTCGGATCTCGCGACGGATGGCATGTCCGCTCATCCGCCGCAGCGGCTGGCGATGCGGCCGGTGGTGGAGGACGAGGCACTGCCATTGGTTGATCAGTTGCTGACGGCGCTGGCGGCGATGGCGGTGCGCAGCAAGCGGCGCCAGGCTGATCTGAACGCGGCCATGCGCCGGTCTGGTCTGGCGGCGGATGGCGACGCGGTGGGCGCTGCGCTGCGGCAGCTTGAACGCAGCGGGTTCATTGAGAATCTGGTGCCACTTTATGACGGCGGCATGCTGATGTCGGTGACAAGCCGCGGGGTTGGAACGCTGAACGCCCATGCGCGCTGGCCGATGCTGGACAGCCGGGAGATGGCGACGTTCTAAGGCAAGGTGGCCTGATGCGCCTTCGCCGTCGGTGGCCGGCGCCGTGGGGCGCAGAATCTGTGGCGATCCGCGCGGGTTCTGTGCTGCCAGGCGGGCTCTTTTGCGCGGCGTTTACCAATCAGCAAGAAATCTACCGCTAGACTGGAGCAGCGTTAGCGATGAGGACCGCATCGGATGGAAGGTCAGCCATCGTCCGTGGCAGTGGGGTCGAGTGCTGGTGGGCCTCATGGGTGTTTCGATGAGACGCCGGCCTTTGTGCGGACCGCCGCGCTGGATGCGTTCACCGCGCGGGCCATGAGCTATGTTGAGGCCGGCTGCCCGCTGCATCTGCGTGGGCCGAGCGGGTGCGGCAAGACGATGCTGGCGCTGCATCTGGCACGGTTGCGTGGACGGAAGGTGGTGCTGCTGATCGGCGATCAGAGCCTGGAGACAGCTGGACTAGTCGGGGCGCTGCCTCCGGCGCGGCCTCGGCTGGAGGCTGATGCGCAGATCGGCAATGTGGTTCGGCTCACCGCCGAGCCGGTTGCGGAGGTAGGAGAACGATCGCTGATGACGGCGTGTCGCGAGGGGGCCACGCTTGTGTATGATGCGTTCAATTGTGCGGCGCCCTCGGCCAATGGCGTGCTGCTTGGCGTGCTGGCAGAGCGGTTGCTGATGCTGCCCGGCGGCGGTGATCGCTACCTGCGTGTGCATCCCGATTTTCGCGCCATCCTGACCTCTGACCCGGCGGCTCTGGCCGGGACGCATCCGCCGCAGAACGCGCTGCTTGACCGCATGGTGACGCTGGATCTCGCCGAAGGTGACCGTGACACGGAGATCGCCATCACGGCGCGTCGTGCCGGACTGACCGATGCGGCGGTCGCGCCGATTGTTGATCTGGTGCGCGACATCCGGCTGTCCGGCGAGTATGCGCTGCGGCCGAGCCTGCGGACCTCGATCATGATCGCACAGATGGCCCGGCAGATGGGCCTCGCCATCGAAGACTCACCCGGCTTTGTGCAGCTTTGCGGCGACATGCTGGCCAGCCGGATGAAGCCAGGGCCGGATGGACAGCCCGATCCACGACATCACCAGATGCTGCAACGGCTGATCAGCCATTTCTGCAATAACTCCCGCCAACCAGGTGACGAGGTGGCCGCGTGACCTCGCCGCTCTCGCTGTCCCGCCTCTCGCCTGGCTTCATCTCCATGATCAGCCGCGCGGTGCTATTGCTGTCAGTGCTGGCGCTGCTGGGGTCGATCGGATTGCTGACGGTGGCCATCGCGCCTGCCGTGATGGGCAAGCCTGAGGTCTCGCGACGCGCCACATCACCGACCGGACCGCAGGCGACGCTGGCGAGTCTGATCGACCGGCAGGCGCGGGAGGCCGCGGGATCTTCGGGTGCCGTGCTGTCGGTGATCGCTGCGCGCATCGATGCGGCGGTTGCGGCGATGGAGGCAGCGGCGCATGAGCCAATCGGTCTGCTCGACGGCCCGCGGGGCGAGATGCTGGTGGGGTCGGCGCTGCTGGCGCTGCTGGCGATGATCGGCGGCACGGTGGCGCTCGCACTGCATCTCCTGCCCCGGATGCAACGGGACGACTTTGAGGCGCAGCAGCATCTCGCAGTGCTCAGCGCCACCGTCTCCGAGCAGCTTGCGGCCTGCTCCGAGTTGATCGACGTGATGCGTAGCGACACGATGGCGGCGATGGAGCAACTCGGCCAGGCCAGTGCCCGGCTGCGCGCCAACTCGACCGAGATCGAACAGCGGGTGATGTCCGCGGTCACCCGTGCCATCGGGCAGGCCCAGCCGGCGGTCCAGGGCGGGGCGCCGGGTGATGCGTCCGCTCAGGCAGCGCGTCTGTCGCTGGCCGCCGCCGAGCGCACGGCGCGGCATGTGGAGCGGTTGGAGCGGGCGGTGGTGGAACTGGTGCAGTCACTGTCGCGCCGAGAGGACGAGAATCGGGGAGAGGAGGATCGGGACGGCGCGGAAGGGGCATCGCAGATGGTCGAGAAGCTTATGGCCGCTGCGGCGCGGCTGGAAGCGGCTGGGGATGGGGTGGTGCGCGATGCGCAGATTCTCCCGGCCATCACCGGGCGGCTCAGCCAGATTCAGGCGACTCTGGAGAGTGCTGCCATCCGGCTTGAGGAGGATGTACAGCGCGCCGGCGAGCGTCAGGCGGCGGCGCTGGAAAATGTGCACGATCGGCTGTCACGCGAGGTCGGCGGTCTCAACCAGCTCATCGAGAGCGCCGACGGCAGCGTCGCCGAACGATTGGAGCAGCGGCTCGCCTCGGGGTTGGATCAGGGCATGCGCAACTTGTCACAGGGCCTCACTGGCGCGGTCGGCAAGGCGCAGATGCTGACCGAGAGCATGGCGAGCCTGCCGGTGTTCCTCGAACAAGCCCAATCGGCGCTGGTGGACTTCACGCTGGACTGGACACAGCGCTGCGAAAACGTTCTTGCCCGATTGGAGGTCCATGGCGAGGATATCGGGACGGCGGCCAATCCCGCCGCCGCCATCGCCGCCATCGAGGCCGCCGGACAGGCGGTGCTGCGGCAGATGGAGGCGGCAATGGCGCGCATCGCGGCGCACGCCACCTCTCTATCAGGGACCGAGGCCGGGCTGGCCGAGATTGCCGAGCATCTGGCCGCCAGCCAGGAGCGGGCCCGGCTCGCCGGTGAGCGTTCAGAAGCGGTGGTCACGCGGCTGGAGACCGTCACCGAACCGGGCGAGGACAAGGTTGCTGCGGCGATCGCGCAGATCGAAGCCGCCGGGTTGGAAAGCGTGTCTCGTCTGCAGGAGACCGCCCGACGGCTTGACGAGCATGCGGCGGCGTTGGCCGGCGTGGATCGCGGGCTGGATCAACTTGCCGCGTCACTCGCCGTCAACGTGGCCCAGGCGAACGAGGTCAGTGGCCGGTCTGCGCAGGTGGTGGACGCCTTGGGACGGCTCCCTGCGCTCTTTGATCAGTCACACGAGGCCATGGCCGACTGGGCCGGGCGGTGCGATGCGCTTCTGGCGCGGCTTGAGGCGGAGGCGGCGCCGGTGGTTGAGGAGAAGGTGGAAAACCGGTCGGTTGCGAGCCGGTTGTTGGCGGATCTGGCGCGGGGGGCGTAGAAAGGAAGCAAGCGCTGGGCTCCACAGCCGGAGCCCAGCGCTGTTCCCATCACAAATCCGCGTAGCAATGCGTCTCCGCCGCAGCGCCCGGATGCGTCAACGCCCCCAGATGCGCCGGCCCCACATTCTGCGCGAAGCGCCAGATCGCCCCCGAATTGTAGTCAGTGCGCCGCGGCGTCCAGGCCGCACGGCGCGCGGCGAACTCCTCGTCGCTGAGCAGCACGTCGATCGTGCCGGCCGTTGCGTCCAGCACGATCTTGTCTCCGTTGCGCAGCAGCGCGATTGGGCCGCCGACCGCCGCCTCCGGGCCGATATGGCCGACGCAGAAGCCGCGCGTGGCCCCAGAGAAGCGGCCATCGGTGATCAGCGCCACATCCTCGCCCATGCCCTGGCCATAGATGGCGCTGGTGGTGGAGAGCATCTCGCGCATGCCGGGTCCGCCCTTCGGCCCCTCATAGCGGATGACCAGAACGTCGCCGGTCTTGTAGGCGCGGGCGGAAACGGCGGCAAAGGCCTCCTCTTCGCTGTCAAAGCACAAGGCGGTGCCCTCAAAGCGCAGGTTCTTCATGCCGGCGATCTTCACCACGCCGCCATCCGGCGCCAGGTTGCCCTTCAGCCCGACCACGCCGCCAGTCTGGGAAATGGCGCGCGAGACGGGGTAGATCACGTCCTGGTCCTCAGGGAACACCACATCCTTGTGGTTCTCGGCCAGGGTCTTGCCGGTGACGGTCATGCAGGAGCCATCCAGCAACCCGGCATCGAGCAGCGCCTTGATGATCACCGGCATGCCGCCGACGCGGTGCACGTCCAGCGCCACGTATTTGCCGCCGGGCTTGAGGTCGGCGATGTAGGGCGTGGCGCGCATGATCGCCAAAACGTCGTCCATCGTGAACGAAATGCCGCATTCATTGGCCATCGCCGGCAGATGCAGCGCCGCATTGGTCGAGCCGCCGGTGGCGCCCACCACCACCGCGGCATTGCGCAGCGCCGCCAGGGTGACGATGTCACGCGGGCGGATGTTCTTCTCGATGAGGTTCATCACCGCGCGGCCGGATTCCACCGCCCAGCGATCGCGATCCTCATACGGCGCCGGCGCACCGGCCGAGCCGGGCAAAGCCAGACCGATCGCCTCGGAGACGGTCGCCATCGTGTTGGCGGTGAACTGGCCACCACAGGCGCCGGCCGAGGGGCAGGCGACGCATTCCAGCTCGTGCAGCTCCTCGTCCGTCATCTTGCCGGCGCCGTGCTGGCCCACCGCCTCGAACACGTCCACCACCGTCACATCACGGCCCTTATAGCGGCCGGGCAGGATGGAGCCGCCATACATGAACACGCTCGGCACGTTGAGCCGCAGCATCGCCATCATCATGCCGGGCAGGCTCTTGTCGCAGCCAGCCAGACCCACGAGCGCGTCATAGCCATGGCCGCGCACCGTCAGCTCCACCGAATCGGCGATCACCTCGCGTGACACCAGCGAGGACTTCATGCCCTGATGGCCCATCGCGATCCCGTCGGTCACCGTGATGGTGGTGAACTCGCGCGGCGTGCCATGCGCCTCCGCCACACCCTTCTTCACCGACTGCGCCTGACGCGACAACGCAATGTTGCACGGCGCCGCCTCGTTCCAACACGTGGCAACACCGACGAAAGGCTGGTTGATCTCGGCCTCCGTCAAACCCATCGCGTAATAATAGCTACGATGCGGGGCACGGTCCGGACCAACCGTGACGTGACGCGACGGCAAACGGGACTTGTCCCAGACTTTCTCACTCATACCACGCTTCCTCAGCAAACTGGGGGGCGACTACAGTCTCGCGGCGGGGGTGAAGTCAAGGCCGGGCTCGGGGGCTGGGGGTCGGGATTAAGCAAGCAAGCGCTGGGCTCCGCCCAGACCCGCCAAGGGTAGAACCCTTGGAACCCATTCTATTAGGCGGTTATCACCCTTGGAGGAGGGGGGGCGTATCCGACGTGTCGATGGACCCGTCGGATATGCCCCCCCCTCCTCCAAGGGTGATCTCCTGAAAAGATTGTGGTCCAG
>Ga0114959_10003841_pt1 | contig 11682 bp, 10 predicted proteins | sample C_130625_EF_Meta_FD_87317 | JGI IMG/M metagenome (GOLD analysis project Ga0114959, IMG submission 87317) | Freshwater microbial communities from Lake Croche, Canada to study carbon cycling - C_130625_EF_MetaG | ecosystem: Environmental > Aquatic > Freshwater > Lake | place: Lake Croche, Canada...
GACTGGCAAAGCTTTTGCTGGAGGACGTTTAGCCATCGCTCTTTTGATTTTTGCCTGTTCTTTTGGCTTGCTTGATTTTTCTAACATTGCACCCAGTTGGGTTAGGTTCAAAGGACCCAACCTCGCTTTACCTGTTTTGGTAAGCAAAGAGTTATTTTTACGATTTTTTTGATTTTGACCAGTTGCCACTGCCGACTCCCATAATGACTGATTTTTTACGGGAGCAAAGCTCTAATAAGAACCCAATTTTGGGCACAGGATTGTGATCAAGGCTCAGAATAACAGTAAATAATAAAAAAGACCATCAATTCGAAGCTATTTATTAAAAAACAATAGATTACAGAATTTCGATATAATTGGATATATGGATATTAAGAACATTTCAAATGCATTTTTAGGCCTTGGGCATGAATTACGGCTCTCGATTTATCGCTTAATTGCCAGATCTGCAAAACAGGGGATAAGACCAAGCGAACTGAAGGAACAACTCAATATTCCTCAGGCGACCTTGAGTTTTCACTTAAAGCAGCTACAAATAACTCAATTAGTAGTTGTACAAAGAAAGGGAACCAGTCTTTTTTACACCATAAATACAGCAGCGCTTGAAGAATTAATTCAAACAATGCAGTTGTTGTTGCAAAATTCAGAAGATAATTCAATACATGTATTGACCAAGCCAAGAATTAAAGTCAAAGCAAAAGAGTCAATAGACCCACCAAATGACCTGTAACATAATAAAAATTCAACCTATACCTTCACCCCATATATGACCGCAGTTAAAAACAATTACATTCTTTATTTAGTTGCAACCACCTTTTTTATGGAGACCTTAGATAGTACGGTCATTGCAACCGCATTACCCATGATGGCTATCGACTTTAATACGTACGCTGTAGATGTGGGTATTGGCATCACAGCGTATTTACTGACCTTAGCCGTCATGATTCCGATTAGCGGATGGTTGGCAGATCGTTTTGGGGCAAGACGGATCTTCACGTTAGCTATATTTATATTTACTGCCGCCTCGATTTTGTGTGGCATTAGTGAGAGCTTAAATTTCTTTATTTTTGCAAGAGTATTGCAAGGCATAGGTGGTGCCTTGATGGTGCCGGTTGGACGTATCATTGTTTTGAAAAATACCCCCAAAGAAGGCATCATCGCCGCGATTGGACTGATTACATGGCCAGCTTTAATCGGGCCGGTTGTAGGACCAGCCATTGGCGGACTATTCACCACATACGCAAGTTGGCATTGGATATTTTTTATAAATGTGCCCATTGGAATCGTCGGCATTATTTTAAGTTTGCTCTGGATTAAAGAGGAAAAAGAAAAACGTAAATCGCCACTCGATTTAAAAGGATTTCTACTAAGTGGCGCGTCATTATCAAGCCTTATTTATTCAATAGAGTTATGTAGGCATATTCAAGAAGAATATATGCGCATCCTTGGATTTTTAATTACAGGACTCATCATTGGGTGGTTTGCGATACGACATTTTCGGCGCGCACCATACCCAATGATTGATTTATCATTATTAAAAATACCCACATTTGAATCGACTTTATTTGCAGGTAACTTATTTCGGATTGCCTTACATTCAACGCCATTTTTAATACCACTGTATTTGCAACTTGGATTAGGTATCGATGCCTTTCAGGCAGGATTGATTGTGATGAGTATATTTGTTGGTAATTTAGCTATGAAGGCAATTACAACACCTATATTGAACAAATATGGATTTAAGAAGGTAATGACCATTAACGGTATTGTCATCGTATTGTCTTTGATGTCTTGCGCCCTTATTAGCGCAAGTATGCCAATCTGGATTGTAATAGGGCTGTTATTTATTAATGGCTTAGTAAGGTCGATGCAATTTACTTCTATAAATACCTTAGGACTTGCAGATGTGCCCCAGCAGCAAATGGGATCTGCATCATCCTTAGCCAGTACAGGAACACAGTTAAGTATGGCATTAGGCATCGCTGTAGGGTCATTGGCATTAAGTTTGGCTACGATGATCAATCAAGGCGATCCGAACCTGCCTAGTATTGCCGATTTTCGGGTATCTTTTCTGCTTGTGCTTGTCTTACCGTTATGGGGTTTATATAGACAACGACACATGAGTCCAACCGCAGGTGACGATATCAGAAAAAAATACAAAAACCCAAAGGAAAAACCATAAAAGTAGTTTATCCTTTAGGGATATAAGTAACATAAAAGTGATAAAAATCACATTACCAGAGACAAATCAATGAATATACTTTTTATAGGAATTGGCAAAATGGGATTGCCAATGGCGAGCCAGCTAAGCAAAACCAAAAATGTTCTCAAGGTAATCGATATTAATGACCAACAAATTGCATTGGCCAAAGAAGCTGGGTTAGATATTGGTGGAGAAACCGATTACCAATGGGCAGACATCATCATTAGCTCAATGCCAAATGATCAAGCTTTCTTAGAGCTTTCACAACAAATTAGTGAAAAAGTGAGAGCTAAAACAATTTATATCGATACAAGTACGATTTCATTATCAGCATCATCTCAAGCAGCCACATGGTTAAAAAATAAGCAGGTACATTATTTAAGAGTCGCCGTTTCTGGAAATAATCATATGGCTAAAGCGGCTCAATTAACGGTCCTTAGTTCTGGTGAGCGCAGTATTTATGACCAGGCTCAAGAAATCCTGTCGTGTTGGGGGAGCAAAATATTTTACCTGGGAGAGCAAGAGCAAGCGCGCTTAATGAAGCTGGTCGTTAATTTGATGATTGCGCAAACAAGTGCTATGTTAGCTGAAGGATTAACGCTTGGACGTTTAGGTAATTTAGATTGGCAAGACATGTGGGATGTCATTACTAATAGTGCGGCTGGATCAACGATTATGAAAGCTAAAATGGTGCAATTAGGCCAACCACTGGGGGCGCGAGATTTCTCGCCAACATTTACAGTAGAACAGATGATTAAAGACTTGTCTTTAATCACACAAGCCGCAGATGAGGTTGGAGCACCACTGACGCAAACGAAAACGACTTTAGATTGGATGCATCAAGCCATTCAAGAGGGAGATGGCCAGTTAGATTATGCTGCCATCATCCGAGTATTAGAAAGAAAAGCAGGATTGAGTAATTAATTTTAAATGTTATAACACTGGAGAATTTAGTATGGCGCAAAAGATTGGATGGATTGGATTAGGTCGTATGGGCGAGGCCATGGCGAAGAGATTAACCAAAGCTGGATATGGCGTAGACGTATGGAATAGAACGCGCAGTAAAGCCGATCCATTGGCAGAGTATGGCGCTACAGTGGTTGATAACATCCTCGATTTGGCGGGTTGTGAAACTGTTATCACGATGGTCTCGACGACTAAAGATTTAAAACAAGTCTTATTTGGCGAAGGTGGTCTAGTAACCACTGCTACTAAGCCAAAAGTTGTCGTTGATAGCTCATCAATATCTCAAGAGGGATCTGCAGAGGTACGTCAACAGCTAGAGGCTCTAGGGGTTGCCTATCTATGCGCCCCAGTTTCCGGTAATGCTAAGGTGGCCAAAGCCGGAAAATTACTGATGGTCTCATCCGGACCTAAAGATTTATATGACAAGGTTGAACCCTATTTTCAGGCGATGTCTAGAAAATGTATGTGGGTTGGTGAAGGTGAATTAGCACGTGTCTGGAAAATAGCCCACAACACGATGTTTGGAGTGGTCATTCAAAACTTATGTGAAATTACCGTCCTAGCAGAAAAGGCTGGAATCCCGCGCCATCTATTCTTAGAGAGTATTAATGACTCAGTTCTTGGCTCAATGTATACGCGCTATAAAACGCCAGTACTTACCAACTTGAATTTTGAGCAAGTTACATTTACTCCAGAGTTACTATTAAAAGATCTGGATTTAGGTATGGCAGCAGCTAAAGCACATGGCGTATCGATGCCGTCTGCCGCGGCAACGCGTGAATCTGTCGCGAGAATGATTGGCAGAGGATATGGTGATATCGATTTCTCAGCATTACTCATCGAAGTGGCGAAGGATGCTGGCCTAGAGCTCAAGTCAGAGAATAAGACAATTAGTGATGGCCTGGAGGCACAATAATCATGAAAAAAACATTAATTCGTGGCGCAACAATTATCACAATGGATGAACAAGGTGATCTCTTTGACGCTGATATTCTGATTGAAGGTACAGAAATTAAAGAGATTGCAAAACGAATTGATGTACAGGCAGATCAAACTGTTGATGGCAAAGAATATATAGTCATTCCTGGTTTAATTAATGCGCATATGCATACATGGCAAACAGCATTGCGTGGTGTGGCATCTAACTGGACATTGCTTGAGTATTTTCAAAAAATGCATTCTGGTTTAGCGACAGTATTTGAACCAGAAGACTTATATATTGCAACAAAAATGGGCGCCTTGAATCAGATTAATTGTGGCTCAACCACACTTGTCGATTGGTGCCACAACAATAAAACCCCTGAACACAATGATGCCGCAGTCAAAGGGCTTTTAGAGTCAGGAATACGAGCTGCATTTTTTCATGGCACACCAAAGCCAGAACCCAAAGAAGGTGAAACGCCATTTTGGGAGAGACCACATCCACGTAAAGAATTGGAACGATTAGTGAGCCAATATGGAAGCAATGATTTGCTTTCGATTTGTACCGCTATTTTAGGACCACATTATTCAACCCTAGACGTTGCGCTTCATGATTTTATGATGGCGAAAGAGTTGAATATGATTGCGTCGATGCATCAAGGAGGTGGTCCAGCAAGAACACCTGAAGGTTGGGAAGTACTCGAATCAAAAGGACTACTTGGACCATCGATTAATATCGTACATGGACATGCCTTGAGTGATGAGCAATTAAAAAGATTTTGTGATCTAGGCATGACGTTTTCTGCCACTGCGGAAAGTGAGATGTCGCAAGGTCATGGACATCCTTTAACAGGTCGTTTACGACAGTTTGGTAAATCACCATCATTAGGTGTGGATTTAGAAAGCGTTTGTGGTGGGGAGATGTTTATTCAGGCGCGCATTGCATTAGGTATACAGCGTAGTTTAGATAACTTTGATCATCGCCAAGCACATGGCACAATTCCGCCAACCAGCACTGTTACAACAAGAGAGGCCCTTCGTTGGATTACGATTGAAGGGGCTAAGGTAATTGGACAGTTAGACCGTATCGGCACATTGCGTGCTGGTAAACAGGCCGATTTAGTCATGATCAGAACTTCCGATTTGAATATGCAACCAGTCAATGATCCCGTCAGTACAGTCATTATGCAAACAAGTTTGGCAAATATTGAAAATGTAATGATTGCCGGCGAGTGGAAAAAGAAAAATGGACAATTAGTAGATGTTCAACTAGCACCACAAATTGCAAATTTAAATGCATCAGCAAGAAAAATCACGCAGGCCCTTGGACTTTAATCAAAAGAGAAACTAAATGAAAAAAATAATTAAACAAGCGCATTTGTTATTTCAAATAACTTGTATATCGATTTTGAGTTTATTCGCATCAAATGCTTTAGCTCAAGCCTATCCAACGAAACCGATTCGTTTTGTTATCGCGTTTACTGCGGGAAGTGCAACAGATATTATTGCTAGAGCAGTGGGTGATGTGATTAGTAATAATATTGGACAGCCAATTATTATTGAAAACAAACCTGGTGCTGGCGGCACAATCGCTGCAGGCCAAGTTGCAAAAGCCGATGCAGATGGATATACATTTTTAGTACATTCGTCTGGACATGCTTTAAATCCATTTATTTATAACAATCTACCATATGACACTTTAAAAGACTTGACGGGGGTGGCAACATTAGGGGCAACACCAAACGTATTAGTAGTATCACCTTCTAAGCCATGGAAAACAGCGGCAGATTTAGTCGCGGCGGCAAAAGCAAAGCCAGGCGAATTAAATTTTGCATCTGCGGGCATTGGAAGTGCCACTCATTTGAATGCTGAAAAATTTAACTTAGCCGCAAATATTGAAGCATTACACGTACCGTATAAAGGAACACCAGAAGCAAACTCTGATGTTATTGGTGGTCGAGCTGATTGGTTTTTTTCACCCTTAGGATCAGTTGTATCTCTCGTGCAAAGTGGAAAATTAAACGCACTAGCAGTAAGTACCTCAAAAAGAACGCAGTTGTTACCTAATGTCCCGACTACATTAGAGGCAGGGATACCTGATTCGGATTATGTTTTATGGGTAGGATTATTAGCGCCGTCGGGTGTGCCAGCACCGATTGTGAAAAAAATGAATGATGAAGTGGCAAAGGCGCTTCAAAGTACTGAAGTTAAGGAGCGCTTTGCTAAATTAGGTGCGGAGCCGATGATTAAGTCTCCCGAGGCATTTAATACTTATATCAGAAACGAAATGGTAGTTGCTTACCGAATTAGTAAATCAGCAAAATTAAAATAAATAGAACGATTTGTATGAACAAGATAAGGTTGATTTTTAATCAACCTTATTTTTTTTAGGAAATAAATAAAGGTAGTTTTTAGATTCGTGTAAGATTTCAATTAACGATGCACTCTATCAATCAAAGATAGTTTCAAAAGACATCAAAGTAGATTCGCCATAGTTATCACCCCTACTTTGAGGAATCTTTATGAATAAAACAACGCATCATCCCCTGATTATTTTCTTTCATTGGTTATGTTTCGGTTTAATTATTGCAGCATTACTACTGATTGAGATTAAGAACTTTGTACCAAGGGATAATCCTTGGCGGGCAGATTTAAAAACTTACCATATGCTTCTTGGGCAAATTATTTTACTTGTCGTTATGTTGCGAGTGATGACTAAATTAGTGGTTATTAATCCCATTGAACAAGAAAAAACCTTGGCGAGATTCTTTAAAAAAATCATTCATGCATGTTTATATATTTTCATGCTTGGGATGCCGATCACAGGAATTTTACTGATGCAGTCGGCAGGAAAACCCATACCGTACTTCGGCGATTTTTACCCTAGCATGATTCTAGAAAGCACTGATTTTAAAAAGACATTTATAAATATTCACGAATACTTGGGTAATATGATTTATGTATTTATTGGAGCACATGCCATCATGGCTATTTGGCGAAAATATATTATGAAAGAGGGGGCCATGCAACAAATATTACTTTCCAAAGCAACAAGGAGCCATTAAAAATAGGAAATGATTGAACTGCCCCGAGAAGTTAAAAACTTCGGTCTACTTTTGCGGGTCAGTTCAGATTGCCCTATTTCTAAATCTAAATGACATTAAACGGGCTTAGAAAACTTTAGTAAGTCTTGAAGATTAGTAAGATTTTTTAAATCCCAGCATTTTGCGATTAAAGCATCTGTATTTACTTTTCCAATAATGGGCACACTTAAATTACTAAACTTTTGGTTTAAATGCTCATCAGTCATTGGGTTTTTAAGAGAGCCAATAGCATTCTCAACAAAAATATGTATTTTTTGACCGTCTTTCAGATACGCAGTTACGTCGACAGAGGCTTCATCAATAGTGTTATCAACCGTAGCGATAACCTTTGCTCGTAGGGCAACCATTTGGGCGCTTTGAACAACTTCATCATGGTACTGATCTTCCGTGGCTTGGCCATAGACGATACCGCAGGCGGCCCCATGGTAAACACTAAATTTACCCTCGAGACCATCTTTAGGAGTTTTCTTACCAGTAAGCTCTAAAACTAACGAGTGCGCTTTTAGTTCTAGGCGTTCCAAATTGTCAGCGGTTACACCACGATTACGCAGTTGTACACATGCATCAATACTTGGGTGAATGACAATACCACAGGCAAAAGGTTTGTATGTATTTAAAGAAATCTCAAAACTCTCACCTAACTTGTTCGTGATTTCATTCCAGTCATATTTGGTTGATATGGACTGAATCATCCCGCGAGGAGCTTCTAAGGCTTTTGTACTTGCTGTGAATCCATGTTTGGCCATAAGGGCACTAGTAAGCCCTGCTTTAGCAGCACCTCCCGGATGAAAGGGTTTAGTCATCGTACCAAACTGATCACGAAACCCGATAGGCTGAGAAGCTGCAATACCAAGAGCCATTCCCGTTTGTGCTTCAGACAATTTAAGAAGCCTCGCACATGCCGCTGCCGCGCCAACAGTTCCTGTCGAGCCAGTAATATGCCAGCCACGATCATAATGATTGGGATACATGGCATTGCCAATTCGGCAAGACACATCAATACCAATCACGAGTGCATCGATCATATCTCGGCCGCTTGCTCCAATATGTTCACCAAGCGCCAAAATGGCAGAAGCTATAGGCCCTGCTGGATGAATAATTGTTTTGAGATGTGTGTCATCAAAATCAAAAGTATGTGAACTGATACCGTTAATAAGGGCGGCATTTGCCATATCAACTTTTTCTGTGCGCCCTAAAATACTCGCTTGAGGAGCCGGCTTAAATTCGTTGATCGCGCCAAGCGTTGCAAGCACGCTTTCGTGGGTTGCCGCACCAACGGCACAACCTAGCCAGTTCATAAAAGTACGATGTGCTTCATGATCAACAGTGTCATCCCAGCCTTTAGAAGGGTGAGAGCTAACAAATTTAGCTAAAATTTGTGTAATTGGGGGGGCGTTATGATCTGCAGTAACTTGAGTATTAATTGCCATATCTATATTTAGTCGAGTTGAATGTTACGAGCCTTTGCGATTTTGCTCCATCTGGCAATATCATCTTTGATGTATTGACCAAACTGTTCGGGGCTCATCGGCATTGGTTGAATTGCTTCAGATGATAAACGTTCTTTCATTTCAGGGCTTTGAATAGCATTATTTATTTCAGTATTCAACAGCGTAATGATGGCAGGAGGAAGATTAGCTGGACCAGAAACACCATACCACTGAACACCTTCAAAGCCATCAAATCCAAGCTCTTTAAAGGTGGGTACGTCTGGAATCAGGGCGTGTCTTTTAAGTCCAGTAACTGCAATGGGACGAACTTTCCCAGATTTGATATGGGGAAGAGCTGCTGCTAAGCCCGGCATCATGGAGATAGTTTGCCCTCCAAGAATATCGGTAAACGCTGGGGCAATTCCGCGGTAAGGAACATGGGTACTCTCAAAACCCGCTTGTTGTTTGAGTTGCTCCATCGATAGATGTGTCAAAGTACCAAGCCCCGCAGAACCATAATTCATTTTGCTAGGATTGTCTTTTGCGTATTGAATAAACTCTTTTAAGTTTTTGATAGGCAAGCCGCTATAAATGGCAAGAACATTCGGAGTACCCCCAACCATTGCAATAGGAGAAAAGTCTTTAATCGCATCGTAAGGTAGCTTTCTAACAGCAGGATTTGTGCCGTGAGTTCCTACATAAGCTAGCATGAGTGTATAACCGTCAGGTACTGCACGAGCGGCTTTTTGAGAGGCAATAGCTCCACCGCCTCCACTTTGGTTGTCTACTATAAAGCTTTGGCCTAAGGATTTGGTGAGTCGGTCTGCGACGGTTCTTGCGACTAGGTCAAGACCTCCACCTGCAGAAACGGGAGCCAAGATCGTCACGGTTTTATTGGGATAGTCAGCAGCCAAACTAGGAAAGCTAATTAAATACAGCGAAATTAATTGGAGAAAAACAATATTTTTTAGAAATCGCATACTTGTACATATCCTTCGCGTATAAAATAAAATAATAACAATTGAAATATTATCAGGGGATGATGAATGAAACGCTATAGCACTTTAAGAAAACTTATTCTAATGGGTTTCATTTCAGTATGCTTTATTTCACCACAAGCATACTCCCAGAAAACGTTACCTCAAACTGATTATCCCAATAAGCCAATTACATTTATTGTTCCATACGGAGCTGGAGGTGGGGCAGATTCAAGAAGTCGACAAATTAGTCAACAATTAAGTACCTTACTTAAAACACCTGTGATTGTGGAGAATAAAGCTGGCGCCGGCGGCAATATCGGTACGGAATTAATTGCAAAAGCTGCGCCCGATGGTTACACCATTGGTATGGGTAACTTTGCGCCATTAGCAGTAAATAAGACACTATTTAAAACTTTGCGTTACGACCCAGAAAAAGATTTGGTGCCAATTGTGTTGATTGAAAAAGGGCCTCTAGTATTAGTCGTCAATCCAAGCTCATCTTATCAATCAGTATCGGACGTAATTAAAGATGCAAAATCAAAGCCAGGACAATTAACCTTTGCCTCAGGCGGTATTGGTGGAAGCCATCAACTCAGCGCGGAGCTATTTAAACAAAGTGCTTCGATTGATATGATTCATGTGCCTTATAAAAGCGGCGCTGCGGCTTTAACTGACTTGATGGGTAATAGCGTTAATATGATGTTTGACCAGATGTATTCTGCGATGCCGAGTATTAAAGGTGGAAAATTGCGACCCTTAGCTATTACGAGTAAGACGAGATCGCCTTTATTAAAAGATGTCCCGAGCTTTACTGAACTTGGTTTTCCGCAAATCGTGGTGAATAATTGGCAGGGTTTGATTGCTCCTGCGGGCACACCAAAAGCCATTATTGAAAAACTTAATTTAGCTGTTAATGAAATCTTGAAAGACCCTCAAATCAAAGATTTTATATTACAGCAGGGCAATGAAGTTGGCGGCGGAACCCCAGAAGAATTTGCGGTACTTATTAAAGCAGAATCTAATAAGTGGGGCACTGTCGTGAAGACGGCCAAAATTGAACCGCAGTAATTAGTGAGTAAGGTCTTTTTGGAAAACGAGTCCGGCATGCTCCCTTAGGGCATGGAACTCAACATCTTTCCACAGTTGTTGGGCAACCTCAAGCTCTGATTTGTGAGTGGCTAAAAATACTGGAGCTCCCACAACATCTTCACTCATTCTGTGCGAATTCTCTTGAATAAATCGTTTGAGAACACTTGGATCTTTTGAGCTAATCCATCTAGAGATGGTATACCTAGCAGAAAGCAATCTTACCTCGGCGTTATATTCACTTTTTAGACGATGGGCAACCACCTCGAACTGTAATTGACCAAACGCACCCAATAGCATTTGGGTGCCGACTAAGGGTTTAAATACTTGAATTGCCCCTTCCTCACCAAGTTGTATGAGACCTTCGCGTAATTGTTTAGTTCGCAGAGGATCAGCAGTTTCGACTAATTTAAAGATTTCAGGAGCAAAAAACGGCAGTCCTGTAAATTGAAGTTTTTCACCCTCTGTTAAGGTATCGCCTAATTGTAAAAGGCCATGGTTAGGAATGCCAATAATATCTCCAGGAAAAGCCTCATCTAAAATGTCTCGTCGCTGAGAAAGAAACGAAAGGGCATTATTGGTTCTAATTTCTTTACCATTGCGCGAAATTTTGAGACGCATACCTCTCTCAAAATAACCTGAACAGATTCTTAAGAAGGCAACCCGATCCCGGTGGGCGGGGTCCATATTCGCCTGAATTTTAAAGACCACAGCAGAAAAATCTTTTTCAGAGGGAAGAACTTCTCGAGAAAGTGTCGGTCTTGATTTTGGGGCAGGCGCCAATTCAACTAGGGTATTTAAAATCTCTTGAACCCCAAAATTATTAATTGCTGAGCCAAAAAAAACTGGTGATTGTTTACCTGCCAAAAACGCTTCCAGATCAAAGCCTGGCATTGCCCCTTGGACTAACTCCACCTCAGACAAAGCAGTTGTTAAAGAGTCGCCAAGTTGTTCAGCAAGCTTAGGGTCATGAATGTTAATGCGTTGATCAA
>Ga0114959_10003843_pt1 | contig 11680 bp, 10 predicted proteins | sample C_130625_EF_Meta_FD_87317 | JGI IMG/M metagenome (GOLD analysis project Ga0114959, IMG submission 87317) | Freshwater microbial communities from Lake Croche, Canada to study carbon cycling - C_130625_EF_MetaG | ecosystem: Environmental > Aquatic > Freshwater > Lake | place: Lake Croche, Canada...
CAAATCGCGCACCGTCATGACGCTGAAATTGGCGCGCCTCCAAAAGCCGCCCAGCACATCGGACGGGTCGAGCAGCGCCGAGGCCAGCAGCGGTTGCGCCAGCGTTTCATCGGGATCGCAAAGCAGCACGTGCCGCGCAGCGCCACCCTCATCGAGACGCCCCACCCAGCCGATGGCCATCAACCCGTCGAGCACCGGTTCGATGTGCAGGGGATCGGTGTGGAGGCAGTGCGCGATGTGATGCGAGTCCAGCCCGCGGCTGGGCTTCGTGCGCGCTGCAGCCAACTCGCGCAGCACCGCCACGGCCAGCTCGAATCGGTGCCCTGGCAAGTGGCTGCGGGGCACCACGCGCAGCGCAAGCGTGGGCGCATAGGCGGCGATCACCGCACCCAGCAAGACGATGACCCAGCCGAGGTACAGCCAGATCAGGAAGATCGGGACCGTGGCAAAGGCGCCGTAGATGGTGGAGTACGAAGGCACCTGGTGCAAATACCAGCCCAGCAAGCGCTTGGCGAGTTCGAACCCCAGCGCCACGAACAGACCACCGGCCAGCGCATGCACCCAGCGCACATGGGTGTTGGGTACATAACGAAACAGAGCGGTCATGCCCAGCCATTGCAGTCCGAACTCGAACAGCAGCAGCATCAGACCCACGCCACCGGGCAACGCCCCAACGAACCCCCGCGAGGCGGAGATCAGGTAGGAACTCACGCTCAGGCTCAGGCCCAGCAGCAGCGGGCCCAGGGTGGCTGCCGCCCAGTACACCAGCACGCGCTGGGCGATCGGGCGCGCGGTGCGCACACGCCAGATCTCGTTGAGCGTGCGGTCGATGGTGAGCATCAGCGTCAGCGCAGTGATCACGAGGATGGCCAGACCTGCTGCGCCGAGTTGCTGCGCCTTGGCGGCAAACTGCGTGAGCGACGCCAGCACCGGCTTGGCGATGTTGGGGGGCACCAGTGCTTGCATCAGGTACTTCTCGAGCTCGCCTTGAAAGGTGGCGAACATCGGGAAGGCCGAAAACACCGCCAGCATGACGGTGACCAGCGGCACCAGCGAAATCAGCGTGGTGAAGGTCAGGCTGCCCGCAGTCAACCCCAGGTGGTCTTCGCGAAAGCGCTGCTTGAGCGTGCGTGCGGTGTCTATCCACGGCCAGGTGCGAAACGCCAGCAGCCACACCGCCACGCGCTCGCGCCAGGCCTCAACGTCAGTGACCTTCAATCTTGGGCGGGACTCCATCGGTGGCTATGATGCCAGTGATGACCCCACAGACCACGCCCGCCAACGACGACACACCGCAGCCGATCCATGACGTCAGCACATCGCTGCCGGCGATGGTGAGATGGACAAGAGCTGCGGCCGTGGGCAGCCTGCTCGGACTGATTTTTCTGGGTCTGGCCTGGGAGCTGGTGCTGGCACCTACGGGCAACCGCACGCTGGTCATCAAGGTACTGCCACTGGCTGTTCCGCTGATCGGCCTGTTGAAAAACCGCATGTACACCTACCGTTGGGTGAGCCTGATGATCTGGCTGTATTTCATCGAGGGGGTGATCCGCGCCAGTGGGGATCAAGGCTTGAGCGCGACCCTGGCTTGCATCGAGATCGCGCTGTGCGTGATTCTGTTTGCCGCCTGCTCCGCGCATGTGCGCTGGCGGCTGTACAAAGCGCACCAGAGCACAGCAGGCAACCCAGCCAAGACCTGAGGGCGGCTGAGCCGGGCTAGTGGGTCGGGCCCTTCATGGCCTCAGGCAGTGGCAGCACGGCAATCTCGATGCCCTCGTCACGCAAAGCCTCGGCTTCATCCATCGTGGCCTGGCCGCGTATCGGGCGTTCTTTGGCCTCACCGTAGTGCATGCGGCGCGCTTCTTCGGCGAACTGCCCACCCACATCGTCGGTGCTGTTGATCACGTGCTGCACCGCTTGCATCCAGACGTGCTGCAAGGTTTGTGGATCCAGCGACCCTGATTGCAAGGCAAGCGCCTGATCAGACGCCGTGATGCCAGAGCGATCTGCTTCAGCCGCGGCGCCATGAGCCGAACCTTGCTGCACGCCGCCGGAAACTTCATCCGCAGGCGCTGTCGCACGCGTGGACGAGGTCAGCACGTGCGGCGCTGAAGGCAGACGCTGCACACCCGTGTCGCCACAAAGAGGACACGCCACCCGTTTTTTGTCCGTCTGGTCGGCGTAGTCAGCCTCCGAGGCGAACCAACCCTCGAATCGGTGTTGCGCCGAGCAGCAAAGGTTCAAGACCTTCATCAGCGATCAACGAGCCTCGTGGAGCGCAGGCGGGCGTATCCATGTGATGGGCCAACGGTCTTCTCGCCAGGCACGCAGCCACATCATGCCCACGAGGGTCTTGACGTCGGTGAGTGTTCCGGCCTGGGCTGCTGCTTCAAGGCAGTCGAGCGTGGTGACATCGACGTCGACGAATTCGCCGTCGTCAAGCGACCGTGAACCCAGCGTCAAGCCGCGTGCAAACCAGATCTCGATGCCTTCGGTCGAGTAAGCAATGGCGTTGTGCAGGATGCCGGCACGCGCCCACTCGACGGCTCGGTAGCCGGTCTCTTCAGCCAGCTCGCGCATGGCGCAATCGAGTGGCGGCTCGCCGAACTCGAGCTTGCCGGCGGGAAACTCGAGCATCACGCGCGCCACGGGGTATCGGTACTGCCGCTCGACGATCAGCCGACCGTCGTCGAGCATGGGCACCACCATCACGGCGCCGGGATGAACGATGTACTCGCGAAACGTGGTGTTGCCGTCGGGCAGACGAACCTCGTCCTGGCGCACGTCAAGGAATCTGCCGCGATAGACCTGCTTTGACTGGACGAAGTCTTCGCGCAGGTGAGCCTCGTCGGGTGAGTCTGCAACCGCGCCGGTCGGGCGGTCATCGCGCATGCTCACGTGGAAAGTCTCAAGTGGTCAGCGCCTTGCCGATGGCGTTCACGCACAGCGCCATCAAGCCACCGGGCAGCAGACCAAACAACAACACGGCTGCGCCGTTGAGCGACAACAGGGTCTTCACCTCGCCAGAAGCCACGATGGGTGCGGTGTCGGTGGGCTCATCGAAGTACATGACCTTGACCAGGCGAAGGTAATAGAACGCGCCGATCAACGAGAACATCACCGCAGCGACCGCCAGCACGATGTAGCCGGTGACGTTGGTGACCACGATGGCCTGCAGCACGCTGAACTTGGCGTAGAAGCCGACAGTCGGAGGCAGTCCGGCCAGGGAAAACATGAAGATGGCCATCACACCGGCATACCAGGGGCTGCGCCGGGCCAGACCCTTGAGGTCATCGATGTTCTCCGACTCGAACCCCTGACGCGACAGCAGCATGATGACGCCGAAGGTGCCCAGCGTGGTCAGCACATAGGTGACCATGTAGAACATCGCAGAGCTGTAGCCATTGGCTGCCGACAGGGTGTTCGCGCCAATGACCGTGGGCGTGAGCCCCAGCAGCATGAAGCCCATGTTGGCGATGGTGGAGTAGGCCAGCATGCGCTTGAGGTTGCTCTGGGCGATGGCCGACAGGTTGCCGATCGCCATCGAACCGATGGCCAGCACCACGAGCATCTGCTGCCACTGCTCGGCCACGCCGGACATGCCTTCGACCAGCAATCGCATGGTGATGGCAAAGGCAGCCAGCTTGGGTGCGCCACCAATCAGCAAGGTGATGGCTGTGGGTGCGCCCTGGTACACGTCGGGAACCCACATGTGGAATGGCACCGCGCCCAGCTTGAAGGCCAGCCCCGCCACCACGAACACCACACCGAACACCAGCACCGCCTTGTTGATCTGCCCGGTGGCAATGGCCTTGAAGACCTCGCCGATGTCCAGCGAGCCAGTGGCCCCGTACATCATCGACAGGCCGTAAAGCAGGAAGCCGCTGGCCAGCGCACCCAGCACGAAGTACTTCATCGCCGCCTCGGTCGCATTCAGGCTGTCACGACGCATGGCGGTCAGGGCGTAGAGCGACAAGCTCATCAGCTCGAGCCCGAGGTAGACGACCAGAAAGTTGTTGGCCGACACCATCACGAAGATGCCCAGCAGCGAGAACATGCTCAATGTGAAGAGTTCACCCTTGAGCAGATCCCGGCTTTCCGCATAAGGCCTCGAATAGGCCAGCGAGATCATCACCGCGACCGAAGCAAAGAACGCCAGCAGGTTGCCCATCGGATCGGCCACCACCATGCGCTGCATGGCATAGGACGACAGTCCCTCGTTGTACTGCGACAGGTACATCAGCGCCACAACGGCGAGCGATCCTTGCGTGAGCCGATAGGTCAGCGTGCGCTTGGGATCGGTGGACCACAAATCGACCAGCGACACGACACAGGCCGCGAGCAGCAGGAAGATCTCGGGGTATACGGCGGGCCAGTTCATCTCGTTCATGGGGTGGGCTCGGAGCACGCCAACAGCAGCTGTCGGTCGATCATCAGTTGAGCTTAGACACGGCCACGTGCTTCAGCAGTTCGGTCACCGAGACGTGCATCACGTCGGTAAATGGCTTCGGATACAGGCCCATCCACAACACGGCGACGGCCAGCACAGTCATGATCAGAATTTCGCGCGCATTCAGGTCGCACAGTTCGGCCACGTGATGATTGGCCACCGGCCCGAAGTACACGCGCTTGATCATCCACAGGGTGTAAGCCGCGCCAAACACCAGTGCGGTGGCCGCCAGCGCACCCAGCCAGAAGTTGACCTGCACCGCGCCGAGGATGACCATCCACTCGCCGACGAAGCCAGCCGTTGCAGGAAGACCGCAGTTGGCCATGCCGAAGAACACCGCAAAGGCGGCAAAGGTCGGCATGGTGTTGACCACGCCGCCGTAGCTGGCGATCTCGCGTGAGTGCACCCGGTCGTACAAAACGCCGATGCACAGGAACATCGCGCCTGAGACGAAGCCGTGCGACACCATCTGCACCAGCGCGCCCGACACGCCCAACTCGTTGAAGAGGAAAAAGCCCAGCGTGGCAAAACCCATGTGGGCAATCGACGAATAGGCGACCAATTTCTTCATGTCCTGCTGCACCAGCGCCACCAGGCCGATGTAGACCACCGCGATCAGCGACAGCGCGATCACGAACCAGGCCCATTCATGGCTGGCGTCCGGTGTGATGGGCAGCGAGAACCGCAGGAAACCATAGCCGCCGAGCTTGAGCATGATGGCCGCCAGCACCACCGACCCGCCGGTGGGCGCTTCGACGTGGGCATCGGGCAACCAGGTGTGCACCGGCCACATCGGCACCTTGACTGCGAACGCCGCGAAGAAGGCAAAGAACAGCAGCGTTTGCACCGACATCGGCAGCGGCAGCTTGTGCCACGTCAGCAGGTCAAAACTGCCGCCCGACTTGAAATACAGGTACATCAGCGCGACCAGCATCAGCAGCGAACCGGCCAGCGTGTACAGGAAGAACTTGAACGCGGCATAGACCCGCCGCGGGCCGCCCCACACACCGATGATGATGTACATCGGGATCAGCGTGGCCTCGAAGAACACATAGAACAGCAGACCGTCGAGCGCGCAGAACACGCCGATCATGATCCCCGAGAGGATGAGAAACGCGCCCATGTACTGGTTGACGCGTTCGGTGATGACTTCCCAGGCGGCGATCACCACGATGACGGTGATGAAAGAGGTCAGCAACACGAACCACACCGAAATGCCGTCGACGCCCAGGTGGTAACGCACGTTGAATCGGTCGACCCAGGCCAGGCTCTCGACGAACTGCATCTGCGCCGTGCCCAGATCGAAGCTGAGGATCAAGGGCAAGGTCACGATGAAGGACGCGACCGACGCGATCAGCGCAAACCAGCGCACCGTCTTCACTTGCTCGTCGCGGCCCAGTGCCAGAAGCACCGTGCCCGACAGGATAGGCAGCCATATGGCCAGACTCAACAAACCCATGTTCTTGTTCTCCGTGCCGGCGGCGCTCAGCGCCCTACCGAGCTGCCCAGATAGGGCCACAACTGCCAGGTCATCAAGCCGATCAGGCCCAAGATCATCACCAGCGCATACCAGTACAGATAGCCGGTCTGCACCCGCCTGGCCACCGTCGACATCATCCCGATCAGACGTGCCGAGCCGTTGACCAGCGCACCATCGATGAAGGCCACATCACCGCCCTTCCACAGCCCTCGCCCAAGCAGTCGCGCACCAGCGGCCAGCACATGCTCGTTGAACCAGTCCATGTAGTACTTGTTCTCGAGGACGGTGACGACCGGCGACAGCGCGCGGCCGATGGCGGCCGGAATCTCCGGCTTCAGGCGGTAGAAGACAAAAGCCACCACCACGCCTGATAAGGCCAGCCAAAACGGCAGGCTGCTCAATCCATGCACGGCCATGGCCAGCGCACCGTGGAATTCACGTGCCAGTTCTTCCATGGCCGGATGGTGTTCAAAGTTGATGAACACCGCGTCCTTGAAGAAATCGCCATAGAGCATCGGCTCGATGGTGAAGTAGCCGATCAGCACCGACGGGATGGCCAGCAGGATCAGCGGCAAGGTCACCACCCACGGCGACTCGTGCGGCTCGTGGGCGTGACCGTGGCCATCATCGTGAGCATGGGCATCGTGGGCGTGGGCTGTTTCGTGGCCGTGAGCGTCGCCGTGCGCGGCATCATGAGCCTCGTCGTGGTGATCATGCTCGCCCGGGAACGGCTTGTTGCGAAAGTTCTCCTTGCCATGGAAGACGAGGAAGTACATCCGGAACGAATAAAACGCGGTCACGAACACGCCGACGATCACCGAGAAATAGGCGAACCCGGAGCCCCACAGATGGCTCGCGTGAACGGCCTCGATGATGCTGTCCTTGGAATAGAAACCCGAGAACAGCGGCGTGCCGATCAGCGCCAGCGAACCCAGCAACGAGGTGATCCAGGTGATGGGCATGTACTTGCGCAGCCCGCCCATGTTGCGGATGTCCTGATCGTGGTGCATGCCGATGATCACCGAGCCCGCACCGAGGAACAGCAAGGCCTTGAAGAAGGCGTGCGTCATCAGGTGGAACACCGCCACCGAGTACGCCGAAGCGCCGAGAGCCACGGTCATGTAGCCCAGCTGCGACAAGGTGGAATAGGCCACCACCCGCTTGATGTCGTTTTGGATGATGCCGAGAAAGCCCATGAACAGCGCGGTGATCGCGCCGATCACCATCACGAAGCTGAGCGCGGTGTCGGACAGCTCGAACAGCGGCGACATGCGCGTGACCATGAAGATGCCGGCGGTGACCATGGTGGCCGCATGAATCAGCGCTGAAATCGGCGTTGGGCCTTCCATGGAATCGGGCAGCCACACATGCAGCGGGAACTGAGCGCTCTTGCCCATCGCACCGATGAACAGGCAGATGCAGATCACGGTGATCAGCATCCAGTCGGTGCCGGGCAACGTGAGTTGAGCCAGATGATCGGCCTTGGCAAAGGCCTCGGCGTAATTGAGGGTGCCCCCATAAGCCACCAGCAGACCGATGCCCAGGATGAAACCGAAGTCACCCACCCGGTTGACCAGAAAGGCCTTCATGTTGGCCGCAATGGCCGATGGCTTCGTGTAGTAGAAACCGATCAGCAGGTACGACACCAGACCCACGGCTTCCCAGCCGAAGAACAGCTGCAGCATGTTGTTGCTCATCACGAGCATCAACATCGAGAAGGTGAACAGCGAGATGTAGCTGAAAAAGCGCTGGTAGCCATCTTCCTCGGCCATATAGCCGATGGTGTAGATGTGCACCATCAGCGACACGAAGGTCACCACGCACATCATCATCGCGGTCAGCCCGTCGATGAGGAAACCGACCTCCATCTTGAGGCCGCCCAGCACCATCCACTCATAGACGGTGGCGTTGTAGCGAGCGCCTTCGAGCAGCACATCCTTGAGCGTCAGCGCTGAAAGGATGAAGGCGATCAACACGCCCAGGATCGTGACCGTGTGCGCGCCGGCACGTCCGATCACTTTGCCGAACAGGCCGGCGGCGATGGCGCCCACCAGCGGAGCCAGTGGCACGGCCAGCAGCAGGGTTTGAGAAAGTTGTGCGGACATGGTCTTGTGGCTGCGTGGGGCCGATCAGCCCTTGAGGCTGTCGAGTTCGTCGACGTTGATCGTGGCGCGGTTGCGGAACAACACCACCAGGATCGCGAGGCCGATGGCTGACTCAGCCGCAGCCACCGTGAGAATGAAGAAGACGAACACCTGACCGGCCATGTCGCCCAGGTAATGCGAGAAGGCGATGAAGTTCAGGTTGACCGCCAGCAGCATCAATTCGATGGCCATCAGCAAGACGATCAGGTTCTTGCGGTTGAGAAAGATGCCGATCACCGACAGCGCGAACAAGATGGCGCCGACCGACAGGAAGTGGCCCAAGGTGATGGGAGCGCTCACGACTTGTCTCCTGGAACGGCGGCGGGTTCGGTATCGGGCAATTCGACCGTCGGCTGCATCTTCACCAGACGCACACGGTCGGCCTTGCGAGCCCTGACCTGATCGGCGGGATTGATGTACTTGGAATCCTTGCGCTTGCGCAGCGTCAGCGCGATCGCAGCGATGATGGCCACCAGCAGCAGCACGGCTGCGATCTCGAGCGGGTAGAGATATTCGGTGTAGATCTCGATGCCGAGCAGTTTGGTGTTGCCGAGCTTCAGGTCGTCGGCATCAGGCACGGGCGCGCTGCGCAGGTTGAACCCGGGGATCAGAACGGCTGCCATCTCGAGCGCGATCACCAGGCCCACCAGGCCGGCCACCGGCGCGTGCTTCCAGAAGCCCTCGCGCAGGGTGTCCGCATTGATGTCGAGCATCATCACCACGAACAGGAACAGCACCATCACCGCTCCGACGTAGACGAGGATCAGCGCGATCGACAGGAACTCGGCGCGCAGCAGCATCCACACGCAAGCCGCCGAGAAAAAAGCCAGCACCAGATACAGCGCGGCATAGACCGGGCTGCGGGCGGTGATCACGCGAAATGCCGCGAAGAGCATCACCGCAGAGAAGATGTAGAAAAGCGCGGGTGTGGTGGTCATGGATGTGTCTGACTTGCTGCCGATTCGCCGGATCAGCCGGCTGGCTGGACGAACGCTGCGTGCTCAGCGGTAGCGGGCGTCAGCCTCCTTGTTGGCTGCGATTTCAGGCTCGTAACGGTCGCCGACGGCCAGCAACATGTCCTTGGTGAAATAGAGGTCACCACGCTTTTCACCGTGGTATTCGAAGATGTGCGTCTCGACGATCGAATCGACGGGACAGCTTTCTTCGCAAAAGCCGCAGAAGATGCACTTGGTCAGGTCGATGTCGTAGCGAGTGGTTCGGCGCGATCCGTCATCACGCACCTCGGACTCGATGGTGATCGCCATCGCGGGACACACCGCTTCGCACAGCTTGCATGCGATGCAGCGCTCTTCACCGTTTTCATAGCGACGCAGCGCATGCAAACCGCGAAAGCGCGGGCTGAGCGGCGTCTTTTCCTCGGGGAACTGCACCGTGATCTTGCGCTGCAGGAAGTGACGCCCGGTCAGCTTGAAGCCTTTGAGCAGTTCCAGCAGCAAGAAGCTGGACACGAAGTCCTTGATGGGTGTTTCGGCCGACATGGATGCCTCTATTTCCAGATGTTCAAGGGGGACTGGATCCACAGCCCCACCACGACGAGCCATATCAACGTCAGCGGGATGAACACCTTCCAGCCCAAACGCATGATCTGGTCGTAGCGATAGCGAGGAAAGCTCGCACGAACCCAAAGGAACAAGGTACAAATCACGAAGGTTTTGCCGAACAGCCAGAACCAGTTCCAGAACCACATCGATTGCTCGATCCAGCCCGGCGTATTCATGCCCAGCAACGAGAAGGAAACCGGCGACATCCAGCCGCCGAGAAACATGACACAGGCCAGCGCCGACACCAAGATGATGTTGGCGTACTCGGCCAGAAAGAACATGGCAAACGACATGCCCGAGTACTCGACCATGTGGCCAGCGACGATTTCCGATTCGCCTTCCACCACGTCAAACGGATGGCGATTCGTCTCTGCAATGCCCGCGATCACGTAGACCACGAAAATCGGCAACAAAGGCAACCAGTTCCAGCTGAGGAAGGTGATGCCCATGTCGGCGAACATGCCGCGACCTTGCTGCTGGACGATGTCGGTCATGTTGAGGCTGCCCGACACCATCAGCACCACCACCAGCGCAAAACCCATCGCAATCTCGTAGCTCACCATCTGCGCCGAGGCGCGCAAGGCGCCGAGAAACGCGTACTTCGAGTTGGAAGCCCAGCCCGCGATGATCACGCCGTAGACCTCCATGGAGGTGATGGCCATCAGGAAAAGCAAGCCGGCATTGATGTTGGCCAGTGCCGCATCAGGCCCGAAGGGCATCACCGCCCAGGCAGCGAGCGCCGGCATGATGGTCATCACCGGACCGAGGAAGAACAGGCCACGGTTTGCCGCGGCCGGCACGATGATTTCCTTGAAGATCAGCTTGACGGCGTCGGCGATGGGTTGCAGCAGCCCCTTCGGACCCACGCGGTTGGGCCCGGGGCGAATCTGCGACCAGCCGATCGCCTTGCGCTCCCACAGCGTGAGGTAGGCCACGCACAACATCAATGGGATCACCAGCAAGATGATCTTGACCAGCGTGTACACGACAGGCCAGGCATTGCCCAGCATGGATCCGCCGAAGGAGTTGACAGTCTCGAACATGCCCGGGCCTCAGACCTTGTCGAGGGTGATGGGGCCGAACATGGCACCCAGCGTGCGTGACTTGACCGTGCCCGCGCTCACACGAATCGCGTGTTCGGCCAAGGTGGCGTCAATGCGCACCGGCAGATCGGTGGCCCAGGCCCCTTGCGTCACTCGCACCACATCGCCATCGACCAACCCCATGCGGGCTGCCACGGTGGTGGAAACACCTGCCACCGGGTCGGCCGCATCGGCGGTGTGCTGCAACGCATCCGAGCGGCGCACCAGGGCGTCGGTCTGATAGATCGGCACATCGGACACACGCTCCAGGCCAGATACCGGATCGCCCAGCACCACGGCCTGGGCCAGCGCATTGTTCAGCCGGGCGGCTATACCCGAGGTGTCACCCAGAGCCTCGGCCTTGACCTCTTCAGAGGTTTCGAAGGCGAAGCCCGGCAAATTGAGCATGTTGCCAATCACGCGCAACACCTTCCATGCAGGGCGGGTATCACCCAACGGCTTGACCACGCCATGGAAACTTTGCGCACGGCCCTCGGCGTTGACGAAGGTGCCCGAGGTCTCGGTGAATGGCGCGATGGGCAGGAGCACATCGGCACAGTCGAGAGCGGCATCCTTGAATGAGGTGAACGCCACCACCATCTCGGCGGCTCGCAGCGAGGCCGATGCCGCACCGGGCTGGGCCGCATCACGGTCGGGTTCGACGTTGAGCAGCACACAGGCCTTCAGCGCAGAGCCTTCCAGCATGGCTGCTGCATGCAAGCCGCCCGCGACAGGATGCGCCTTCACCAACTGGGCACCCACGGTGTTGGCCGCTTCGGTCAGGTCGCCCACGGCGGCGCCAGTGTGCTCGGCAATCCAGTGCGCCAAAGACTTGAGCTGGTTGGCCTGTGGGTGCTGGACCGCCGCATTGCCAAGGAGAATGATTTTTCGCTCGCCGCCCAGCAACGACGCAGCGATGGCGGTGGCTTGCGCGCCGGCCTCCACGGCCAGCGGAGGAGTCA
>Ga0114959_10003845_pt1 | contig 11678 bp, 12 predicted proteins | sample C_130625_EF_Meta_FD_87317 | JGI IMG/M metagenome (GOLD analysis project Ga0114959, IMG submission 87317) | Freshwater microbial communities from Lake Croche, Canada to study carbon cycling - C_130625_EF_MetaG | ecosystem: Environmental > Aquatic > Freshwater > Lake | place: Lake Croche, Canada...
GAAGGGATATTTTTCGGTTAGTTTTTCAAAGATATTATTGCCCATTGCGGTTATTTATGGATTGCTAATTTTGGATAAACTAAATATAGCATGTATTCAACCACCGCATATCTTTACCAACAACTCGTCCGGGTACTTTTGATAGACACCAGTGGCGGATATTTTACAGCGAGGTACGACCCAGTGTACGCAAAACAATTAACCATCAACAAGGGAGTGGACAACGTTCTACTCTTTGAATTTATCAATCAAGATCAGAAGCCTGTGAATATTGCAGGATCGAGTTTTGTTTTCCGTGTGGTAAATCAAACCGGCGATGAGCTGTTGATTACCAAGCCCATGGATATTCTAAGTTCGGCTCTGGGCAGAGTAAAAGTTGTGCTCAGTACCGAAGATACTATCAACATTCAAGCTCAACCGGCCAGCTACAGTATTCAACGCACAGCAGGTGACTATGTGCAGGCCGCATACACAGATGCCAACAGCCAAGCACGAGCCGACTGCAACATTGTGGATTCAGTGTTGCCTGCTCATATACCGGCTGCAGAATGCACGGTGCCAGACATGTATGGCAAAAACAATTATTTTGGACCTGGACCAACACAATGGCCGGACTGGGCCCTCAATCCACAGCCACAAAATGCCATTCAAATGACTGAATTTTATTCCAGTTACATGCCTACCAATGGTGCAAGTTTGACCACTATAAAATATGATCTAGTGGGATACACCGGCACAGTCAAGGTACAGGCCGCACAAAATTACGAATCAGTTTGGTACAATGTCACCGAATCAAGACAGTACCTGTCACAAACAGTAAGTGATTACTTCAATGTAGTTGGTTTTCATCCCTTGTTGCGTCTGGCATTCAACAACTCCATTGGTTATGGCGCCCAGGGCAATGTACAGGTCGCTAATGGGGTAGTAACTGGAATCAGTATTACCAATGCAGGTGTGGGTTATGTGGCCCCTCCCTTGATTGAAATCCTAGGTGATGGTTCTGGAGCCACAGCAACATGCACAATTGGCAACAACAGTCAAATTTCGAGCGTAACCGTTACCAATGGTGGATCTGGGTATTTGCCCATTCAATTTCAAAGCAATATCAGTGCCACCGCGGTGTTCACAAACGGACGAGTACAAAACGTTCAATATCGTTGATCTAGTGTGACAATTGTGTTATACTTGTAGGATGCTAGATATCCTTGCTTACCTACCCGCAAAACGCCGTCCCAGTCCGCAAGGCTGGCTCAGTTTCAATGCAGTATGTTGCACTCACAATGGACAAAGTCTAGATCGACGTGGCCGCGGCGGTATCAAGGTAACCGAACAGGGCTGGAGCTACCACTGTTTCAACTGTGCCTACACAGCCAGTTTTGTACTGGGACGTACTGTGAGTTTCAAAGCCAAGAGATTACTGGGGTGGATGGGTGTGCCAGAAAACGAGATTGACATGCTCAATCTTGAAAGCCTGCGTCATCGTAGCATACACGGTATCTTGGAAGATCGTCAACGTGTATTCAATGTGCTTAGTGATATTACATTTGAAGAATTTGATGATTTCCCACCATTCTCAGAAGTAGTCACTCCGGAGTTTCCTCGGTACTGGGATTATATTCGCCGCCGTGTAGTGCCGGAAGACTTTCCCATAATGACTGCAATCAAGAACGATGGCGTTCATTGGGTTAGACCTTTTGTGCTAGTTCCGTTTACATACGACAATCGAGTTGTAGGCTGGTGTGCCAGATTCTTGGATGACAAGAGTCCCAAGTATATCAATCATTCACAACCAGGTTATGTGTTTGGTACAGATTTACAACATGCCAACTGGCAACATGTGTTGGTCATGGAAGGTATCTTTGATGCACTTTCAATAGGTGGACTTGCTGTCATGCACAATACCATCAGCGATGCTCAAGCAAGATTGATTCGCAGTCTTGGTCGTGAAGTAACTGTGATTCCCGATCAAGATAGCGCAGGTGTGGAATTGATTGACCGTGCTGTGGAACTGGGATGGGCAGTGAGCATACCTGAGTGGCCTGAAGGTTGTAAAGATGTCAATGACGCTGTGGTAAAATTAGGACGACTTGGAGCCTTGCTAACTATTATGCAAGCAAGAGAAACCAGCAAAATCAAAATAGAAATAAGGAAGAAGCAACTTGTTAAAAGATTACGGACTTGACGTTCAAAGATTATTCCTAGAGATGATGTTGGAAGACGCCAGCAGTTATGTGCGTGTTCAAAACATCTACAACCCGCAGAACTTTGATCGAAGTCTGCGGCCTGCGGCTGAGTTCATCAAGGAACACTCAGACAAACACAAGACCATGCCCGAACGGTCGCAGATTTCAGCAACCACAGGTGTTAAACTACAACCAGTGCCAGACTTGAACGAAGGACACTTTGACTGGTTTATGACTGAGTTTGAAGCATTTACTCGACGTCAAGAACTTGAACGTGCTATTTTGAAATCAGCAGACTTGCTGGAGAAGGGCGAGTTTGAACCTGTTGAAAAACTCATCAAAGATGCGGTACAGATATCACTTACCAAAGACATGGGCACGGATTACTTTGCTGATCCTGCGGCTCGCATTAACCGATACTTCAATTCGGGCGGACAAGTAAGCACAGGATGGCCGCAACTGGATAGACTGTTGTATGGCGGATTCAGTCGAGGTGAACTAAACATCTTTGCAGGCGGATCAGGATCAGGTAAATCCTTGGTCATGATGAACATTGCGCTGAACTGGTTGCAACAAGGACTCAGTGGCGTGTACATCACACTAGAACTTTCAGAAGAGCTCACAAGTTTGCGTACAGATGCTATGTTGACCAACATGAGTACCAAGGACATTCGCAAAGATATCGACACAACAGAACTCAAGGTCAAACTTGTGGCCAAGAAGTCAGGACAGTATCGTGTGAAAGCCCTGCCAGCACAAAGCAACATCAACGACATCCGCAGTTATATCAAAGAAGTACAGATCCAAACAGGTATCCGAGTGGACTTCATGATGATTGACTACTTGGACTTGCTGATGCCTGTGAGTGCTAAAGTTTCGCCCAATGACTTGTTTGTTAAGGACAAGTATGTTTCAGAAGAACTGCGTAACTTGGCCAAAGAACTGGGTGTGCTGATGGTCACAGCAAGTCAATTGAATCGATCTGCCGTGGAAGAGATTGAGTTTGATCACTCGCATATTTCAGGTGGTATCTCAAAGATCAACACAGCAGACAACGTGTTTGGTATCTTTACAAGCCGTGCCATGAAAGAGCGTGGCAAGTATCAGATTCAATGTATGAAGAGTCGTAGTTCAACAGGTGTTGGACAAAAGATTGATTTAGAATACAACATTGAAACCATGCGTATCACGGACGAAGGTGGGGATGAAGGCACAGGCTACAACAAGCCACAGAGTTCAATCATGGATTCAATCAAGGCTCGTAGTCAAGTCAAATCCGCAGAAGGTGAAGCCAGTTCACCACCTTGGGAGCGAGCCCGACCTCGGGAAGACTTTGATCTAGAAACACCCAAAGTCACAGCAGATGTGCAAAGTGCAAAACTAAAACAACTGTTGGGACAGATCAAGTCAAACTGATGAACACTTGTTATGATGCATTTAAAAGTATCAACATTGTGTCAAAAAATAACCAACTGTTGATTTCCCCGTGCTGTATCTCCTCAACAATTCCAGTCAAATCATTGGATTTTGAGAACAGTACCTACTTGAATCAGATACGCAAGGAATGGAACCAAGAGATATTTCCATCCGCTTGTAACAACTGCAAACAAGCAGAAAACGCACAGATGACCAGCAGGCGACAAGGATCAACCACCTGGTACCAAGATCGCAATAATGCCAACACCAAAGTTGAACTCATACGCATGGATTACTGGACAGGAGATTTGTGCAATTTGGCATGTGTGATATGTGGCCCACGTAATAGCAGTGTATGGAAACAAGAACTAGGAATCCCAAGTCAACTGGGTCGTGTGACAATAAATCAATTTTGGAAATCAATTGATTTAACCAAATTAGAATTTGTACATTTCAACGGAGGAGAACCACTGTTGAGCAAAGAGCATGTAAAATTCTTAGAGTCCATACCTGACAAAAGTCAAGTTCAAATCAATTACAATACCAATGCCACTGTGTTGCCCGATCAATACTTATTGGATCTTTGGGAGAAATTTCAACTGGTACAGTTGGACTTCAGCATCGACGATATCGGTGCAAGATTTGAATATCAAAGATACCCGGCCAAGTGGAACACTGTCGTTGATAATCTAAAATGGTTTATTAATAATGCACCACACAACTGTATGTTTGCTATAAACACATCTGTGGGTATGTTAAATCAAGCAAATATTGTTAATTTAAATCAATGGTTAAAAGAAAACTTCCATACTTCAAGATTTACTGATCCAATCGAGCATAGACAACAATTGACCCATGGCATATTTGCGTTAGATGCACCAATCAAGCAGGCTGTCGAATTTTTGAACCGTTGTGATGCTCGACGAGGCACCGATTGGCGAACAACATTTCCTGAATTATGTCGCAGTAGTAACAGCAGTCCATCCAGTAGTACTATTGGTGTTCACATACATCCTGGTACTGGTGCTATTGCCAGTGGTATTTAGATAAAGGCTACCCTGTGCCGCACTCAGTGTTGGTGCGCCTGCTCCAAAGAATACACCAAGGTTTGTGGTGCTAGAGAATTTGTATCCTGCACCGGTTGTGCCACCTGTTGGTACAGCAGTACCTGCCAGGATAGTAGCATTACCTGTTGCTGATACCAAACCACCTGTTAACAAGTTACCACCAGTGATGTTGGCAGTCGAACTCATTATACCGGCTGTGAGAACGTTACCCCCAGCCACATTGCCCACAACACTGAGTCCATTGGCACTGGAAAATGTTGCGACTGACGTAGGAGTGATAGCACCTGTGGCAGTGGTAAAGATTTGTACATTGGTAGCGCGACTGGTGTCAGTAAAGTTTTCAGCGGCCACAACATCTACTCGTCCAGTAGATATATTTCCAAATTGTAAATTTCCACTGCTGAAGCCACGTGCTGTGAATTGTGCCAGGGTGTCACCACTTTGAGTTTGACTAGGACTGGCCGCTGTGCCACGACCTGTACGACCAGTAAATGCTACATAACTACCTGTGCCAAATGAGTCCTGCGTGATGCGAGTGTTGGCACCGTCGGCACCTGTGATGTGCAGGTCGGTGCCAGTGGTAGTGCTGTTGCCTATAACTGGGTAACTCACAGTTTGTGGGTTAGCCAGGATGGTTACTTCGGTGTCTGGGGTAGCAATACCTACTCCAATAAAGCCGTTGGCACCGGTAATGATATTGCCCACAGATGATATCAATCCTGATGATTTAATATTGCCACCCACATTCACATTGCCACCAATGCCTGCACCTCCAGCCACAATCAATGCACCAGATGTAGTGTTGGCACTGGCAGTGGTAGCCGTTATATTGATACCGTTGGTGTAGTAGTTGAGTGGCCGATTCAAATCATAAATGGTAATTGTGGTACCAGCATCCACACTGCTGAAAGCAAATTTAAATGTGCCAGTGGCGCCAAATGTAAGAACGTTGGCCACAAGTCCTTGGATTCCGGTTGTGCCCAAGCTCACTGCACTTGGCAAAGTTACTGTGTAAGCAGTATTGGTAACCACAAAGTCAATATAAATCATGCCTGCTGTGCCTACGGCGGGCCAATTGGTAAAACTCAATGTGACATTGCCATTGGGGGAAACACTTTGATACTGTGCGGCACTGAAATCAATGGCAACAGCACCAGCGGTGATGGTTTGTTGTAGATAGGTGTAACTTACATCTTGCAAATTAACTGCGTAGATTAAGTTGTTGTTCATGTTGTTGTCTAGTGTGGTCCCGGGCAAGGCAGCTTTGAAAACTCCACTGTTTTGCAGATTGGTAATTTCAGTTTGTGCATAACTAAAATTGGTTTTGATATTGGTAAAGTTATCTCTAAAGCCCTGTGTGTTATTGGGCTGACCTGCAACGGGGTAGGTGCCGTCTATGTTGTTGGGGTTGATTTGACTTGTCATAGGTGTTCCTGTATAATAGATATTTATTTGAACCTGTCTAGCACTAAATAATCCAAAGGCACAGATCGAATGCAGAAAAAGACCAAAAGTTTGCTTGAAGAACTAGATTCAATGTATGTGAAGCGGGATCGCCGCCTGATCATTGAAACTAGAGCGGACAGTGTGATTGCCAGTGCCGTGAGATTGATCGAACAGATCGAATCAGAGTTTGGCCCTGAGCAAGCAGAAAACCTCACACGTAAATTGCTCAATGCCATACGCACCAAGGATGCAGGCAAGTTTTCAAGATCTGTCAGGAGAACAAATGCAGATTCATGAAATAACACGCCGTGCTTTGAACGAATTTAACAACATGCCAACCGCGACAGGAACCACGCCCATGAAGGTAACTTACGGTCCAGGTATTGTTAAACCAGCAACTACAACAACTGCACCACCTGCTGCCACCAGCGGATCAGCAACTGTTGGTACCGCTGCCACTGCAACCCCTTCTGCGGCGGCCAAGACCAGTGGGTCAGTAGGAAGTGCTATTGCAAATAGCGTGCCAGGAAAAATTGCAACTGGCGCATTAAATGTTGCTGGCGGAGTAGCAGGTGCCCTGGGCAAAAGTTTAATGAGCAAGGCGTTTGGCGGTGTAGACGTAATGGGCAAAGGTGGTACCTCTAAGAGTCGTGAAGACTTTATGAAGAGCATGGTAAACAGCCCTGAGGCCAAAACATTGGCCACAACAATGCAGGCCTCATGGGCACAGACAGTACAGAATTTCTTGGCCCATAGCAAAGATGCCAATGGCAATCCAGCATCTAGTCTCAGCACAGTGACTCAGCCCAGTGTGGAATCATTACGACAAGAATTGCACCAACTGGTCAATCAAATGGTCAGTGGTCGCAATGGCGGAGACTACACTACCATTGGCAACTATGCTAAAGATCCGGCAGTCAAACGTGGTACTCAAAGCATTGTTGCAAAAATTACACAAATGATAGATGACATTTACAAAGCCACAGTACAGGGTGTTGATCCCAAGACCATAGCCACAACATGGATGAAACTTGTGGGTGATGGTATCCTACCGGCACAAAACTCTCTAGCCTATGATCGCAATAGTGGCCTCGGAGGCAGTGGTGGTACAGTTGGTCCTGCAGGCTTTGACTTAAGATATACTGGCAAACCAGCACCTAATGATCTTATAATTAACTTTGGGCGAGGATGGGAAGCATTCAGTGATGCCAACCCACAACACAAGGTTGCCGCTGATGCAGCCGGGATCAAACGACCATGATGAATCTCAATGAAGGTGGCAATGTATTCAAAGATGCTCAAGGCCAGCCATTAACACAACGCATCAAGCAAAATGATATTCCTGCCACAGTGGCCTGGCTGGAAAAACTTACCGGCCTGGACCTAACCAAGCAAAAAGACGAAGCAGGCATTCCTGTCAAATGGTTAGGTAGCACGGGTAAAAAGCCTGATTCTGGCGATTTAGATCTTGCTGTGGATAGCAATGAAACGACCAAGGCTGAATTAAAAGGTCGCCTGGATGCCTGGGCCACAAAAAACAAACAAGACCCTAAAGACTGGACTAGACTAACAGGCGAGGCGGTACACTTTAAAACACCTATTCAAGGTGACCCCAAGCGTGGCTTTGTGCAAACAGATTTTATGTTCATGCCCAACATGGACTGGGGTACGTTCTGGCTGGGTGGTGGCGCAGGATCAGCCTACAAAGGTGTGTTCCGTAATGTGCTGATGTCAAGCATTGCCAAGGCGCTGGGCCTCAAGGCCAGCGCCAAAGGTATCGTCAGTCGTCAAACAGATCGTGTGGTCACAATGGATCCAGATCAAGCCGCTGGCACACTGTTGGCGCCACAATACAAACGCAATCAGCTGATGACTGTGGAAAGTATCTACCAGGCGCTGGCCATGGATCCTGACCGTGACGCTAAACTGGCTGACTTCCGTGACTATATCTCACGTGAAGGTGTAAAAGAACCTGACATGAGCATGGCTGAAAATGATGTCAGCTTCCTGGCACGTCTGCGTGATCGCATTGTGAACCGTGGCTATACAGCCCTGGTAGAAGCAGAACAGGCAGGTGTAGGTGGCCGAGCCAAAGGTATTGAACATCTTGAAGATCTGGTATTCCGTCGCGGCACTCAAGGCGTCCGTGACGCACTGGAAATTGTCAAACATGCCACCGAACAACCACGAACAGTCACAGCCAAGTGGGACGGCAAACCTGCTGTGATATTTGGCCGCAAGCCACTCAATGGAGAGTTTGTGCTAACGGATGGTTCGGGCTTTGAAGCCAAGGGCTACGATGGTCTTGCCACAAGTCCCCAAATGATGGCCGACATACAGAGCCGACGTTCAGGCGATAGAACTGAACTTATCAATTTATATACAGAATTGTTTCCTGTACTGGAGGCTGCACTGCCACCCAACTTCCGTGGCTATGTCAAGGGCGACTTGTTGTACATGCAGACTCCTCCTGTGGAAGCAGGCAACTATGTGTTCCGCCCCAACACCGTGGAATACAAGATTCCGGTCAAGAGCACACTGGGACAACGCATTGGCAATAGTAACATTGGCATTGCAGTTCATTCAATGTATGCGGATCAGGGAGATGCACGTCAACCTCTCAGTGGAGTACGGTTCAATGATGTACCTGGCTTGATGTTGGAGCGACCAGCCAGTCCCAAGGCACTACAAACTGAAACCATGGTCGAAAAGCAACTGAAACAATTGATCAAAAGTCAAGGCAATGCAATAGACACCCTGTTCAATCCTGCTGAACTCAGAGCACACAAGATCACAGACCTAGCAAAACTGTGTGTGGATTTTATCAACACCAAGGTCGGCAGCCCACTCAACGGTGCCACTCTGCTGCCTGAATTTGGCGAGTGGTTGCAGACACGAGTTACTCCACAAAAGTTTCGCAACATTGTGGAATATCTAAACAGCCCTACTTCTAACACCCCTGCTCTGGCAGCCGCATTCCAGGCATTTAACTTGCTACATGATGTCAAAATGCACCTGTTGCGCCAAGCAGATACTGAACATCCTGGGCAAGAGGGCTGGGTCATGGCCACCCCTGTGGGCTATGCCAAAGCAGTAAATAGATTTGATCCCAACGCATTCTCGGCTCAAAATCGCCAGAGAAACAATCCGCAACCCACATGATTTTTCCAAATTGACTAAATAAAAGCAGGTCCACTGAGACCACTAACTTAAAGGAAAATCAAAATGGCAACATTTACAAGAACAAATGGTACTACCCAACCAGTATTTGCACTGGACGTAGCAAACGGTTCTATCGCTGGTACAGCAAACGTCGCGGCCCAAGGCCCAGTGATGTTGTCTGGCCCAAAGCTAGACTTCTTCTCATTGACAGCTAACACAGCATTGACAAATGCTGGTAACGTTAACGGTTACTTGAACAACGTGTTTCAAGCTATCCAATCTGGCGCTGGTATTACTGGCGGCGGTGCAGGTGGTACAATTGCATTCTACCAAGCTGGTCCAACAGCTGGTCAGATCAACTTGGCTATCTACCCAACTGGTGCTTACACAACAGCAACATTGGTAGCGGCTGCTCAGACAGCCAATGCCTCAGGCGGTTTGAACATTGGTATCCCAACTGGCAACGTTTCTAACGTGGCTACATTCACTGGTTTACAAACTTAATAATTAACGTTGGTTAATCAGCACCCCGGACTTAAAAACTCCGGGGTTTCTTTTTGGCCGTAAATACGCATAGAATGAAAATCATATGCCGTACTCTTTTTGATTGCAGTCTCACTGGTGTGACCGGGCACTACAGATCAAGCGAAATACCTTTTGTGGATCGGGTAGGCCAACACATACAAGATCAAGATGACTGGAATCATTCTCGTAATCAACAGCGCAATTGGGAAACACTGTTACAGATCATAAGTCTACGCACACAACCAGTGGATCTCACGGTGCCAGTTGAAAAAGACGGAGTATGGGAGTTTGAGTTCCGCAGTGAATCAGAAGGTGTATTTCAAATGCACGGAGATCCTGATCCCTTGGCTGGACTCAGAATTGATTGTGAAGGAGTGCCCATGATGCTGAACCTTACAGAACAGCCCAGACTGGCACCCACTATCTCTACCGCTGGCCAAGATCAAAATATTTGGTTCACTGCGGTAAATAATGCATTGGAGTAATCATGGCTGATCCCACAGATATTGAAAAGAAAAGTCTCGAAGCACACGTTGAATTATGCGCTCAACGCTATAATGCATTGGAGCAACGTATTGATGACGTCAAATCAGACACCGCGGATCTAAAGACCAGCATTCGTGGTGTGCATGAAGCAGTGGTCAAAATGGGCGACAGCCGCAACAGTCAATTGATTGGCTGGGGTATTGGAATCATTGGATTTTTAACAGCCTCTCTGGGCTACATGGTCTCTCACTACGTAATAAAATGACCCGTGATCAAAAACTTGAAGATTTTGCCGAGCGCGAGATCAAACGCAACATTGAATCCATTATATTGGACAATGGCACCGGTGGCATTGTGGTGTTTGGCAAGTACTGTATCGAGTCTGATGGCACAAGATCTAGAGTCAATACCTGGGACAGAGAAATACACAGTTTCAGCAGTAAAAAAACAGCCATGAGTTGGTGCACTGCCGATCATCAGCAACAGTACAATTTAAGCAATTTGATCTTGGTGCTGGACCGTAAAAAACAAGCACTGGCCGCTGACATATACTGTCGCAAAACAGTGGGCGAACGTGGACGCCATGAGAGTTTTTATGAAATTGTAAACATGAAAATTCAACCCAAAATAGACTTGTATAATTCCGTTGACGCAGAATTAGAAAAATGTGTAAATCGGGCTAAATATCTACAGATTAAGGGATTCAATAATGAAACTGCAAGAACTAGCGGCTCCCAAGCCAAGTAAACAAATTGCCAAAGTATTCGAAAGTTACTTTGGTTCACGTATTCGTTTTGATCAATTGTCACGCAATCAAACTCGTGTGATGTTGAGCAAAGTACAAGGTGTGCTAAAAGAGCACCGTGGTACCACAGCCCGTCACAGCAGTGAAACCAATCCCAAGTATCTGCAACTGGTCATGATGGAACAGGCCTTGACTGCCCGACTAAAAGAAACCACCATGCCACCTGTGGCCGGTACTGCCGCCCCTACTGGCACCCCTGCTCCTGCTACTGGTGCTGTGGCCGCTGGCGGACAACCTGCTGTGGCCGGTGCTGTGGCAAAAGACCCCAAACTGGCTGCCGCACTCAAGAAGAGTGCTGCCGGTCAATCATTGAATCCCGAAGAACAAAAACTTGTGGCCGGTGCCGCAATGATGCAGGCCGAAAGTCGTCTGCGTCGTGCAATGAGCAGACTCAACGAAAGTGAAGTGCAACAAGCGCAGGTGGTCCTGGCTGCACAAGACATGGTTGACAAGATGCAAGGCATGTTGGAAGATGTCACAGAATTGCAATTCAAAGAATTACCTGCCTTGGTTGACTCAATCAAGAATCAAGTTGGTATTGATCAAGCCACACAATTCAATCAAGATGCCACTGCTGCCTTGGCTGGC
>Ga0114959_10003846_pt1 | contig 11676 bp, 15 predicted proteins | sample C_130625_EF_Meta_FD_87317 | JGI IMG/M metagenome (GOLD analysis project Ga0114959, IMG submission 87317) | Freshwater microbial communities from Lake Croche, Canada to study carbon cycling - C_130625_EF_MetaG | ecosystem: Environmental > Aquatic > Freshwater > Lake | place: Lake Croche, Canada...
AATCCAGCAATTAGGTAATCGCAATGATTCTTAGCTTCACTAAGCATTGCGATATGTCCTGCATGTAATATATCAAATTGCGAGAACACGATGCCTATCTTGAGGCCTTGCTGTTTCAGTTCTTTGATTCTATTGAATATCATTTATTGCCCCGAGCCAATTGATAAAATTCTGCTCTTGCTGCGGCATCAGTTTTGAATCCGCCACCTAGCTTGCTTGTGACAGTACTACTGCCAGTATCTTCTACCCCACGACTCTTGACACAATAATGTTGTGCGTCAATCATGACCGCTACATCTTCGGTGTCTAGGATATACTGTAGTGTGTGAAAGATTTGTTCAGTCAATCGTTCTTGTATCTGTGGACGCTTGCTAAAGTATTCTACGATACGATTGATTTTACTCAATCCAAGCACCTTTTGATTGGGAACATATGCGACAGTAGCTAGCCCGTCGATGACTACAAAGTGATGTTCACAGTTTGATTGTACATTGATATTGCGTTCGCACACCATCTCATTGTATTTCATCTTGTTATCAACTGCGGTACATTTAGGGAATGCTTCATAATCTAATCCCCAAAAGATTTCGTTGACATACATCTTTGCTACACGCTTTGGGGTATCAACTAGACTATCGTCTGACAAGTCAAGACCTAAGATACGCATGATATGTGCAAAGTGCGCTTCAATATGGTCTATCTTTTCTTTACGGTCGTAGTTGTTTAGATTTGTAGGAGTTTCAACTCCCATCTTAACCAAATGCTCGTGTACTCGTTGACCCAATTCTGGATCTGTTTTTGTTTTATTATAACTCATAGATAACCTTCCTTTGTGATGGTTTTTGTTTTGAAATGTAAGCTACCGTTGTGTAGCTTACACATATATTTATTCCTAGTAACTAATATCCAATAAATTTTTCATCATTACATATTGGTCAAATAGTTTATTGAGTTCTGTATCTCTATCGTGGAACCAATCAATAGATGCACGATATTTTAATACACTCAACTGTGATGAATTTAAGGTAGGATATTTAGGTTTTGCTAGTGATTCCCAAATATCCTGTACCGTTTCCATCTTAAGCCTTAGCTTCTTTACGTGCTGCTTTCTCAGCGGTGATCTCATTACGGCGAGCCTTGACTGCTTTAGCTAGTTCACCCAATGCTTTACGGGCACGGGTTCCTGCTGCTGCATTACCTGCTTCAAACTTAGTATGTTCTACTTCGTATGCTGCCAATTGTGTTTTGATATCATTATGTGCGTTCATTTTATTTTCCTTTTTAATATTTACTTTCTCTAGTGTGTTTACGATAGTCTACGCTCATTCGTAGCATATCTTCACCACTACCTTCTAATATATCTACGATTCGGTCGATAGTGCCGTCGTTATAGTCGCTGATTCTTCCCATTCTTGCATGAGGTGAGTCCAGTAACGCATCCAATTTATCCATAGCATCGTCAATAGACCAAGGAATATAAAGACGTTCGTTATCGTTAGCGAAGGTTTCGGGGAAGCTACGATAAGCAGGATACAGAACATTGCATCCGAGAGCATCGGCCTCACTGACGGTGTTTGAAACCCAATCTTGTAGCGCACAATTAAATACGACACGACTATCATTAACAATGTTATAGTATTCATTTTTTTCTAGATCCTCATATATTGTTAGCAGTCCACGACTCACTAAGTCACGGGTGCGTTGCATATAGCTTTCGCTGTTTGATTTAAGTTTACCACCGCTGCATACACAGAATTCAACATCAGGTGTATTTAGTTGACTATGCCATGCCTCAATGAGGTCCATGTAGAAATCAGGTTGCTTCTCCTGATCCCATCGTGCTGAGAACACCACGCGATGTTTGCGTGAATGGAATGGTCGGATACTGGCCACACGACTCTGCACTTCACTCTTGCCAAATGCTAACCCACTGATATTATAGATTGGAGCACGCCAACCTGCAATCTTCATGTGTGCTACCATTTCCTCATTCGTGGCCAAAACACCGCTAACAAAGCTATCCAACATCTTTTCATATCTTGCCATCCACTTTGCCATTCCCCACACATGAACGAAATCATCAGGATCAATGGACTGAGCAAGACACCGAACAAAAATACGGGGACGAAGGCTAGGATCAATTTGATCCATAATATAAGGGAGGCTCTCAATTCCGGGCTGAAACATATCCTCAAAGTAGATAACATCTTCACTGTTTAGTTCTCCTTGTTTCATCATACGAATTAGATTCATCAGTTGACTCATACCGAAATATGTGCGACCATGTGCATCTAATACTTGACCTGTAACAATCGCTTGGTCATTACCTAGTGTTTCGCCAGGAACTACAACATAGTTGATGCCTCTACGATCAAACACAGTAGTATTCCACTCTTGCAATTGCAATGTGTACCTTGCTTTATAGGGCTCAAGACCCATGTAATACAATTTACGCATTATGGACGAGCATTTTCCTGCCATTGATCACGCGCAACTTTGCCAGTTGCGAATTTTGTATACTGACGGAATACATAACTGCGTTGATCATACAGTTCTGCTTCGTTGTACTTATAACCGTAACCCACGCAGAAGTCTAGATATTTCTCTAGGTCCTCAAAGATTTGTTGAACACGTGGATTAGATTGAAAGTTTTGTTTTGCCATTAGATTTCCTTAGATAGCGAGGTTAGTTAAAGGTTTAGTTATATCGTAATAGATCGTAGCACCATTCTCATTATCTTCTGAGACAGTAATACAGATAATACGATCTGGATACCGAGTTGCGATAACTTCATAAAGGTCATCACTAATCATTTCACAACTTTTGTAATCCAATGCAAGAATACCTTGAGAATATTGATTCTCTAGCCATCTTTTGAATTGAATAAACTCAATATCCCTATCATTGTGAAACACTTGTATCGTCACTTCAAAGTGAAAGATGTGACGATGCGGAGTTGCTAAAAAGCTAACATCATACTCATCACCTGTTGCCAAGTTAGGGTCTGTTGCTGCTGCTGGGTACTTATGGATACCTTCTTTTTGAAAACGTACAAAAATTGTACGAACTGCTTTATCTTTGATGCGTTGACGCTTTTCTGCCAATGCCATATTTCTTTGTTCAATCATCTGTCATCCTCAAAATTAACACGTTCGTGGTCTTCGTCCCATTGAAGTTTTGTATACTTCCTTAACTCAAAGTATACATCATTTCTATCTATTTTCATATCTTTAAGGGTATCTATATCAAACTTTGCGTCCGATTCTGCTGCTAGTATTTTAGCATCAAGGTCCTTGAGTTGTTGTTCTAATCTTGCAATTTTCTGTCTATACATATTATTACTCCAAAACTAATGAGATAGCTTCATCACTATCCTCGATCTCTTCCTCGGGTTCTTCATCCGTTGTGAACAATTCATTAAACATAGTCATGCTATTGATAGTTTTCTTACCACTGATACCTTGACTACCTGACTGCATCTGCATCCAGAATCTGCTATGATGATCTATCAGTGCTAGACTCTTTTGTCTATCATTCAATGAGAAAATCTCATCGACCAATTCGCTGAAACGGATCTTCTCAAACGTATCATTCATCAACATCTTTGGAATCACACCTTGTTCATATTGACGATTAGCCTCTTGTACTGCATTCATATGCATCCAGACATTGTGACTCTGTATCAATGTATAACTCAATGTGTCCCAGCTTGTTTTAGTCTCTTTTCCATGTTGTCCTAAGAATCCTACACCACGATAGCACATATCTTTCATAGTCAATACATCAGTCACTGGACTGTCAGTAAACATATCGTGAATACCTTCAGCCAATACAGCATCACGATACTTGCGATTATCACTCGCATAACTTTTCTTCTCAGCAGTCTTTTCCATCTGATAAGACCATTTCTTGTTATGCTCAATAGTTGTATTGAAATAAGCAAGACCTTTAGCTGCACTAAAGAACGGACTAGCACAGTCAAAAGTGATCTGTAGTTTTGGATTATGATATTTGCGTATCGCTCTTTGTATATCAGTAAACAATACTGCATATTCCAATATAGATACACCCAGACAATGAATCAAATCATGCTTGCCCTCACATAACAATCCATCATGGATGATACCTACTAACCTACGCAACATCAAGTGAATATCGATCTTGTTCTGTCCACCGAATGCCCAGCCATTGAAATGAGTGTCTGGATAGATGTTTGGATCACAGTACTTTTTCATCTCGTCATACCAACTATCACTCTGAGTATGATTGCGACCCTGCAACACATTCAAAAACTTGCATTTCCCTGAGCGGTTATTTATAAAGTATTCGTTGTTGATGTGTGTCGCTTTAATCGCTTCTTCAATAGTACTAATACCATGTAAGCTATTACCATTCTTATCTTTCATCCCGAAGGTTGTTAATGACTGTGACGGAATGTCTAGACACATACCATAATCCATGTATGTATCCATCCACTTCAATACTGCTTTGCGTTTTATCATAGCGCGGGGGCAGTTAGGATCCTTCCAGTCAGCAGGCCATTGACCTTTCAATATCTGAAAGCCACCTGAATCACCTAACATGAATGTACCTTGTTCACGCTCACGTATGATACTCTCATTGTTATCGTTAACAGTAGTATCTAAGTTAGCATGACCAGCACTATACAATCCCCACTTGTAATAGTATAGACCCTCTTTGCTGTTTAGAAAGTTTAGTTTCTCAACATCACCTTTGAAGCCTGCAGGGATACGCGCCTGATCAAAGTACGGTTCGCCCTTTCGTTGCTTACCTAAGCCAGCAATATAGAAACTGCTGACTGCGGGTAAGAACAATGCCCATTCAGGGTCTTGTTTTAGTGATAGATTATCCTGGACCATATGGTAAATCAAATTCATTGACCTCTTTTTTAATTAAAGTTCTAACAATAGTTATTTGTTCTTCTTTTTGCTTGATAGTGTCTAATAAATCTCTGATAGTAGGATTAGTTTGTGCTAATGCTTCTAATTCTATTTCTTCACTACGCTTCTTTTTAGCCCAATCAAGCAATGCTTCTGCCTCAGATGATAACCCAACACTTGCATAGCTAGTATTCATCGTCATCCAAGTAGTACCGTCAAACACTTGTGTATCAGTACCGTTGATGCGTATCATCCCTTGAATAGGATTGTTTATATTCTGATTGACATAGGGAACACTAGTGTTCCCCCCAGAAATAACTGTGTACTTACCCATCGGAGCTATACCCTTGATCATTTTGTCTGTGCTGGGATGAGATATCTGTATGTCGCTAATCCGCTATCTACGATGATTTCCATAGCACCTGCGTCAGCGATACGAACCATCTTGTCACCGACTAGATCCATGATGCCCATGAATTCTTTGACTGGCCACTTCCAATCTTTATTCAAGGTACCTTCAACTTGTGCGTGAAACACAAAGTTTCCGCTGTGAGTAGAAGGGTCACCGAAATAGAATCGCAAGTCACCGTCGGTCACTTTAGCAGAGAATTGTTTCTCATCACTATTCGCTTGTGATTGTTTCTTCAGACGCATGATACCAGCTACTGATGGTTCGAACTCTACATTCCATGTGGCGCCTTTGAATGAAGCTATAGTTACTTTTTCTTCTACCACGCTCTTTAACATCAGACGATAATCATTGATGAAGTCACCTGAACCAGTCTCAAAGTGAATAGCACCCGGAATATCTACTCCATCACGTTGAGTCTTTGTGACGAATATATTTGATTTGTCATCATATTCATCGAACCCTACGATTGTTTTCAATTTACTGATGTTTGGCATACCAAACACACCGATGAAATCATGCATAGGATTCTTGAAGCTACCCTTGATGATAACATTTCTATCTTCTGTGATAGCATCAACAACAGTCGTTGTATCAGTACCTGTGACTTTGATCAAGTCAACGCCGAGACCATGTGTATGGTCAATCAAATCTTTTAAATAATCTTTCATGTTTTTCCTTTGTGAATGTTTATACTACTATTTAGGCAGTGTTGTTGTGTATTATGATGGAATATATTGCGAAAGTCAACATCAATTTAACCAAAGCTGAATAATTCATCAAACATAGAATTCGTGTTAGTGTTGGCACGTATGTCCCAATCTAACACACCCAATAGATTGTCAATCTTCTCGTCTACTAATGTCTTTTCCATAGCCTGATCATCGAATGGTAACTCTGTGAACCAGCTTGGCAATCTAAGTTCGTCAGTTGGGTATGCGATACTAGTGAAGTTCAATGGATTAGGACGCAATTTGCATACGATTACCTTCATACCATCTACAATCTTCATGGAATAGTTATCACCATGTACCTTACGCAAGTAGTTATAGTTAATCGCTGCACGGGCATGTCCAACACCACACTTACCAGATTTCTCAAATTCAATCGTGTGCTTAGTCAAGTTGTTAACACTCTTAGGTGAACCCTTAGTCCAGCTATCCATGTCAGATAATTTACGCTTGAAGTCTTTCACCACCTCGATGACTTCATCACGCTGCTTACCTTCTTGTATAACCATCTGTAATACATTCATCAGAAACTCCTGGATGTATTTGGGAGTATCAGCGCGTTTCAAGTCAAGACCCATCGCTTTGATATCGCCCTGCTTACCTTCTTTATCTTTACGCTTGCCCTCTTTATCAAAGATATTGATAGCATAGCGTTTCTTTGTGATAAAGATACCACGATCACCGATCAATTCACGACCAGCTTTGATGATCTCGCCGTTCTTGCGGGGTGAATGAAATGCTCGTTCCATGAATGCTGGGAAACTGTCATTAGCCTGATCAGCGATACTATCGTATAGACTGATACAAGTTTCTTTGTTCCACTCTAGTTCCCCATTCTGTATTTGCATATCAAGAGTAGGATATGCAGTAAAGTAACAACTGTCAGTATCACCATATACGATTGCGTTACCTTCATGATTATACTCCCCAGTGATTGTCTCATTGATAGTACTCATCATGTGACGCACGATCTGACGACCACTCAATGTTACACTCTGACCTATACGCTTATCATAGAATCTGCAATGTTCATTCAATAGTGCGCCATACGCAGAGTTCAACAAAATCTTACGAACAAGCTGACGCTTGTCCCAATACTCACGATCCTCTTGTGTAGTAGATTCTTTCAGCTTCTTCTGCATCTCTTTACGATCGCTATACCAGCGAGACAATAGTCCGGGGACTACACCCTCTTTCTCATATGTAAAGATCGTACCATTCGCACTTAGCATCCAAGGTCTATTGCTATCAAAGATCATCTTCCATATCTCAGCAGCACTATATTCCTCGCTACGACCATCTTCGTAATCTATAGTAAGCATCGTGCCACGTTCTTGGTTCATCACGGCTGCATATTCTAGTGAACCGAACAAGTTCTCCCAGAGAATAGCGCCAGTAACATCGTCATCATCTTCTTTATGTCGTTTCTTCAGGCTAGCTAGATGCTTGCCCTTGTCACTCATGTATTTGTCAGTCAATGTTTGGCGGACTTGACCGATGATGGTCTCTCCTGCCATGTTGAGGGCACGAATAACCGAGGGATAGAGCGAGTTGATGTCAACTGCACCGACGTATTCGTGCATACCTTTTTTGGGCGTAGCAACATAGGCACCTGCTGCTTGTTGGATTTCATCTGCATTTTCACTCCTTCGTTTTTTGTCTGGTACTACTAATCCTCGTTCATGCGCTTCATTGAAGATTGCCATCTCAATCATAGCTACAGAACCCATTACTGTTGGCAGTAATACTGTATTCTCATGTGCTAGCTGATTAGCCAGTTCTAAGAATTTTAGTTTGTTGTGAATCTTTACCAACAACATAGTATCTTGCCTGTTGTACTCAATGAACTTTTTAAAGTCTTTGTTATACAACTGGTCAAGAGTACCTTCATATTGTGTTTTGTTTTCACCAACTTCCATCTCACCGATAGAGTCTAATTTATAACTATGGCGTGATTCGTAATTGTACTTCTTATACAATTGCAGATAGTCCAAATGAATACGGCCGACTAAATCGTATGTTGTCTCGCTCTTACCAAAACGTTCGTATTCTCTTGCTTTAGGAAGCTGACCCATCAAGCAGAACTTGCGTGTATCGTCTTTGCTCATCACCCGTGTGACACGATTGACCATGTAGGGTATATCATATCCTTCACTATTCCAACCAGTCAATACATCAGCATCTTCTATGAGTTGAAAGAAAACATCAAACATTTCCTTCTCACTATTGAAAAGCATAGTGTTCTCAAATTCATTCACTATCTCATTAGCTGTCTCTATGGACATGTGCTTGGGTGCTATCACTAGAGTGATACACTGGTCTAACCAATCTAAATAACAACTGATAGCCGTCACTGGATTGAATGGATCACTTGTAGGACTGAATCCTTTCTCAGGATCAAAGTCTACCTCAATGTCAAAGAAGCAAGTATGTAGTTTAGGAGCATCTACCTTTAGATAGTTCTCGCTGAGACAACGAAATATCACAGGTACATCACTCTCAAACAATTGCTTACCCGAATATATCCTGCGTTCTTTCTCGAACTCCGCACGTTTTCTAGTGCTGAATCTGCTTACTGGATTACCATATATGCTACGGAACTTTCCCTTGTTGTCGGGATAGTATAGAACATAGTTTGTTGGATACTCGTTGTAGACTCGCTTACCTTCTTTAGTCCGTTCTACTACGAAAATCCTGTCACTATCACGGTCATGTACCGCGTCTACATAACTCATAGGGTCTTACCGGCTGTTTCCAAAATAGTATTGAGTTCTTCGTGGTCTGCGTTAGTCTGTCCAAGACTTGCTTTGTGTGCGATTGATATCGCTTTTTTGAGTACTGAAGGTTTTACTTCCAATTCTTCTGCGATAGCTTTTACTGTATCGCTAAGACCTTCTCTTAGTGTATCAATCTCGTGCAATGTTGCCATGCCTTCGTTGATTAATTGTGTTAGTTTGATCTTTTGATCACCGCTGAACATTTTTGCTGTCATAATAATCTCCTGTGAAGTAGTTAGTATAACACCACTACGAAACAAAGTCAACTATTTTACTCAAATATTTCTGGATGTTGTTTACCGAATATCTTCATTGCTTTGCCCGCTGTCATATCAGCTAGCATCTCTATCGGGCTACCAGGATAGCTGTCACCAGGCTTGATCATATTCAATTCACCTTGACGTACATGGGTGAGTTCATGGTAAACGGTACGCATGATATCGACCATATTACGATTAGCAACATATACCCAAATATTATTATCATTTGTATTATGGCGACCTGTATGGTGACCTTGTTGTGCTTCTTCGGTATTGTAACTGAATTCAAATTTGGGTGTAGACTTTAGATTTAGTTCATTGCTAGCCCACTTGATGAATTTCTTCATTATAGGTTTTGCTTCTAAGAAATCAGGTTCCCCAGCTTCTGATAGTTCATGCTGATTGGGTACATGTCTTGGACGAACTTTTCGTAATCCCATCACCTGATCTACACTCATCTGTTGTTCGTCAAGCTTACCTTTTACCCAATTATCAGGTGTCTTATGATACTTCTTCACAAACATATCATGTAATGCTTTACCATTGATACTGTGTCTTTTAGCTATTTTCTGCATCAATTTGTCTATAGTATTGTAGTCGTATTTGTTAAGTGAAGGCAATCGTTTTGCCAATTCAGTTGCAGCAGATTCAATAATGATGTGTTCAGTGAGCATTATGTATTTATCAAAAGGTGCTCACTTCGTAGTCCACGGTAGCGAATCGCTTTCTACGCCCAGCAGCCGGGCCACACGGTCCTAAGGTAGGTGTGTTCTTACCAGGAATTTTCTTTCAATTCTAGGTGGTATTTGTCAAATCTTTTGAGTCTAGCTAGAAACTCTTTGCTCTCTGGTGTGGTCGTGCCTGTCAACTCTAGTATGATTCTAGGATTATCTCCTGCGTTCGCGCTAGCATGCGGAGTGTCATACCAATTATAAGAATACACTTCACCAGCAGTCCAACCAGTATGTAAATCTTTTCCGTAACAGTAGAAATGTCCCGGTTCCCAATCTGTTAGATGAACCACGATCTTGTTTACCATGAACATGTATTCTGCATCATGGTGCTCTAGTGAATCTATTTGCAATACTCTGACTTCATTGGGATTTTGTGTATCTAATCGGTTGATGCAATTTTTCAATCCAAATAGATTACTCACTTTTTGAATCAATTTATCATCAATATGATTCCAGTCTCCGATTATCTTACCTAATTTTGTTATGCTCATACTAATATTTAGTATGGAATATTATTGTTAACATTAAATATGTTTTCATTCAGGTTTAAATCTTTGCGCTATTGGTTGCCATTCTTTGCGTAATTTAGTCATACTAGCATTTAATCCTTGGGCTGTATGTTCATTGACACTGGTGAACATCATATTCTCATCAAACTTTTCTTTGGCTTCTTTACTGTTGATAGCAGGAATAACATTAGTACGGTACCAGTCTTGTATATCTTTTGATGTACCTTTAGGTAGTATCAAATTCCAGCAACCATACAGATTTAATCCCGGGGTAGAATCTTTCATCAATGGTACTTTTTCTAATCCATTGATTGGTACTTCACTTGCTAGTCCAATCAGTTTTAGTTTACCTGCTTGTACATACGGATACCCGACTACAGCAGGTGCTACACTAAACTCAACATGTCCGCCCATAACATCTAATAATGCTTGAGCAGGCCCTTTGTACATGATAGTCTCAACCTTATCCCCTGGTATGTTCAACTTGCTAGTTAGATATTCTACTGCTAATTTATGTCCACCTCCACCGATCGCAAAATTGATAGGTCTCTGTTTAGCTTTGATTTCGTTTATTAGATCCTCTGGGGTATTTACTTTGCTGCTAGGATGTGCCCAGAATGCTAACGGACTTTTAGCAATGTTAGCGATTGGTTCAAACTCAAAAATATTATATTTAAGCATTTGAGGATACCATACTTCAGCCGTTACCCATTGACTATTACATGCCGGAATAGATATAGTGTATCCATCATTTGCTACTGTGTTGAAATAATTCATAGCAATATTACCATCTGCGCCAGGCTTATATTCAGATACAAACTTTGCACCAGTGTTCTTTTCTACAATGTCTGCTACGATTTTAAAACTTATCTCGTTACCAGCGCCCGGTCCATTCGGATATATGACGGTGATTGGTTTAGTTGGTTGCCATGCCATAGAAGATAATGACACAAATAAGGTTAGAATAAAGATTATTGATTTCATAATAGTGATTAAATATATATTTAACAACATTCATGGCAGTCAATCAAATTTTATTAAACCAATACTTCGGTACTATCTGGCATAAAAATAGCGATCCTTGCAAGAAGGATACTAAATCAGGGAAACAATTAATAGACAAAATTAGACCTGATGAATTAGTATTGGATGTGGGATGCGGGACTAATCCTTTCAAAGGAATAGTTCCCAATCTTACAGGCATTGATCCGGCGTTTGACCAAGCAGATTTCAAGATATCAATTGACGAATTTGAAACCAATGAGAGATATGATGTTGCACTATGTTTAGGCAGTATAAATTTTGGAGATAGTACTGACATAGAGAGGCAAATCGCTAAAGTCATTTCATTACTG
>Ga0114959_10003850_pt1 | contig 11666 bp, 12 predicted proteins | sample C_130625_EF_Meta_FD_87317 | JGI IMG/M metagenome (GOLD analysis project Ga0114959, IMG submission 87317) | Freshwater microbial communities from Lake Croche, Canada to study carbon cycling - C_130625_EF_MetaG | ecosystem: Environmental > Aquatic > Freshwater > Lake | place: Lake Croche, Canada...
AACTTCTCGCGGCTCTTGGCCTGGGTGCTGCGGGTGGCACTGGCCCGGAAGCGGTCGATGAAGGCCTGTTGAGCGCCTAGCTCCTTTTGCTGCCGTTCGTAGGCGGACTGGGTGGCTTCCCGTTCGAGTTCCTTCTGTTCGAGGTGCTGGCTGTAGTTCCCCAAGTAGGTCCGTGAGACGCCCCGTTCCGTGGAAACGATCTGATTGCAGACCCGATCGAGGAACGTGCGGTCATGGCTAATGACGACCAGGGGCACGGTCTGTTCCAGCAGATAGCTCTCCAGCCATTGAATCGTTTCCACGTCAAGGTGGTTGGTGGGTTCATCCAGCAGCAGCAGGTCGGGATCCTGCAGGAGGATTTTCCCCAGGGCGATGCGCATCTGCCAACCGCCGGAGAAGTCGCCCACCGGTCGTTCCGCCAGCTCGACAGTGAAGCCGATCGTTGGCAACAACTTGTCAATGCGTGCCTCCAGTTCATAGCCATGCAGGGCCTCGAAGCGGCTCTGGAGACGACCGAGTTGTTCAATGAGTCGATTGAGGTGATCGGCATCCTCGGCCGCCTGTTCCGTCGCCATCTCGTTCTCGACCAGGCGCATGCCGTTGAGGACCTCGGCGGCCTCTCCAAAGGCCTGAAACAGTTCCTGGCGCACACTACGCAGGAGATCAACATCAAATTCCTGTTGCAGATAGGCGATGCGGGGATCGCCTTTGCGCACCACCTGGCCGCTGGTCGGCTCCTCCAGTCCGGCGATGATTCGCATCTGGGTGGATTTTCCTGCCCCATTCACGCCCACAAGTCCGATGCGGTCCCCGGCCTTCACCTCCCAACTCACATCTTTAAGCACCTCGCCGGTGGGGTAGATCTTGCCGATACGTTCGAGGCGCAGCACGGAGCCAGGGATCCTTGATGTCCCTTCATCATCCCCCGGCGCCAGGGGGGCCCATGGGTCAGGCCTGTCCGTCAGACTGCTGGGCCGCTGCTTCCCGCAGACACCAGCAGGGTTCCCGATGATCAAACGCCTTGAGCAGGTGGCTGCCCTTGTGGTGGCGGCCGGCCTGGCCCTAGTGAGCTATTGGCTGTTTTTCAGTTGGGCCCAGGGGGGGGGCGCCCAGCACCGCCGCCTACCCCAAGGCCGCTCCATGGCGGCGCCAGATGAACGGGTCGCCGCCCCTGGCGCAAGCGCGGGCGGGCTGCCGTTGCCCTTAAAGGCCGCCGCGGGCCTTAAGCAGCCATTGTTTGGTGTCCAGATCGTCAAGACTGGCGATGTGGGCTCTCACCTCATCAACAGACACCGGCAGACCCAGGGCAGCGCCGATCTCGACAATGCGTGAGAGGGTGCCGCTGGGATCCTGAAGGGCCTGACGGAAAAGGGCCTGGGTCAGCGCCGTTTCACCACTGATCCTGTTGTAAAGGAGGGCGGCGTTGCCCGAAGGCGGTGGTGACGGGTCGCCCGAGGGCGGTGGTGTGGAGGGGCTGAGGGCCATCGTGGGGGCAGCGGCGGCGTGAAGGAATGCCCATCTTCTCCCGCGGGTTTCCCCTTGGGAGCCTCAGATCAGGCCGCGGCGGCCTGATCGTCCACGTCGGTGCCGGTGGCGGAGGCATCCTCCATGCTGCGGGCATCGAGGCAGAGAACCTTGCGCAATTGGGCGTAATTGGCAGCGAGGGAGGGCTGCCCTTCCTGTTGGGCGCCATATTCCGCCCGTTGCAACACATGGTGCAGGTGGGTCAGTAAGTATGTACTGATCACAGCTGACACCAGCACATCACTGCGTTCGGGACTGCGGCTCTTGCTGGCGCGGCTTTTGACCTGCGGACTGGCTGCGGGTGTCTTGGGGCGAACAGGGGTGGATCGGGCCATGGCGCGGACCGGTACGGTGCTGAAAGCATAGTGCTGGATACTATCCCAGGCGATCTCTGTACACTTCCTCCTAACTTCGCGGATCTGCGCAGCCCGATTTCCGCAGCCCGATTTCCCCAGCCGTAGTTCCCCAGCCGTGGCCACCCGTCAGACCTCCTCCAGCGGGCGATCCAAATCACCCCGAATCCAGGTGGTGCTGCCCGAGGACGTTTGTGAACGGTTAGCCAGCTTGGCGGAGGCGGAGTCGCGGACCGTGAGCAACATGGCCAAGGTCCTGATCCAGCAAGGTTTGGATCGCATGGAACGCCAGCAGGGCCAGGAGGTCGCCCCCGGCAGTGCCCGCTTCCGCGAGGTCCTTGAACGCCAGCAGCGCTTGGGACCTCGCCGACTCAAGGGAGTCCCTCGCCGCCTTCGCTTACCCCGCAGGGCTGATTAGGGCCAACCCAAAGGGGAATTCAGTATCCAGAACGAATGGAGTGCGTTCCCCCCCTACCCCTGGTGCTGGGCCCAGAGTCCCAGTACGGCGGCTTTACGGGCTCCGGTGACCGAGGGCAGGGACCCGCGATGGCCCTGCTGGTGCCACCAGGCCAACAGGGCGAAGGCCAGGGCTTCCCGCTGGGAGTCGCCGATGCCCAGTTCGGCAAGGGGGCGGACAGCCAGGCCGCGGCAACGGCGGCGCAGCTGGTCCATCACCATGCGGTTGCGGGCGCCGCCGCCGGCCACCAGGAGTTCCAGGGGCCGAGGGCCCCGCTCCAGATCCTGGGCCACAACGGCCGCTGTCAAGGCCGTGAGGCTGGCCAGGGCGTCGGCGGGCTCCGGGGAGCCCTGCTGGGCCAAGCGGCGGAGTCGCTGCTCCAGGTCGGGGGCGCCAAACAGCTCGCGGCCTGTGGATTTGGGCGGTCGCTGCTGGAAGTAAGGCTCCTGGAGCCATTGCTGAATCAATGGCTCGTTGATTTGGCCGCGCAGCGCCCAGGCTCCTTGGTCATCGAAACTGAGCTGCCCCAGGCTGAAGCGTTGCACCGCCAGGTCAATCAAGGTATTGGCCGGGCCACAATCCCAGCCCAGCACAGGGTTGCGCCGTTCCGGTCCCACCCCGGGCGGCAGCAGGGTGAGGTTGGCGATACCGCCAAGGTTGAGCAAGGCTCGCCAGCCACCGATGCCCCCCACTAAGGCCGCATCAGCGGCAGGAACAAGGGGGGCTCCCTGGCCACCCAGGGCGAGATCGGCACTGCGGAAATCAAAGACCACTGGCCGGCCCAGCAGCTCGGCGAGCAGCGGGCCCTGCAGCATCTGCCAGCTAAGGCCTCGCCGTTCGGCCGATGGCGGGCGGTGCCAAAGGGTTTGGCCGTGGCATCCCACCAGTTGGCTCTTCCCCCCAGGGTCGCAGGCCCGTGCCGCTTGCGCTTGCGTTTCCGTGACGGCTTCGGAGAGTTCCAGCAGGTTGGCGGCCGAAAGGGCCTGACCCTGGCCGACGGCCACCAGGCTGGTCCGGAGATCCGGGGCATAGGGCGTGGCGGCCGAGGCCAGGATGCGCCATTGGGGCCGGTCGGGGCGGCCGGAGAATTCCGCCAGAACAGCATCCACGCCATCGGCACTGGTGCCGCTCATCAGACCGAGAACCCGCATGCTGTCCATGGCCTTCGGCCTGGTTCAGCGGTTTGGCTGGGGGGTCATGCGCAGGTAGGGACGGATCTCCGTGACCCCTTTGGGGAACTTGGTGCGGGCCTCGTCGGTGGGGATGGAGGGAACGACAACGCAATCATCCCCATCTTTCCAGTTGACCGGGGTGGCCACTTGATGGTTATCGGTGAGCTGCAGCGAATCAATGACCCGCAGAATCTCATCGAAATTACGACCCGTGCTGGCGGGATAGGTGATCTGGAGCCGAAGTTTCTTGTTGGGATCGATGATGAACACCGATCGCACCGTCAGGTTGTTGAGGGAATTGGGATGGATCATGCCGTACAAATCGCTGACCCTTTTGTCTAGATCGGCAAGAATTGGATAGTCAACGCTCGTTTTCTGGATTTCGTTGATATCACAGATCCAGCCTTTGTGGCTCTCGGCCGAGTCGACACTGAGGGCGATGGTCTTGACGTTGCGTTTGTCCCATTCCGGACGCAGGCGGGCCACTTCACCCAGTTCCGTCGTGCAGACCGGGGTGTAATCCGCTGGATGGGAGAACAGCACCACCCAGTGGTCGTCGGCGAAGTCGTAAAGATTGATCGGACCCAGCTGGGAATCCTGGGTGAAGTCGGGAACGGTATCGCCGAGCTGAAGGGCCATGGCCTAAGGGGAGAAGGCTTCTGAATGTTGGCATGGCGCCTCCGCTACGGTCGGGGGGCGCGGGGGCCATTCCTCCAGTCGCTGGCAGAGATGCTGCAAGCCCAGGCTCGATGTGGCCGAAACGAACAGCATCTCCGGGACCAGGGCCTGGGCCCGCTCTAGCTCGCTGCTGGGGCAGCGGTCGATCTGGTTGCCGATCACCAGCCGCGGTCGATCGGCGCCCAATCGATCCATGATCGCCTCGACTGCTTTCCGTTGCTCGGGCCAGGCCGGATCCCCCAGGTCCACGACGATCAGCAGTCCATCCGCCTCCAGTGCCTCCTCCACGGTGGATCGGAAGGCCTCCAGCAGGGCCGGTGGCAGATCCTCGATGAAGCCCACCGTGTCGGTGATGAGAATGTCCCGGGCCCCTTCGCTGGCACCGCCGAGATGCAGGCGCCGGGTAGTCGGATCCAGGGTGGCGAAGAGCTGATCCGCGGCCAGGACCCCCTGGCCGGCAGGGGCGCCAGTCAGGGCGTTGAGTAAGGAACTCTTGCCCGCATTGGTGTAGCCCACCAGGGCCAGCCGCGTCATGTCAGAGCGTTGCTGTCTGAGGCGGGTTCGATGCTCCCCCAACTGTTGGACATCCCTTTGCAGGCGCTCCAGCCGGCGGGCGATGGCGCGGCGATCCTTTTCCAATTGGGTTTCACCGGGCCCCCGGGTGCCGATGCCGCCCCCCTGACGGGAGAGACTCAGACCCCGACCGGTGAGCCGGGGCAGGCGGTAGCGCAGCTGGGCTAGTTCCACCTGCAGTCGACCGGCGGCGCTGGCGGCCCGTTGGGCAAAGATGTCCAGAATCAGTTCACTGCGGTCGCTGACAGGCAGGTCCAGGATCCGTTCGAGGTGGCGGGCCTGCAGGGGACTGAGTTCCCGGTCGGTGACCATCAGGTTGGCTCCGACTCTGCGGGCCTCGAGGGCCGCCTCCCGCAGCTTGCCGTCCCCCCAGAGATTGGGGCCGTTCTGGCGATTTGGTCGTTGGCTGACACTGCCGAGCACGAGGCCGCCGGCACTGCTCACCAGCCCCTTCAGCTCGGCCAATCGTCGTTCCTGAGCCTGGCCGCCATCACCCAGGCTCAGGAGGAAAACCCTGTCCCGTGCGCCCTCGTCGAGGGTTTCGCGGCTCCTGACCAACGCATCCGCATCCTGCTCTGGAGCCACTTCTTCTGGCGCCAGGCCGCAGAGTGTGGCCAGGTCGTCTTCGCGCAGACAGGACCAGGCACTGGCCCCCAGCGCGGCCGGAAGGCTGAGACTGGCCGGCCAGCGCCCCCCGGCACCTGGGCTGGGGCCGAAACGTAACCAGCAGGTGGGATTCAGATCCAATCCCATCAGACCTTCGCGCTCCCCCGGTTGGAGCAGGGCGTGGCGGGCGGTGCCGGCGCAGGTGATCAGTCGATAGGGCCCTTCGCGGCGCCGACCCGAAGGGGCCAGGGGCGCTGAAGAGGTGGGCCCGTCGAGTTCCCCAACCCACAAAAAACGACAGACGCCACGGTCATCCACCACCAGGGTGAGGGGGGTTTCCAGCCTCAGGCAGAGCGCCGCCAGACGGTGCAGGGTGAGCTCGTCGGCGAGGGCATCGAAGGGGTGGCGCCGATGGCAGATCTGCTCAAGACGCCGACGGTCGCTGGGGCGTAAACCGGCCGTACGGCCCACCAGGACACCTTGTTTCAAGATCGGATCTTGGGGCCGTCGTTGCCCGCCAACCAGCCAGCCGCCACCCGGATCTGCAGGGGCAGGCCGGGCAAGCGGGCCAGATAGGCCAGCCGCCGGAGCTGATAGGCCCCCGGCCCCGCCAGGGTGAAACCGGCCCCGGTGAGGCTCGCTTCCCCCAGCCCCAGGGAGAGCATTTCGCCCAGGTCTTTCCAGGTGAAGGTTTCCAGGGGTTCGCCGGCCAGGGAGTGGCCAATGTTGGCGGCGATCACGGGGGCCTCCTGGAAAGCCGCCTGGGCGGTGGTCGGGGCTGCTGGGACGGGGTCCTCGGTGGCGGCCCCAGGCTGGTCCTGGATCGCCCCAAGGTCGCCGACCACGAAGATGTCGGCGTGGTCCTGAAGCCGCAGGTCGGGGCCACAGAGCAGGCGACCGCGGTTGTCGCAGGCGGGGGCTGGTAGCAGGGCCGGTGGCTGGCAGCGCAGGCCGGCCGTCCAGATCACCGCAGCGACCGCCAGGGTTTCCGGGGTACGGCCTTCGGGCCCTTCGCCGCCAGGCACCAATTCCAGATACCCCCCATGCACGGCCACCACCCTGGTGCCGCAGCGGATCCGCACCCCGCGACGCTGCAGGGCCAGCAGCCCCTGCTCCCGGTTGAACGCGCGGGATCCGTTCAGAAGCGAAGGCCCCTGCTCGATCAGCTCGATGCCGGCCCGATCCCCGAGCATGTCGGCCAATTTGCAGGCCAGCTCCACACCGCTTGGGCCGCCCCCCACGATCGCCAACCGCTGGCCCGTTAAGGGCCCCTGCCGCAGGCTGCGCACCACGGCCTGAAGGCGGTCGACATCAGGAAGGGTGCGGAAACCCAGGGCATGCTCCCGGACGCCGGGAACGCCGAAGTCATCGCTGCCGGCACCGGTGGCCAGGACGAGACGGCTATAGGTCAGGGTGTGGCCCCGACCTGTGTGGACCTGGCGGCTGTTCGTGTCGATGCGGTCCACCTTGTCCTTTAGCCAGCCGATGCCCTTGCCGGCAAGCAGGGATTGATAGCCAGGGGCGATCTGCCAGCGGCGTAACTCACCACTCAGCAACTCGTAGAGAAGGGGAAGGAAAAGGAAATGATCGTTGGGTTCGACCAGCACCAGCGGAGGATGGCCTGGTTGGTCGGCAAGGGCCAAGGCGGTGTAGAGGCCCCCAAAGCCTCCTCCAGCGATCACAATCGGATTCAATCCAACTCCTTGTTGGGGTTGGCCGGTTCTTTTGTCCTTGATCAAAGGCTGCTGCATCAAAGACAACCTACCGTGGGATCCCTTCGGACGGCATGATGAAGGCATGGCGATCCCTGCCTCGACGATCCCGGCGATCTCCGGCCCTCTCGCTGCGGCAGCAGAAGGCTTGGCCCTATCCGACGATTGCACCGGCTTGCCCCTGGATCCCGATCGGTGCTGCAGGTGGCTGGAATCCCGCGACTCCATGGCACGATTGCGCTGGGGCTGGGACACCTTTGGCGAACACTTTGCGCTGACCACCAGTTTTGGCATTCAGTCGGCGGTGTTGCTGCACCAAGTGAGACAGCTGGCCCAGAGTCTCGGCAGCGTGAAGATCCCAGTGATCTGGGTGGATACGGGTTATCTCCCCCCCGAGACCTATCGCTATGCCGAGCAGTTGCGGGAGCGACTGTCCCTCGATCTGCAGATCGTGCAGTCCGAGCTCTCGCCGGCCCGAATGGAGGCCCTCTACGGCCGCCTCTGGGAGTCCAGCGAGGCTGAAGAACGGCAGCTTTACAACCAGATCCGCAAGGTCCAGCCCCTCGATCGGGCCTTCCACGATCTTGAAGTGCATTGCTGGGCCAGTGGTGTGCGTGGCGGTCAGACCGATCACCGTCGTGGCATGTCGGTCCTGGATTCGGTGCGGGGACTGTGGACCCTGCGACCCCTGCTGTCCTGGACGAAGAAGGACGTCTATTACTACATGCAGGAGCACGACCTGCCCCAGCATCCGCTTTTTGAACAGGGTTATTCCACGGTCGGTGACTGGCATTCCAGCGCCCCGGAAGATGGCACCCTGATGGGCCGGGCCACCCGTTTCGGCGGCCTGCATCAGGAATGCGGCATCCACCTGCCAGGCATGTTGGGAGAGGGTATCTGAGGTGGATGGGGGCCAGGTCCGCTGGCTCTTGATCGGCAACAGCCGCTGGCACTGGGCCAGCCCTGACCCCCGCAACCCCGGATCCCTGATCCGTTGGGACACCCCTCCCCCCTGCGGATCCCTTCCCCCCGGGGTCGCTCCCCTGGCTTGGGCGGCGGTGGGACCGGTGCCGCAGAGCGCTGGCCTTTCGCCCACCGCTCGGTTGGCGCTGGCGGAGGTTCCCCTGGATGGCATGCCCCCTTGGCTCGGCATTGATCGGGCCCTGGCCAGTTGGTGGGCCTGGCGGCGTTGGCCTGGACCCCTGCTCGTGGCCGATGCGGGCACGGTGCTCAGCCTGAACCGGTTAGCCCCATCGGGCCGTTTCTGCGGCGGGCGCTTGCTCGCGGGCCTGGCGCTGCAGTGGCAGGCGATGGCGGTGGGCACCGTCGCGTTGCCGGACACCTTGGTGGCCCCTGGGCGGGGCTTCGGGACCCTGAGCCGTGGCGGCCAGCCCCCCTGGCCCCTGGATACCCAGGACGCGATGTTGGTGGGTGTCAGCCAGGGGCTGGCGGCGGCCATCGTCGCCGCGACCCTGGAGTGTGGGCAGAGCGGCCTCCGTTTGGTGCTGACGGGTGGAGATGGGCCCATCCTCGCGCCGCTGATCGGCCCATCCCTGGCCCGCTGGGGCATTCCCCTTGAGCATCAACCCGATCTTTGCCTAGAGGCCCTGGCCTCCCTGAGGCCCGCCTCGGGCCCTGGAGTGGGGTAACACCGAGGCCCCAGGCTTTCCTAGGTTGGGCGCCTGGTTAGAGCCTTGATCATGACCCTTGCCGTCGGTGATGTCGCCCCTGCTTTCAGCCTGCCGGATCAGGCCGGTGAACCCGTGGCTTTGGCTGATTTCAAGGGGCAAAAAGTTGTCATTTATTTCTATCCCAAGGACGACACGCCAGGCTGTACCAAGGAAGCCTGCAATTTTCGAGATCGATGGGACCGCTTCCAAGCCCATGGCATCAAGGTGATCGGCATCAGCAAGGACCCGGCGGCGACCCACGGCAAGTTCATCAAGAAATACGAGCTTCCCTTCACCCTGCTCACCGATGCCGAGCCCTGTCCCGTGGCCAGCGCGTTTGAAAGCTATGGGTTGAAGAAATTTATGGGCAAGGAATATATGGGAATGATGCGCCACACCTTTGTTGTGGATGAAAATGGTGTTCTTGAATACATTTACCGCAAAGTCACCGCCGAAACCATGGCCGATCAAATCCTCAATGATCTTGGTTTGTCGTAGGCCGTGTCTCAATAAGAACTCAGTCCAGGTTCATGGTTTTCGCCAATGAAGTCCAGGGGCGGCGAACGATGCTTGGCGTCATCGGCGATCTCGGTGATGCGATACGACGGGTGTGCAGAACCACAACTTGACGATGAGTTGGGTGGATTGACCACCTTTTCGGTAGATTGAGTGAGAAGTCCGTTTTGATTCCCCGTGTCCAAGCGCCTGCTTGCTGGTCTCCTCCTGGGAACGGCCGTCACCGCCGCAGCTCTTCCCCTCTCCGTTCAAGCTGCCGCTTACCCGGTCCGCTGGAACACCGGTGCGGCCACTTGGTCTACGCCCCAGTCCGCTTTCGCCACCTTTGTCAAGGATGGCAGCATCACCGACCGGGGCCTAGCCGGTGGCATCCAGCGTTCAGGCTGGTCAGCCACTGAGGTGCGCGAAGGCTTCAAGAAGAGCTACAACGTTGATGTCGTTGCTGTTTCCAAGTTCCTCTACTCCGACGCCGGCGTTAAGTTCCTGAAGAACGCTACCGCCAGCTACTTCCCCTACTGGAGCATGAACACCTATGCGGTTCAGGCGCTCCGTTCGGCCATCATCGCTGACGCTGCCGATGGCAAGCTGTCCGCCTTCGGAATTCTTTCTTCCCTGCCAACAGATTTCCGTTTAGCTGATTTCTGCAACACCTACACCGGCGCCCAAAACATCTGCGCCGAAGGCCGTTGCAAGCCCGGCACTGCCCAGTGCACCTCCTTGCTCTCCTGGTACGTCTTCCTGCCCGCCTGCATCCAGGCCAACCAGGTCGCCGAGCCCGTGGCCATGCGTCCTGAGCCCGCCCCCGCCCCTATTGCACCGATTCGCGGTCTTTGGTGAGCCTTGCCCCATCCATCGGCAAGTCTCTTGTCGATCCTTGCCCCGGGGAATCCCGGGGCTTTTTTATGCCGGCTTTCCGTTGTTTGCTCTGGCGGCTGGCCCCCCATGGGCGATCACAAGGGTGTGGCGTAGGCGTTGGGGCCCCGGGGCCCCGGGCGCGCTTCGGAACAGGGTTTCGAGGTCAGCCATCGCCGTGGCTTCAAGGTGCTCCTCCAGGTGGATGCGATAGGAGGCCCCTGGGGCGAACCAGCGCCGCAGCAGGGGCGGCTCAATCCGCCAGTTCAGCTGTTCCTCCCAGGATCGCGCCTGCACGGACCAGCCCATCGCTTCCAGATCCAGGCTCCATTGGTGATGGTCCCGGGCCTGTTCCTCAAGCCAGCGTTGCTCGAGGGGCAGGACGGCTGCCAACAGATCGGCGGACGGCGGTTGGCCAGCGCTGGTGGCCCAGCCGTGTTGGAGGCAGCCCAGCGGCCCCAGCAGGGGTTGACTCAACAGCAGGCGGAATTCAGCCCTGGGGGCTGCCAGGCCATGGATCTGCGCCAACCAGGCGCGACGGCGCGCCAACGGTTGGCCGGCCAGGGGTTGGCGCGCCACGAACCACTCAAAGGCCATCCCTTCATGCGCCAGCTCCTGCAACCACGAGGGGTTCTTCAGCGTCGCCGGCAGTAGGCGGGGGCGTCGCAGCTCATCCAGTAGTTGCACCTGGGCCTCCAGGCGCTGTTGGTCCGCATCGGCCGCAAGGGTCATCACCACCTCCCCCTCGCTGGCCTGCAGGAGGGGGTCGAGGCTCCAGAGCAGGGAACGACTCTCCAGCACCAGCACCCGATCCAGTCCGCCGATTCGGGCCCCTCGCCACAGCTGTTGGCGCAGGCGATCGAGCCGCTCCCCCTCGGTGGCGCACTGGCGCCGCAGCCAGCGCTCCAGCTGGGGGTCCTGGGGACTGCTGCTGAGCAGGTCGCTGCCGTCACCGGCCATTTCATCAACAGCCGCCAGCTGGGCGGCCCGCCGTTCCTGCAGCCGTTGTCGCCGTTCACCCTCCCAGCCGAGGCTTCCGGGTTGCCAGAAGAGTTCGCCCTGCAGGTCCGTAGGCAGGTACTGCTGGGCGACCCAGTGGTCCGCATAGGCGTGGGGATAGCGGTATCCGACCCCGTCACCGAAGGCTTTGCCGTCCCGATGGGCATCCCTGAGGTGGGAGGGAACCCCCTGGTGATTGGTTCGCCGCACGGCCTCCAGGGCCGAGAAGATCCCCATCGTGCTGTTGCTTTTCTCGGTGCCCGCCAGGTAAAGCGCCGCCTGGGCCAGGGCATACAGGCCTTCGGGTAGGCCCACCCGATCGAAGCAACTGGCGCAGGCCGCCACAACCACCATCGCCTGGGGGTCGGCCAGGCCCACATCCTCACCGGCGGCGATCAACATGCGCCGCAGTAAAAAGCGGGGATCTTCGCCGGCTTCCAGCATCCGGGCCAGCCAGAACAGGGCAGCATCGGCATCCGAGCCCCGCAGCGACTTGATGAAGGCACTGATGGTGTCGAAGTGGGCATCCCCCTGCTTGTCGTAGAGCACGGCCC
>Ga0114959_10003851_pt1 | contig 11664 bp, 12 predicted proteins | sample C_130625_EF_Meta_FD_87317 | JGI IMG/M metagenome (GOLD analysis project Ga0114959, IMG submission 87317) | Freshwater microbial communities from Lake Croche, Canada to study carbon cycling - C_130625_EF_MetaG | ecosystem: Environmental > Aquatic > Freshwater > Lake | place: Lake Croche, Canada...
ACATGGTGCTGATGGAACCGGTGAGCGATCCCTCCCGGCTTCGCAACGGCACGATCGTGTGCGCCCTGGTGAGCGGCAGTGGCACCACCCTCAAGCATTTCCACCGCAGCGGCGGCGAGGTGCGGCTCGAGGCCGCCAATCCCGCCTACGCCCCGATCGTGCTGCCCGCCGAAGAGGTGGTGGTTCAGGGCCGCCTGCTGGCGGTGTGGCGCCAGGTGTGACCTGTGACAGAAGCCCTCCACCCACCGAGGTCATCGAGGAACGGACAGGTCACGTTGTAAGCTCAGAGAGCGCCAGGCAAGGCCTCCGGGCCAGCCGGAATGGGATCCCTCTAGGGATCATTACCAGCATTCCGCCCGCCTTCGCACCCTTGGGGCCATAGCTCAGCTGGTAGAGCACCTGCATGGCATGCAGGGGGTCAGGAGTTCGAGTCTCCTTGGCTCCATTGTCAGATCTCTTTCGCCGTCTGGCTTCTCAGCCTGGCGGTTTTTTTGTTTTAGGGGCCACTTGCCTCATGGGCGCAGCCTTCAGCCTGGCGCACTTGACAGCAATCATTCCCCGAACCAGCCATTCCTCGAATGAGGCCCTCTCCGCTACTGCGAACATTGGAGCATCCTGCCCAGCCAAAGACGACCGCCTGCCCTTAGGGAATGCTCTGCAGAAGGCCGGGCTCAACATCTGCCATGGGTTGCTTATCTTTATTGTCTTTCACAATTCTGCTGTTTGCATCCTCAATCAATCTGGACAACCGAAGCCAATAGAGCCCAAATCCAAAAAATCCCGTATACTCTGCAACTAAGATAGCAAAAGAAAAAACGCGTGGGAAAAGCAAATGCACAACAGGAGCGAGAATTCCTCCTATAGCCATCAACCCCAAGGACAATCTCTTAATGCATTGCAATCGCAACAACAAATCCTTATGATACGTCACTGGAGTCAACGCTTTTTTCAGCTCTGGTCCACCGCCATAGCAAACCACAAGCACTGCACAAACAAAAAGGAGAAGAGCACAGGCCAAGTGCACACGAAGATTGGGGAAAATCCCAGGCACACAATAAGGATGAATCCTTACATCGCAAACCATCGGAACAAACGCCACCCCAAAGGCAAAAAACCCTCCAAAATTATGGAACAGATCATCGCGCCCATCAAAGCCCTTATAGGCCAATAGAATACTGCCTAAAACCACAAGAAAGCCTACAAATAAAGACCGAGATACCCCTCCATCCGGAAGCGCATAGTAATAGTCACTGAGTGAAGGCTGGGGTTGGAATGCACCAGCCGGATCTGTGAGCGAAGTGACAAGAACAATCAATGGAGGCATGCCCATCAGGGATGCCCAGGCCATCATGCGCAGCCGGCTGTACGAAACATCTGGATCTTCCGATGCCTTTGGATGAGAACCCATGTGCTGCGCTAGGGGTAAATGACTGGAGGAGGAGACTGAAGACTGGCTGCCAAGCTTCAGAGACAACCAACTGTTTTGAAATGCGAAAGCTTTAATAACTTAGGTCACTTCTTGAAAGTGGGCTGTGATCAATCGCACAGACCAGGCTCAACGAAGGTCTTGCACGATGGAGGCGTCGTTGCTCGGGCCAGCCCCCCCTGTTCCGATCCACGCACCACTTCGCACAGGGCCTGCTTCGGGGAGAATCCCTGGCTACCATCAACGCGAAGCCTGCACCACCAGGGTTCAGATCCCGTGGATCTTCGACAGCAGATCCGCCGTCCACACACCCATCCCAAGACACGAGGTCGGCCGCAGTCGAACCATGGCGGACAACATCCCCACCATCGCCTCCCTGCAGAGCAGCGATGCTCCCTTTGTTCTTGCCGATCACCGTGGCGTGGTGATCGCCCTGAATCCAGCCTTTGAAACCGTCTATGGCTGGACGCCAGAGGAACTGGTGGGCACGCCGCTGGGACGCATCCTGCCCGAGGCCTTCCTGATGTCCCACGAACTGGGATTCAGCCGCTTCAGGGCCAGCGGCTCCTCCAGCGTTCTGGGGCACCCCCTGCGCCTGAGCACCCTCTGCGCCGATGGTTCAGAGATCGTTTCGGAACACTTCATCCTTGCCGAGCAGCGCGAGGAGGGCTGGGTGTTCGGTGCCACCCTCACTCCCCTGCCGGAGGGCACCGCTCCAGACCAGAGCTCACCCCACAGCTGATTGAACCTTCAGTTGCCAATTGCATGCTGCGGAGCCAAGCTTCCGCCGCGACCGGATCGAGCACACCTCCGTAATAAAAGCCCTGGGCTCGGGCACAACCCAGGGAGATCAGATGGGAATCCTGGAGCTGGGTTTCCACCCCTTCCGCCACCACCGTGATGCCAAGGGCTCGGGCCAGACCGATCACTGCCCTCACAATGGTTTCATCCTCCCGATCCGTTCCGAGCCCATCGACAAAGGAGCGATCGATCTTGAGGATGGCGATTGGGAAACGGCGCAGATAGCGGAGCGAGGAGTAGCCGGTGCCGAAATCATCCACCGCCAGGCGAAGGCCGAGTTGATCCAGTCCCTTGACGGCGTGCATGGTGACGTCGATGTCATCAACCAGCACTGTTTCGGTGATTTCGAGGAAGAGATTTCCCACTGGCATCCCCGTCCTGGCGAGCACAGCCCCAACCCGTTCAGCGAGATCGGGATCCTGAAAACTTCGGCCTGAAACATTCACCGAAAGCTGCAGATCGCCCAACCCCTGCCCGATCCAGCCGGCCAGGAGGCAACAGGCCTGCTCCAGCACCAGGGCGTCGATCGCCACGATCAGGCCCGATTCCTCCGCCAGGGGCACGAATTCCTGAGGCGCGAGGGTGCCATGCAGGGGGTGGTGCCAGCGCGCCAGGGCCTCAAAGCCCACCAGAGGCCGACCCGCCTGGAGACTCACGATCGGCTGCAGGTGGCAGGCGATCTCTCGATTCGCGATGGCGAGATGAAGATCGGCCTCCAGGCTGGCCCGGCGCTGGGCCGCCAGGCGCATGCCCAGGTCGTAGCAGCAGAACCGCCCCCGGCCCTGCTGCTTGGCTCGATACATCGCCATGTCGGCGTTCTCGATCAGCCGTTCGGCGGTCTCACCGGGCGCAGCGGTGGCGATCCCCAGCGAGGCGCCGCTGAGCAGGGGCCTGCCCTGCACCACCAGTGGCTCCATCAAGCGGGTGATCAGGCGTTGCGAGAGCTGCTCCACCGCCACCGGATCGCTGTTCGCCACCACCACCACGAACTCATCTCCCCCCAGGCGTCCCACCAGATGGTCGGGCTCTGCCAGCTGCTGCAGCCTGGCGGCCAGGGCGATCAGTAGTCCGTCACCCATGGCGTGGCCGTGGGCGTCGTTAATGATCTTGAACCGGTCGAGATCGATGAACAGCACGGAACAGCCGGCACCATCGCCCTGAAGGAGCAACCGCTCCAGATGACGGATCACATGGACGCGGTTGGGCAGGCCGGTAAGGGCATCGTGGATGGCCTGCTCCTCGGCCTCCCGCCGCGCCAACCGCTCAGCCTCCACCGACCGCAGCACCTGCAGGCCCATGGCGAGGCTGCGGGCCATGGCCCGCAGTAGCGAACGCTCCTCCAGGTCAAAGGACTGGGCGAGCCTTCCCACCACCAGCTGTTCCGAACCGTCGATGGGTGACCACTGGCACTGCAGCAAGCCCGAGGGGATCTGGATCTGCTGGGGCCGATGGTCGCCCGCCGCCATCAGGAGGGCCATGTCCTTGTGGGCCAGGCCGATGCCATCAATCAAGTGGCCCGGTGCCACCAAGGCCACCACCTCCGCATCCACCGCCTCGCCGACCCGATGGATCACATGGCGAAGCGTGTCCGGATCCTCGAGATTGAAGGCCGAGAGGAGCTCCGAGAGGAGATGCAGCGACCAGGACGGTTCGCCCATCAGTGGAAACGGTTGACTGGGGGCGTGAGCATGGGCGGGGATGCAGGCGGGATGGCGGGAAACTTCAGGTGCATCCAGGGGCGACACGCCGAGCGGGTCGGGGCGTGAATCCCGCGATCCCATCGGGTGCAGTCTTGCAGCGCCGAGGCCGCTTCCGAAGATCCATCCCAATGGGCGCGGCTCTGATTTCAGGGCGCGAACGCCGGCTGGCGAAGCATGGGCGTGGTCGGCTCGCGGGATCACGCCATCCATCGCCGAATCCTTGGATGAACTCCTTGGATGAACTCCCTAGAAGAAAGCCTTGAATGAAAGAGTGCGGGGATTGACGGAGCAATCATCCATGGGGCTGCGGCCCCTGGTGCGGTTCGTCGGCATCGCGGCGGCCCGGGTGAGTGCGAAGGATCAGGAGCAGCGCCATCGCCAGGGCCATCAGCAAAGGCGCCTCGCCCCAGCGGTCGTAGGGGGTGAGCTGGCTGCGGGGCCGCAGGCTGAACACGGCGCCGCCGTACTGGCCGGCCGGCAGGCGCTGCCGCGGTCGGCCGGCGGCATCGATCACCACGCTGGGCCCCGTGTTGGCGGCACTCACCAGCCAGCGGCCCGTTTCGATCGCCCGCATCCGGGCCAGAGCCAGGAACTGCTCCTGAAGCAGCGCGGGATAGGGATCGAGATTGGCACTGGCCAGCAACCAGCCGGCCCCCTCGCGGCTGGCCCGGGCCAAGGCGACCCCATCGGCGATCTCGTAGCAGATGGCAACGCCGATGGCCCCCGCCGGTCGCCTCAGCAGGCGATCCGGCGCGCCGCTCTGCAGCCCGCCCACAGCTGAAAGGCCGCTCCAGCGCCAGAGATCCGCCAGGGGGACCCACTCGCCGAAGGGCACGAGGCGATGCTTGTCGACCCAACCCACCGGATCGCGCCCCCCCTCAGCGAAACGCAGCAGGCTGCTGTGCAGGCTCGCGCCCTCCTGGCGGAAGCCGCCGCTGAGCACCTCCACCGCCGCGGGCTCCGGCAGCGGTTGGCCCGGCGCCAAAGCGCCCTCGGGTAGCAGGAGGCTGGCCACCGGCACGGCCCCGGATCCCGGGGCCGTGCGCCGCTGGGCCTGGGCCAGCTGCTCCAGCAGGCGCCGCTGCTGAACGGCCTCGAACTTCTGGCGCGTGGGGATGGCGGGCTGGAGCACCAGCAGGCGCTCCACCGACGCGGGCTCTGCCGCCGCAGCAGGGAATGGCGAGCGTGGCAGGGAACCCATGGCCGGACCGCTGGCCACCAGCACCAGGGGGGAGCCCGGAGGCGACCCAGCCAGCTCCCCATCGCGCTCCCGATTCAGCTCCGCGCTCACGCCGGCCAGGGCCCCCAGGCCCAGCAGATGGGAACCCAGCACCACCAGGCCCAGCAGGGCTAGCCAGCCGGCCCGGGAGCCGCCGCAGCGCAGCAGGCGCCACAGGCACCAACCCACCAGCACCTGCAGCGCCGCCACCAGACCGGCGCCACCGACGGCGGCAACCCCCGCCAGGGCCGGGTCGCCCGGAAGGGCGGAGCTCCCCAGGCCGATCCAGAAGAGCGGGCCGCGGGCGAGCAGCACCTCCGCCAGACCCCAGAGGCAGGCGCCGGCCACGGCCGTGGCGGGGCTTGAGGCCCTGCCTCGACGCATCAGGGCCAGCCAGCCCTCCACCAGCAGGCCCCCCGCCAGGCCGCAGGCCCCCCACAGCGTGAGACAGACCGGCAGGCTCAGGGGGGCCGGCACTCCGATCCAGTCGAGGGGATGGAGCCAGAGCAGCCAGCGATGGCTCACCAGCACCGCCGTGGCCCCCCAGAGCAGCCCGCCCCAGCGGCGCCCCTGGCCGGAGCTGCCAGCCAGGGGGGGATCTCCGGCCATCGCCCAGAGGGCGGCCACGGCGATCCAGATCAGCGGCGGAAAGCCCAGGGGCGGCAGGGCCACACCAGCGAGGCCTCCCGCCGCCACGGCCAGCAGGCGCTGGCGCGTGCACGCCCGGCCGCTGGCCGCGTGACGGTCATCTCCCATGGCCATGGAGCTTAGGAAGGGCCAGGGTCGATCAGGCTTCGGCCACCCCACCCCAGGCCGGTCACCGGCTCCCCCCACCAAACACCACCATGGATCAGGGCAATCTGCTGCAGATGCTGCTGCTGCGCGGCCTCGGCACCACCTCGCTGGTGGCCGACCGCCTCCGCAACGTGAGCCAGGACTGGGTGCTGAGCGGCCGACTGGATCCCAACCAGGCCTCGGCCCTGGTGGATGATGTGCTCAAGGCCATCCGGGGGGAAACCCCGGAAGTGGAGCAGCAGGCGGAGCGGCAGCTCGAGCGCAACCGCGACCAGCTGCTCCTGGATCTCGGACTGGCCCGTCAGCGGGAGGTCGACGAGTTGCGGGGCCGCATCGACCGGCTGGAGCAGGCCCTGCGGCAGCGCCAGGGCAATGGTGATCGGCTCGACTGAGGCTGGCCCCGCGGCCCGCGGAGCGGGGCCGGGCCGGCACGCCAGGAGCACCGGTGGCAGAATCCGCCGAGTGCCCATGGTTCCGCCTTGCGCGACATCCTGATCAGTTCAGCCGTGTTCCTGGCCTGCCTGATGGTGGCCTTTGTGAGCCAGCTGGTGGCTCCCACCCCGGTCACGGCCGCATCACCCGCCGCGGCCGAGGCCATCGCCACCTCACGCCCCGCCACCACGGCCGCCCAGGCTCCACGCCCGGCGGTGGCGGCCCCCTTCGAGCTCGATCCCACGGATCCCAACCCCACCCTCTTCACCATGGCCCCCGAAACCCCCTCCAGCGACGCCGACCTTCAGGCCTCCGCCGCGAATCTCGGCGGTGAACTCAACGCCCCGAAGGAACGGGTCAGCGCCAGTGGCCTGCGCATCACCGACCTGGTGGTGGGATCGGGGGCCGAAGCCATCGCCGGCCAGAGCGTGAGCGTGAACTACCGCGGCAGCCTCACCAACGGCAAGGAATTCGACAGCAGCTACGGGCGCGGCCCCTTCAGCTTCCGCCTCGGCGGCGGCCAGGTGATCCAGGGCTGGGATGAGGGCGTGGCCGGCATGAAGGTGGGAGGCAAGCGCAAGCTGGTGATTCCTCCCGACCTCGGCTACGGATCCCGGGGCGCCGGTGGCGTGATTCCTCCCGATGCCACCCTGATCTTCGAGGTGGAACTGCTGAAGGTTGGAGGCTGATCGGCCGTCGCAGCCGCAATCTTCAGCCCTCCGCTCAAGCGATCCTTCGATCCACCTGCCTCAATCCAAGCCCCAAGCCTGGATCCCATCGCCCGGCCGATCCCCACGGACAGGTTGATGGGCACTTCGATGGCCACCTTGGGTCAATGCCCACCTTGGGCCTTTGCGAGGCCATCGGATCGCCGGGCCGATGGGCTCGGCAACCGCATTCAGCGGAGAGATCCCCATTCCAGGGGCCCGAACCCCCCATCATTAAGATGCGGGCGGCTAGCTCGTATGGCCGCGCCCCTCGGCAGACGGGGTGACGTTCCATCCGACCCACCTCCCGCCTTTCCCCGACATCCCCCAACCATGGCTCACCAGCTGCCCGCGCTGCCTTTCGAACTGGACGCGCTCGAGCCCCACATCTCCCGCCAGACCCTGGAGTTTCACCACGGCAAGCACCACAACGGCTACGTGACCAACCTCAACAACCTGGTGGCGGGCACCGATCTTGAGGGGAAGAGCCTGGAGGACACGATCCTGGCGGTGGCCGGTGATGCCGGCAAGGCCGGGGTGTTCAACAACGCCGCCCAGGTGTGGAACCACACCTTCTACTGGCAAGGCATCAAGCCCGGTGGCGGCGGAAGCCCCAGCGGCGCCCTGCTCGAAAAGATCAATGCCGATTTCGGCAGCTTTGAGGCCTTCGTGGAACAGTTCAAGGCGGCCGGTGCCACCCAGTTCGGCAGCGGCTGGGCGTGGCTGGTGCTCGACAACGGCACCCTCAAGGTGACCAAGACCGGCAACGCCGATCTGCCCCTGGCCCACGGCCAGAAGGCCCTGCTCACCATGGATGTGTGGGAGCACGCCTACTACCTTGATTACCAGAATCGCCGCCCCGATTACATCACCACCTTCCTCGACAAGCTGGTGAACTGGGACTTCGTGGCCGCCAATCTGGCCGCCGCCTGATCCACTGCCTGGCAGGGCCGCGAACCGTTCAGCCGAACCATTCAGCCCGCCCGTTCCCTCCAGATCGTTCCCGGAGATCCCACCCCGCAACCGCGGGGTTTTTTTCTGGATGGGGATGGGGATGATGGGGCGATCCGCCACGCCTAGGTTGGGGGTTCTTGATCACGCCAGGGCGGAAACGCATGGACCTGTTGGTCGACCTGTTGCTTCTGCTGGCGGCATGGACCCTGCTGGTGCGCAGCAACACGGAACGCGACGAGGTCTGGGCCCTCTGCCTGCGCCTACTGAGCGCCGCCTCGCTGCTGGCGGTGATCAGCAACGAACGGGGCCAGCCCCTGGGAATCGTCTTGCTGCTCTTCGCCCTCTGGCTGCCTGGGGCCGATCGCTTTGAGCAGCGAACCCGCGTTGATCGCCAGCGATGACCAACAACGAGGGACCCGACCTACTGGAGATGATCTTCGTGGCCTTCGTGCTGGCGGGGATCGCCTACAGCTTCACCCATTGAGTTCGGCGGCAACCCGGATCCGCCCCGGATCAGCCGCAGGCCCCTGGCGGGCCGGACTCGGCCAATCCGGAAGGGAGGGCCGCGCTGGCGGAGGGCAGCACCGCATCCGGCGGAATCCACATCGCATCGCCGTAGGAAAAGAAGCGGTAGCCCGCCGCGATCGCCCCCCCGTAGAGGGCCAGGAGCTGGCGGCGGCCGATCAGGGCACTCACCAGCAGCAGCAGGGAACTGTTCGGCAGGTGGAAGTTGGTGAGCAGCCCCTGGACAACCTGGAAGCGAAAGCCGGGCTGGATCACCAGGTTCACCGGCCCGGCAAACGGCACTAATCTGCCGCCGTTCAGGGCCGCCACCCCTTCGAGGCTCCTCACGCTGGTGGTGCCGATCGCGATCACCCGGCCGCCGCGGCGGCGGCAATCCTCCACCGCCTCCACCAGCTCGGCGCTCACCTCCACCCACTCGCTGTGGAGGGTGAGCTGGCGGAGATCCTCATCCTCCACGGGCCGGAAGGTGCCCAGGCCCACATGCAGGGTCACCGAAGCCCGCTGCACCCCCCTGGCCTCCAGGGCCGCCAGCAGCGCATCGCTGAGATGAAGGCCGGCGGTCGGCGCCGCCACCGCTCCCGGCCGGCTGGCGAAGCGGGTCTGATAACGCTCCTCGTCCCTGGGATCGTGCGTGTGGATGTAAGGCGGCAGGGGCATGGCGCCGTAGCGCTCCAGCAAGGCTTCGATCGCCTCGGGGCTGGTGCAGTCGGGGGGAAAGCGCACCACCCGGCCGCCGCTGGCGCCATCCACCGCCACGACCTCGAGCGGCAAGGGGGGTTGGTCCAACTGCTCCAGCTGCAGCACCTCCCCCGGCCGAAGCCGCCGGGCCGGACGGGCCAGGCAGAGCCAGTCGGAGGGTGCCGGCGCGAAGGAAGCCTGCAGGGGGGTGGCCAGCCCGGCGGGCTCCAGCACCAGGAGCTCCACCAGGCCGCCGCTGGGCCGCCGTGCCTGAAGGCGGGCCCTGAGCACCCGGGTGTTGTTCACCACCAGCAGATCGCCAGGGCGCAGCTCCTCCTGGAGATCCCACACGGTGAGGTGGCGGGGCGGAGCCCAGGGCGGCTCGGCGGCGGGGAAGGAAGCATCAAGGGGAGCCACCGCCAGCATCCGGGCCGCATGCCGCGGTTCCACCGGCCGCTGGGCGATGGCGGCTTCGGGCAGCGCGTAGCTGTAGCTCGAAAGGCGCAGATCGGCTGGATCAGGGAGGATCGAATCCAGGGCGGCCGCATCGGAGAACAGGGCGCCCGGATCCGTCGATTCAGGTGTCTGGCTGGTCATCGGCTGTGAATGCGGTGCCGGAGATCGGCCGCTGCGGCAGTGCAGGATCAGGCAGCGATCGCCACAAGTCCCTGCCAGGAAGCCTGTTCAAGGCGCCGGCCTGGCCAACTCAGAGCGCCAGGCTCTCGGGGCTGGTCTCGATCAGCTGGGCCAGATCCCTGAGGAAGGCGGCGGCATGGGCGCCGTAGATGGTGCGGTGATCACAGGTGAGGTTCACCTGCATCTGCCGCTTGACGCTGATCGAGCCATCCTTGCCCGCCACCACCGTGGGCCGGGAGGCGGCCACCGCCAGGATCGCCCCGGTGCCGGGGGGGAGGATCGCGTCGAAGCGATCCACGCCGAACATGCCCAGGTTCGAGAGGGTGAAGGTGCCGGTGCTGTACTCCTCCGGCTTGAGCTGCTTGGCGCGGGCCCGCTCCACCAGATCGGCCCAGGAGCGCGAGAGGCTGTACAGGTCGGTGCGGTCGGCGGCAGCGAGCACCGGGGTGATCAGGCCACCATCCTCCATGGCGACGGCGATCGCCACATTGATGGCAGCGGGATAGGCCATGCCGGCCTCGGTGGTGGCGGCATTCACCTGGGGATGGCGAGCCAGGGTCACGGCGGCGGCCTTGGCCAGCAGGGCCGTCATCGTGACGCCCTTGGCCTTCACCTGTTTGTAGAAAGCGTCGAGCTTGTCGGTGGTGATCGTGTAGCCCACCCGGAAGGTGGGCACCTGCAGGCTGGCCACCATGTTGCGGTTCACCGCCTGCTGCAGGGTGTTGAAGGCCACGGTGTCGCCGGGGCGGCCGAAGGCCTCTCCGGCGGGGGCAGCCGCCGCGGCGGCGCTTCCAGCAGGGCTGGCCGATGGGGCCACGGCGGGCCCGGAGCCTTCCGCCACCCGGGGCACGCTCACCGGCTGCCCGGTGGCGGCCAGAACGTCCTCCGCCTGGATGCGGCCGTGGGGACCGCTGCCGCGCAGGGCCTCAAGGGCCACCCCGAGCTGCTGAGCCAACTTGCGGGCCCGGGGGCTCGCCACCACCCGGCCGTTGCCGCTGGGGGCCGCCACAGCCACCACGGGGACCGCAGCCGGGGCGGCCGGTGCGGGGGCTGGCGCAGCAACCGCAGGAGCAGCGGCCGGCGCGGGGGCGGCGGGGGCAGGAGCCGCGGGGGCTGCTGGAGCAGGAGCGGCCGCTGGGGCAGCAGGAGCCTTGGCTTGGACCTCGGCGATCTCGGCCTGGGTCTCCACGATCAGCCCGATCGTTTCGCCGACGGGCGCGGTGCCCCCGGCGGGCATCAGCACGGCGGCCAGAAACCCTTCGTTGAACGATTCCACATCCATGTCGGCCTTGTCGGATTCGACCACCAGCACCGACTCACCGCGATCCACCCTGTCGCCGGGTTTCTTGAGCCACTCCACGATCTTGCCCTCCGTCATGGTGGAGCTGAGGGCGGGCATGAAGATTTCGTGGGTGGCCAACGTCAAGGTCCCGCGGGATTGGGGGCGAGTTTACGTGGCTCGCCTCCCGAGCTTCCCGGCCTGACGGGCCTGCAGAGGGTGGCAGGAATCGCAAGGTGGGCCTGTCCTGCCCGGCACGGCTCGACCAGGAGCGGGTCCTTCAGACCCACAACAACCCGGGCCGCACCAGCGCTCCATGGGCAGCTGATCGGCCGGGCCAAGCGATTCCCTCTTCCTCCGGCCCCGCAGAACACACCTTCCAGTCCCTGGCAGAGCTGACATCCCCAAAAAAACTTCCGGAAGCACGCCTGCGGAGGCAGGGGAGCCACCGCTTCCATGCCAAAAAATCACCCGACCCCCATAACAAGAGGTCGGGACCCAAACCAGGCAAA
>Ga0114959_10003857_pt1 | contig 11654 bp, 14 predicted proteins | sample C_130625_EF_Meta_FD_87317 | JGI IMG/M metagenome (GOLD analysis project Ga0114959, IMG submission 87317) | Freshwater microbial communities from Lake Croche, Canada to study carbon cycling - C_130625_EF_MetaG | ecosystem: Environmental > Aquatic > Freshwater > Lake | place: Lake Croche, Canada...
GAAGGAAAGCCGAACGCCAAGCCTCCGAGCAGTATCGCCCACCGGTTTAAAAATTTGTTCGCAGTGATCTTGAATTTCACGTCGTTGCCACCAATCTATCCATGAGGGTTCAGTGTAGCCCTGTAGCATTTCACTGCCCAGGCGTACCATTCTACGACATTCAGGTAGAGTAGCCACACGCTCGATCAAGAGAGTAGCCGCACGGGCATTGTGGTTCATGATGTCCCACTGACGCTGTTCGGCCTCGCTCTTGTGCTCGCGAAGCCAGCGCATGGTAGTTGATCTGCCGTTTAGGTCACGGTCCTTTGCATTGACCTTCATGCCCCCACATTCTGAGGGGTCATTGAGCCATTTGCAACAAAAGCCAATTTGGGGTGTAGTCATACTGTAATTATACAGCATTTTTGAATATAGGTCAACCGCGTTGTAGGTCTAGTGTTACACAATGAAAACCACCGCCCAGGGTTCGACTGTGACGCAATTCCATTGGAATCACTTCAAATCGGTATGATCGGAGCGTTTGGATCAGTTGGGTTTGATTTCGGTCGCATATGACTGTGTGTGGATCAACCACCAACATGTTCATGGCTATCCATTTTGATGCATATGGATACTCATGGAAGCCCTGGGCAACCACATCATTTACCCAAATCTTGTGCCATCCATCAAACACTCTAGGTACATTATCAAAATTAACACGACTGGCATTGAGCATGACCAAACCTTCACGCAAGGGCACAATGGTTGAATCAATATGCACTCCGGCATAAAAATTACAAAGTTCAATAGTGACATCGGGAAATTGAGCACACAACCAATTGTATGCCGCACGATTGCCTGATGCTGATTCCAAGAACAACATTCGATTTCCTAATCTACACACATTGGCCGCGTCCAGCACAAGGCCTTCATTGCGTGGCATGTGTAGATAGCGATCAGCCGCATCTACTATGTCATGATAGCATTGCAGTTCCATGTCTCTACAGGGATACAGCATGGCAGGATCAACCATGGTTGATCCATACACAAGGAGCCGGTCACGTGGACAATAACTGTACATGCCATCGTGTGTTTGAAAGTTGAGTGGATCTGGGCGAATTACTTCCACGCCTAGGCCGATCAGGGTTGTTGCCAGACCATCTAAATCTTCGTTGGCTTCGTCAATTATCCACTGTGGTACTGGCCCACGTGGCACTGGCGATTGTTTCCAGGTTGTTTTTTCACTCTCCAGGGCAAACACAGGATCATTCACAGGCCAGTTGGCGTTGGTGGCTGATCCTACCACAATCTTTTTCAGAGGACTCCATTCGTCGTAACTGTTGATCATATCCATCCTGTAATTTGTAATGTATATCTGGGCTCAAGTCCCATGTTGGCTGCCAGATGAGGTGCATCGTATGCCCACTCAACAACATCTCCGGCCAACCAATTTACTTTGGCTGCACCATTGCCTTCAAAATAGTGACCTGGTTTCCAGTCCTCTAAAAACACAATGGCTCGGCGTATGCGATGTTCTTGTCCTTGTAATTTGAATAATTCAACATAACGCAGATACAAGTCGCCGTGTGTGGGAAGCATGGTGCCTGTGTTCATTCTATAATAGCTGGTGCCAACATCTTTCCAGCCCATTTGTTCGTAAATGTTTATGAACTGTTGATTCCAACTGGGCTGTCGACTGCGCATGTCGCACATGTCTCCAGTGAACCGATTGGCATAACCCTGATCCAACCAATGTGCAAGGCTGGCTTCATCATTGAATTGTTCATTGATGTAGAGCAGTGCCTTGAACTCATCGTCCCAAAATTTAGGAATATGGTAGTAGATCATAGTTATTAATTATCTTGTCAAGTTCGGGGAAAATATTTTTAAATGCCTCACCGCGGTATTCGTCTTTTTCTTGAGTCCAAAATTTAAACTGTTGCCATTGTTCAACATCGCCTGGCAATTTCAGTATATTGATAACCGGTGTGATTTCTTTTTGATTGTTGATTGTCAATAGCTTTTTGATAATTTCTTGTTTGATAGGCTCAGGAAAATTTTTCATATCATAGTATTCAGGTTGTGTTACTATGTTCAAAAACCAGTTTAGTTTCAACTGATCAAATTCTTCAATAATTTCTGGCAGATAAAAAACATTCAAGGCAGATACTGTGCAGATAACAAACACTGACACAGGAACTCCGCACAAGGCAGGAACTTGAGTTGTTAGATAATCTATGTTTTCCAACACTGCCTGCCAATTGCCCGGATGTCGAATATAACTAAATTGTTCTTTGATTCCATCGATGCTCAAATTGAACTCTAGATCCTTGAAATGTTTCCATAGTTCAATGTGTGTTTTTGTTGGTTTTGTCACAGCATTGGTATTGTAGAACAGTGTGATATTTTGACTTTGACCACTGTCAACCAGCAGTTGTAACAAACGCAAGGTAGGCTTGTCCAACAATGGTTCTCCGCCATAGAACTCAAGACGCCGTAGATTGCCACTTATCGCAAATATTTCATCTATTTGTTTGGATGAAAATTCAAATATGTTAGGGTACTCTGTGTAAACTGTTGTGTCAAGATTGTTTTTGAGCTCGTAGTGGCGACCCTCCACAGCATAGGTCACTGAACTGGCACTAAAACAAGTACGACAACGTAGATTACATAGATTGCCCACACGTAGATTGATCTGTTGTGGACCCAATCTGTAGTCTGATTTGACCACTCCTAACAAATTGTCTCGGTATCGATAGTTAACAAGAGTCAACTTTCGAGCACTTTGTTTGCCTTGGTCTTCTTCGCGCCAACAACGTGTACACACAGAATTTTTTTCATTTGCATGAAATGAACTGCGTAGACTTTCTAATTCTGCACTGCCCCAGATGTCTCCGAGAGATTTATTATCGAACTTCCATGATCGTCCTCCTAGGTAAGGACAAGGACTGGCACTGTTTAATGGACTGTATGTAATTTGAGTAAACGGTGCCAGACAGAAGTTACGACCTATCATCTGGTGTTGCCGTAATGAACCACCTCGACCTGATCAGTTGATTTGAGTTTACGCCATGGGTCAACAATTATTGAACCGTCAGGAATAGCACAGTATGGTTGTGTTTTGTCTTGCTCGCCAGTGTATTCATATGTGATTTGGCGATCATGCGCCCACAAAATAATACTTGGGTCGTTGATACTGTCAACCACTTTGTCTTTGTTGTCTGCAAGAGGATCTATGTACACAACATCCTTGCCTTCTTGCTCAATGTAGTGCCCAATCAAGGTTGAATATGAGCCAATGCAATATTCAACATCAGGCTTGTATGCTTTGCCATGGATTGCAATGGGCATGTTGTCATTCATCACACTCAGATGAATCAAAAAGTGTGCAAGATTCCGAGCTTGAATTTCTCTGGCATGCATCACTGTGTCAAACAAGTCATAGCCAATGTTGTATTCTTTTGCTAACCAACGCAGGGCAATATTGTCACGTGGATGGCAAGCACCTGCATCACCCATGCCTGCTGTCATGTACTTAGGACCCATGATACGCATGGTGCTTCGAGCCAGTGCGCTGGTAACGACATCAACATTGATATGACCGATACGCAGAGCAAAATCTTGAATCATGTTAACCAGGCCAACTTTGGCAGATATGAATGTGTTGTAGAAAATCTTCATTGCTTCACATTCGTCCCAGGTGCCAATTTCATAGCGTGGATCATTTTTCATCATGGTCTTGTAGAGATCAATCAGTTCACCGGCCAGCGAATTAGGATTGCCGTCTTCGGTACCAATCATGACCATCTCAGGATTGACCATGTCCCACTTGACTGATCCCATGGCAATCAAATAAGGATTGTACAAAAACTGATGTTGTGGATCCAACAATGGCACAAACTTTTTGCGAGTGGTGCCGGGCAACACTGTGGAAATCAACACAACCTTCTTGGAACTTTTGGCATACTGGTTGATATTCTTGATAGCATCAATCACAGCATCATGTCCAAAGTCTCGTGGTTCCATGTGTGAGCTAGGTATACTGCCGTCATAGCCTTCGGCGTGTGGTGTAGGTACTGCAATAAAAATCCATTCGCTTTCATTGACCAGTTCATCAATGTCGCAAACTTTTACTGAATCGCTTGAGCGCGGGTAAATATCGTAGCCTCTGACTTCATGCTTCTCTGCCATAACTTCAGCACAATCGAGACCCAATTTTCCGATCCCAATAAATCCAATTTTCTTCATATGAGTGTTCCTTTAGATAGATTATATAACTTTTTACATGACGTCACAAGACAAAACGATATTTTAATTTATCGCTTTTTGCCGCATGGCTCAAGAAAAATCGAAGATCTAACTGCCATGGTTGCCTACAAAGAGCAATATTCTTTCAAGCATCGTCCCAGCAGTGCAAAATTTTTATTTTTTTATGATCAGGAACCGCTAAATTATGATCTGTATGCTTTACCTGACCTACTGGATCGTGTGCTAGAATCCAACAAATCATTCAACAACGGATTACTCAATGATGATCTCCGGCAACAATGCCGTGAACTCTTGAGCGCAGATGTCATGAGCAAGGTAAACCTTCGTTTGGCAGCTATAGAACATTCGCTGTGGTTGCGACCAGTTTTGTTGGTACACTCAGAATTGAGATCACAAGAATTGGTCAAGTATGAGGATCAAGATTTTATAGGAATCTACTGGTGGGCTCATGCCATGATAGCCAGAGACTGGTTTAGGTATGCTGAACATGATCCAAATATTGCTCATAAACATGCGACGAAAGATTTTTTGATTTACAATCGAGCCTGGTCTGGAACCAGGGAATATCGTTTAAAATTTACAGAATTGTTGTTAGAAAATAACCTGGTTGGACATTGCCAAACCTGGTTCAATTCAACAGACCAAGACCAATCATATCAAAATCATCAGTTTAAAAATTCTGATTTCCAAATCAAAAATTACAACTTGCATCAGCACTTTGCCCCAAGCCAGGCCACAGGATCTTCCAGTGCTGACTATCATGCACCAGATTATCAAAATACCAACATTGAAATTGTGTTAGAAACTTTGTTTGATGATAGCAGACTGCAACTCACAGAAAAAATACTAAGACCCATTGCCTGCGGGCAACCTTTTTTGTTGATGGCCACGCATGGCAGTTTGGAATATCTACGCAGGTATGGATTTGGTACTTTTGGAGATTATATCGATGAGAGCTATGACTTGATTTTGAATCCTGCACAAAGATTGCATGCGATTGTGGCCGAAATGCGTCGCATTGCCAACTTGCCTGCAAAAGAAAAAACTCAGTTGTTCATGAACATGCAACGCATAGCAGATCAAAATCGATTGCTGTTCTTCAGCAATGCTTGGCAACAATCAATTGTGGATGAATTCAAACAGAACTTTGATGTTGCCTTGGCTCGTATCGAGCAACAGTTTATATATCAAACGACTTGATCAATATTCCATCCCAGTCTTCAGGAGGTTCTTTTTCTTTAAAAGACATCACTCTTTCCAACAAGTTGGAATAAAATGTATCTAGTTCGCCACCCCAGCGTCCCATGAGTCCTTGAATTGCATTTTCGCAATAGTTCCAATGACGTTGTTTGTAAAATGTAATCAAATCATGATGAATTTTCTTGTAGGGTTCCATGGTAGCAAATTCATCTAGTGCTACTTTTTCAACCAAACAATAGGCTGTGACTGTTTTATCACCATTGGTAGAACGAAAAGTATCCAGTTCAAGAATGGTATAGTGGTCCGGTATGGTATCGATGGCGTCGCCAAATATAATGTTCATTGCATTTCCTTTTAAATATGTATCATGAGTTTAGCATTTGATTTAATTTCTGATTTACATCTCGAAACATGGGGTGAACCGTTTGACTGGGACTATCAGGCCACCAGTCCTGTGTGTGTTCTGGCCGGCGATGTCGGTCGTGACCGCGATCTTGTGACACGCACTCTTCGACATCTGGGCAAGTGTTATCAGGCTGTGTTTTATATCGACGGCAACGATGAACATTTTGCACATCTTGAGAATCTAGAACACAGCTATGTTGATCTGGCACGGAGACTGGCACGTATTCCCAATGTGGTTTATCTTCAAGACAATGTGGTCATTGTGGACGGTGTGGCAATTTTGGGCACCAACGGTTGGTGGGGATTTGATTTTGATCTTGGTATTGATCCCGAACAAGCCGCACAGTGGTGTCAAGAAAAATATCATCTTAGCAACAGTGCTACCAAGTCTATTGCTAGAATGAGCAACACTGACGCCACCTACATGATCTCCAGTGTGGCAAGATTGCAAGCTCATGCAGACGTCAAAAAGATTGTGATGGTCACTCATACTGTTCCTGATCCTGCCTTGATTGCACATGACATAGAACTAGATGGTAGTATGAGATTCAATACCATGGGCAACAGACTCATGATGCAGGCCATGGCGGCCGATACTACAAACAAACTGCATACCTGGTGTTTTGGACATTATCATGGTTCCGTAGATCAGACTAGATCAGGCATAAGATTTGTCAATAACTGCAGAGGCAGGGGAGATACACAGTATTCTCGACCTGTGTATTACCCCCAACGCATTGTGATAGATTTTTAAACTGCGCCTTCGGGCTCAACTCTAATCTGCAATGGATAGCTTTGAGCTCGTGCCAACATGGTTACCTCAATGCCTTTTTGTTCGGCAATTTCATAAGGCAACACAGCCACGCAAGCTGAGCCAGCTTCGTGAATATCTGAAGTGATATTGTGAGCAGTCTCTGCTGTGTAGTCAAAATATTCCATCAGCGTTTCTACCACAAACTCATATGTTGTTTGGTTATCATTGAGATATACAACACGGTACATGGGTGGTTCTTTAAGATCCTCAGCAGGTTTGATTCGTGTTCTTGTATCGCTTTGTGCCATTTCAGTTCCTTGTTGTTCAGCAGGGGCACTGCGCCCCCACTGTATTTACTATTATATTACGCCGTGTAGGTGATAGCAATAGTCTTTGGCTTAGCGTCTTCTGGTACTTCACGTTTCAAGTGAACACTTAGAATACCAAGTTCAAGGTGAGCATTGCTGATTTCCACATGGTCCGCAAGTTGAAATTCTCTGCGGAAACTTCTTTCACTAATACCTTTGTGCAAATAAACGGCAGTGGGGTCTTCAACTTCCACAGTCTCTGTGGCATGTTTGCCTTCAATAATCAAGAATTTTTTATCCTTGGTCACTGTGAGATTGTCATGCCCAAAGCCAGCCACAGCCACACTGATCATGTACTCATCATCGTTGATTTGTATAATGTTATAGGGTGGATAGTTTGAGGTAGATTGCTGAGCACTCACACGCATGAGTTCATCAAACATGTTATCGAAACCGATACCAAATTTAGTGAGCGTGGGGATGTCGAAAGAGCGAAGGGTAAGAGTTTTTGTCATTTGTTTTCTCCTTTATAAGCAAGATGACTTGTAATGTAGCCCGACTATCGGCGCTACATTGTTATTTATTATACACGAACCGGAGAGAAAAAACAATAGATAATGGTTAAATTTTTATCCACTGCCCCAGGGCTTGGGCAATTTTTGCATGACCCTGACGATTGGGGTGTCCCGAAGGACGATGTGCATGTGTTATGTACATGTTGTTTTCGTCACGAAGTTCGTTCAATTGCTTGAATGTGTTGTCTTCGGTAAACACTGTGGTCACCGGACGACCGTGATTGAAAAACTTGGTTTGGTCAACTTGGCGCCACAGGTTGATTTCTTGCCAGCCTGCAACGTAGTAATCTTTGATGTTGTACGCAGAACAGATCTGTTGCAATGCAAGTATGCTAACATTCAAGTTGAATGTACCTAGAGGTGGGTTGTAAATGCTTCTGTAGTAGGAGTCTTGGCGCTCTGAATCTTTTGCTGAAGTAGGGCTAACGTTCACAATGTGATTGTCTTCGTCGTCATACAAGAATGTTCTTTCTTGCGCACTTAGAAAGAATACCGCATGGTACTGATTTCTTGGGTAGTATTGTGTTTCCACAAACTCTCGCAGTTGCACAATCAAGTGAGGTATGCTTGTGCTGGGCTTGGAAAGATTCCGACACTCAATGCCAAACTGTTCGCCCAACAGTTGCATATAGGTTTTTTCATAGGAAAGGTCAAGATCGTCGCCGTGGGTCCAGCTGTCGCCGAAGCCTAGTAGAATATCAGCAGCCATTAGTAGAGTTTTTTAGGTAGTTGTTGCTCGGCTAGTTTTTTACGCCAACGATTCCGTGCGGCACTTGCTTTGAGTTTGCGAGCTGTGGTAGGTTTGGTATAGAATTCACGGTCACGAAGTTCGTTTAGCAGTCCTGTTTCTTGGATCTTCTTTTTGAACTTGCGTAGGGCTTTGTCTACATTGCCGTCTTGAACCAGTACTGATCTACCCCTGAGCTTTTGCATTCGCTTCCTTTAATTCTGTAGGAGTATTTACCTGATCTGCATCAATAAGCACGTGGTTAATGCCTTCTCTGCGATATCGGGCCAAATAGAACATATGGGGTAGTAGCACACGTTCCAGTTCTGAGTGCAGGCCCCGGGCACCAGTTTTGTTTAGAATAGTGCGATCTGCAATCATTTCCAGGGCTTCGGCACTGAATTCTAGCTCTACCTTGTCCTGTCCAAACAACCAATTGTACTGCTCAATATAACTGTGCTTGACATCCAACAAAATACGAATCAAATCTTCTTTATCAAGTTCATTTAGTGCTACCCAGCTAGGAAAACGTCCCACAAATTCTGGAATCATGCCAAACTTGATCAAGTCTTCAGGTGTGGTTTGATCCAAGTGTGTTATTGTATCATTTTTGATTTTAGCACCAAAACCAATGCTGGTTCCTTGCACACGGTTCTTGACCACCGTGTCCAGTCCCACAAAAGCACCACCAGCAATAAACAAGATGTTGGTGGTGTCAATTTCAATCATCTCTCCTGATGGATGTTTGCGATTGCCAGTGGGAGTGACCCTGCACCGGGTACCTTCCACCAGTTTGAGCAAGGCCTGTTGCACACCTTCTCCTGATACATCTCGGGTGATACTGGCACTTTCACTGCGTCGACTGATCTTGTCAATTTCGTCAATAAAAACAATACCACGTTGTGTTTTGGCAATGTCGCCGCCCGCGGCCGCAAACAGTCTAGAGATCAAACTTTCAACATCATCGCCTACATAGCCTGCTTCAGTTAAACTTGTGGCATCTGCGATAACAAATGGTACGTCTAGATAACGTGCCACAGTCTTGGCCAGCAGTGTTTTGCCTGACCCAGTGGGGCCAAGCATGAGAATATTACATTTCTCAACTTCTACTTCGGGATCGGGGTTGGTAATGCGTTTGTAGTGATTTACCACTGCCACACTCAACACCTGCTTGGCTCGATCTTGGCCAATCACATATTGATCCAAGTGTTCTTTGATCAAGATTGGATCAAGTTCAACAGGCTCACTTGGTTTGATGACAAGTTCATCAGTGAGTAAGGTTTCACAAAGTTCCACACATTCGTTGCAGATGGCAACTTGTTCGCCTACTATGAGTTTGGCCACTGCATCTTTGTGTTTGCCGCAAAAACTACAGGTGTTGATTGTGTCGTTAGATTTCATTAGGATTGTTTTGTTTGTAAATGTTGTGCTACTTGTTCACGTTCACTATCACTCAACAAGTCTGGATCATATTCACCAGTACCGATTTTATCTATCAGGTGCTCGATATAAGCCGAATCGTAAGTATAACTGTCGCTTAGATTTTTGTCAACCGCAATCCAGTTGGCTCCGTTGTATTTGTACAGCACACTGGGCATGATATCCACTCGCACAAAAGTATCACCTTTGTTGGGATCAACTGGGAAACTGATGCCAAATCCACTATGGCTTTCTCTGCCGCCTGCATTATCTGCTACTAGACCCATCCACGGCAGTTCGGCTATCTCGCCACGCATGAATTTGTAGCGTTGATTCTTTATAGTGTCATCAGGATTGGCTGATTTCCATTTTTTAATAGCGGCTTTAATCTCATCATCGTCGTCATCGTCTTCGTCTGGTGGTTCAACAGCCTGCATCTTGTCAAATCGTGATACCAAACGTTCATCATCGTACACATGAAGATCAGGTTCATGGTCAGGTTCATGATGTTCATCTACAAACTTGTATTCAATTTCGATTGGTGCAAACTTAACCGGTTCCTCACCGTTGACATTGTCTATTACATCACATTCTTTATTGGGGCAGAACAGTCCAATCCCTGGTGCATCAACTAAAGAAGTGCCACACTTGTAGCAAGGTATAGGATCATCAGGCGGCTCGGTCACTGATTTTTTTAGTTGTTCAATTTGATTTTCAGTTAGCGGACCATCATCAGGCTCGTACTTGGGCTCGTCATGCACAAAACCTCCGGTGCCTTCTCTGGCCCATTGGAATTGTTTGTTGGCGGCCAGAATTAGAGTCAAGGCCAATGGGTCAAACACCAACACAATCATGATAATAACAAGACGTACTGCTCGCTCTAGTACATTTGAGTCAGGGTTATCTCCATAGATCAAGGCCGCAATGTATTTGATTGGTCCAACTTCCGACTCAACCTTACGGAACTCGGCTGCTAATGGTGCCCGCTCTTCATTAAGACTAGTAATTTTTTTCTGTTCGGTTTCAATGTCAGCAAGTATCCTAGTCCGTTCTTTTTGCTGGCCTCTTCGTATTGCAACTGCTTTGTCGGCACCTTTTTCATCCGCACTTCGGCCCATAACTTGGTCCACTGCCTCATCCATCTGTTTAAGTGCTTTGCGGTTGGCATCAATATTGTCACGAGATATTTTGATCTTTTCATCATAGATTGCCACCTTTGCAACACTGTCGCCTGACACTAGGCTTTGATCCGAGTGTGCTTTGGAAAGGTATCCAAAGATACCCATTGAGGTCAACAGCATCAAGAACATGACCGCAGGTACTAGATATGCCTTGAACAAAAATCCGACCCGTTTCCAGTTGTTGTGCAACCAAACAGTGGCCACAATCTTGCCCAGTTCCAGTGAACCACCCATGATAATCACAGGAATAGTTGCCGCGGAGAATATAGCAGTAAGCCCTGCTACAGAGTAATAAGCGGCCACACAACTGAGTAAGATTGCTGTGGCCAGAATGCTGAAACCAAATATCATAGAGTATTATTTACCGGGTTCTACCTGTCTCACAGCATGTTTAATTGCTATCCAGGTTCCGAACTTGGAATCTGGCACTTCAAACCACACACGTTCTGTGGAACGACCCGCTTGCCAGAGACTAGCATGTTCTAGTCTACGTTTGACGTGTGCTTGACTACGCCAGTTCTTGCCAAACTGAGCCCGTGCTTCTCGCATGATAGTATACCATGTGTCAACATCACTCAGTTCGAAATATAATTTGTGCATGGGCAAAGCCGTTGTTTTAAGAGAGTCAAGGGACGGAAGCATGGAATCAGAGGCTTCTATTTTAACAGACATTTAAACTTCCTTTCACTGTGATTTCCAACTTGAGCATACACCGGGTATCAGCCGGTTTTGACCTATTGCTAGGTCTTGGACAGTGTCTCAACCTTGTGGGCATTATATCTACCTGCCACGGTTATGTCGGGCCCGGGCGAATCGATCACCCCGCTCATACCATTA
>Ga0114959_10003861_pt1 | contig 11643 bp, 8 predicted proteins | sample C_130625_EF_Meta_FD_87317 | JGI IMG/M metagenome (GOLD analysis project Ga0114959, IMG submission 87317) | Freshwater microbial communities from Lake Croche, Canada to study carbon cycling - C_130625_EF_MetaG | ecosystem: Environmental > Aquatic > Freshwater > Lake | place: Lake Croche, Canada...
GCCGGGATCGTCAATCTGAATTTCAGCTTGGTCACCGCGACCGATTTTGGTTACTGATTGGGTGATAAAGAATTTTTCACCGGCAACGCTGGTTAAGTGCGGCGGATTAGAATCAACAATCATTTCGACTGGTATTACCGACGCGGCAGTTGGGGCAATGGGTTCTATTACCGGGCCGCTGTCACTGTTAATGCGGAAAATACCGGTACCCAATTGTGGATCATGCTGAAATGAGACACTCATGAACGAAGTTGCAGAGTAGCGCTGCTCTGCTGCGTAATCTTGTGCGAGTTTTGCTAATTCAGCACCAAGCGGCAGCAGGTAGGCCTGCAGTCGGGTGTAGTCGTCAGTGCCAAGGTCAACAACAAAAATATTTGGAACAACTAACTTGCCATCTACATCTTTAGCTTTGGAATCAAGTTCTTGCTGAAGGACTGCGCCTAATTCAGTTGGTTCAATTCCAGCTTTGAAAGCTTTTGAGAATGAGCCGTTAACTAATTTGTCTAGGCGGGATTCAAGTGAGTCAAGTAAACCCATGTCTTGCCCCCTAGAAATCGACTTTTTTCTACACTCCCATGTTACTTGTCGGGCAGACAGTTGTTGGCTTACCTAGACAGACTTTTGTCCGTGAATGAGGTAGTCGGTTAGTGCTTTATTACTTCGCCTATGCCGTCGATTGAATAGTGTCGGATGTAGTCAATAATGAATTGCGCTTGGGCAAGTTCTGGATCTATTCCACCTGGAACAAATACCCCGCCCATTGCAAGGTTTATCAAAATAAAGTGTGGCTGATCAAATACCCATTCGCTGTTTACTGCACTGGCATCATCAGCTGTCTTTTTTGAAATAGATTCACCATCGAAAAACCATTCAATGGAACCGGGCAACCATTCAATGGCGTAAGTATGAAAAGTTTCGTTTAGGTCGTCCTGAACTTCAACCCGATTAGTTAGCGGATTTGCGCCGCTGTACCCCGGTCCGTGCAAACTTGCGACAAGTTCATTTTTAATATCGCCGACTTCGACGATGTCGATTTCGCCGCAATCGGGCCAGACGATTTCGCCAATTCTTTCGCCAAGCATCCAAAAAGCCGGCCAACTGCCTTGACCTTTTGGCATCTTGATTCGCGCTTCAATGCGGCCAAATTTGAACCCAACTTTTTTGTTGGTGTGCAAACGAGAACTGTAATACTCAACGCGTGGAAATTCGCGACCGATCGTGTCATTTTCGGTCAACCGATTTGCGGTAATGACCAAGTTGCCTTGACCGTCTAAACGGGCGTTGCTATCTGTGTAGTACTCGTGTTCTTGGTTACCCCAACCGTCAGAACCGGCACCTAGGTCGTAGGTCCAAGTTGTTTCAGTATCAGGTGCTGTGCCGACAGGGCCATCGAACTCTTGACTCCACCGCAATTGGTAACGGGCGCTATCAAGCGCAAGCAAGTTATCTGTTTCCAAAGTTTTTCCCATAAATGAAGTCATGACGACTTATTAATGACGGATAAGTTTTCCGAGACCATTAATTGAGGAGTAGCGGATGTAATCAATTTTCATCTGGGTTGATTTGATTTTTGGATCCGGTGTTCCGCCAACGTAATTACCACCCATTGCCAAATTCAGGATTAAGAAAAATTCATGGTCGTAGACCCATTTATCGTTGTATGAGGATCCGGTGGCTTCTGCTTTAGTGATTGTGTAATAAGGAACGTTGTCTAAGTAGAAAACGAATTTTGTTGGTAGCCAGTCCACACGGAAGGTGTGGTAACCGCTGTTAAGCGGCTTTGAAGCTTGCTTTCCGCCGTTAGTAATGCCCATGAATCCACTTACTGGGCCGTGGATCGTGCTGTTACTGGTGTATGGGTCATTTCCAACTTCGACTATGTCGATTTCCCCACAAGTAGGCCATGGCACAGTCGTTATGTTTGAGCCAAGTAGCCAGAATGCTGGCCAAGTTCCGTCACCTTTTGGCATCTGGATGCGCGCTTCCATTCTGCCGTATTTAAAGCCCAACTTGCCCTGGGTGTTGATGCGGGAGCTGAAGAACGAGCAGTTCGCGCAACTTGCGGCTTCAATGCTGTCGGATGGAATGCGATTTGCCGTAATAACGAGTGACCCGTTGCCGGTACAAACTGTCTTCTTCTTGCCATTAACTACGGTTTGAACTGCGCCACAATCGGTCTTGGCATTGGTCATGGTGTAATACTCGTTCTCGTTATTACCCCAGCCGCCATTATTGCCAAGGTCGTAAGCCCAGTTGCTTTCGTTGGGCCACTGGCGAGTTTTGCTGTTGAATTCTTCACGCCATAGCACTTTATACACGGGAGCTTTAGCACTAACACTTGCGGTTTTAGCCGATGCAGCCGTAAAACTTGGTGCTACTAATGCCAAAAGTGCAAGAGTGCCAGCAACTAGTGCAGCAAATAAGCGACGGGAAGTATTCATTAAGTAGAAACCTTTCGTTGAATAGCCAATCATAGACACCGAATTACCCACCCGTGCAAACGGAGTTGATTCAAGTTAATTTTGGTATTCCCCGACATTGTGGGGCCCAACACAAATGAATTATAACAATTTCGTTATCAAACGTTAATTTGGTTGCAATACGGGCATAAGCGAGTTAGGTTCAGCATACCGTGAAATCGCTTTCGTAACCGCTTTCACGGGAACTCAAACCTACGAGGTAGGTTGTAGGGCTCTCGGCTGACCGTCGCACAGCGTTTGGCCGGGAGCTCTATTGAGACTTTTTAGGAGCATAACATGGCGCATCGTAACTTCGTTGCCAAATTCGCACTTTTATTAACAGCGCTAGCACTCTTAGTTGGTGGCTTAGTTGCAGCACCTGCGAAAGCTGCAGCCCCAGTAACCATCAACATTTGGACATTCGGCAATGTCATCGAACCAAAGATGAAAAAGTTATATGAGAAATTGCATCCAAATGTAAAAATCGTAACCGTCAACAAAGGTGGACCTGATCAATTAGCTCAGGCACTCATTGTTGCGTTTCAGGCACACCGCACGCCAGACATTGCGGCTATCGAAACTTCATGGTCCGGACTCTTCCGCGACTACCCAAGTAACTTCGTTGATTTGCGTCAGGCTCCTTACAACGCAAACAAGCTAAAGAAAGACTACGTAGATTGGCGCTGGGCGCAGGGCACCGGAAAAGGTGGCGAAGTAATTGGTCTACCTACTGATGTCGGTGGCCTTGAAGTTGCATACCGCGTAGATCTTTTCAAGCAGGCAGGTTTCCCAACACAGCGTGACGCAGTTGCTCGCATGTGGCCAACTTGGGACAAGTTCATTGAAGTTGGCAAGAACTACAACAAGAAGATGAAGCGATGCGTCGACAAATTGAAGACTAAGTCATGCTTCATTGATAGTTCGGGCACACTATTCACTGCTCTTTTGAATCAGGGAACTGAAAAGTTCTACAAGGGACCTGGTCAGGTTGATTACCAGAACCGTCAGGTTCGCAATGCATTCAACCAGACTGGCAAGGCTCTTGTAGCTGGTATCGGATCACGTGTGGCTCCATACACCGGCGACTGGTACGCAGGAATGAACAAAGGCTCATTCGCAACTTTGCTAGCTCCAGCTTGGCAGCTCGACTACATCAAGCAGTACGCACCAGCAACCAAGGGCAAGTGGGATGTTGCCCAGGTGCCTGGCGGCGGCGGCAACATCGGTGGTAGTCAGTTGACCATTCCGAAGGCTGCAGTCAACAAAGCTGAGGCCTGGAAGTTCCTATCTTGGTACTTAGCCCCAGCGCAACAGCTAACTGTTTTCAAAGATTACGGACTGTTCCCTTCAGCTAAGAGTTTGTATTCAACTTCAGCGGTAAAGAATTACAAAGATCCATTCTTCCGCAACGCGCCAATTGGCAAGATTTACGCATCTGGTGCATTGAAGTTGAAGCCGCTTTATGAAGGACCAAAAGAACGAGCAATCATGTCTATCTACGGGCAGGCACTCGGTCGTATCGAAGCGAAGAAGCAGAACACCTCGCAAGCCTGGAACCAGGCTGTTGCAGATATCAAAACTGCTCTAAATCGCTAAGCACTTCAAAAGATCATTAACTAAGTAGAGAGTTGGAAACGTGAGTACTACAACAATGACCCGAGACTCGACTCCGAGTCCTAAAGGTCGTCGCGGTACTCGCGTTTCCAAATCTACAAACCCTTGGAAGAGTTCCAACCAGGGAAATAACGGAATGAACCGAGCTGAAAACTGGTGGTCCCAGCTTTTCATTTCACCGTTCTTCGTTATGTTCATCATCTTTGGCTTTTTGCCAATTGCTTATTCGGTTTACCTCGCGTTCTTCCGCTGGGAACCACTGGATTCGAGTCAGACTTTTATCGGACTTGAGAACTTCCGAAATTTATGGCACGACCCAATTTTCTGGCAGTCAACCCGTAATACTTTTAGCATTTGGTTCTTCTCAACAATCCCGCAGATGGCATTGGCGTTAGGGCTTGCAAGTATTTTGCGTAATCCAAGACTGCGTTTCCGGTTGCTTTGGCAAACTATTTTCTTGGTACCTAACATCACATCGGTTGTCGCAGTAGCAGTAGTTTTTGGCCAATTGTTTGGTCGCGATTACGGTCTAATCAATTACGTTCTTCACATCTTTGGTGTTGCAAACATCAACTGGCAAGAGACAACACTCGCATCACACGTCGCAATTGCAACAATGATCACCTGGCGTTGGGTCGGCTACAACAGCTTGATTTTCTTAGCTTCCATGAATGCGATTCCAAACGATCTTTATGAATCTGCTTCGCTTGATGGCGCCAGCCGCATGCAGCAATTCCGCTACGTCACGTTGCCACAACTTCGTAACACAATCACTTTCATGCTGATTGTTGGAACTATTGGCGGTCTGCAGGTATTCGCGGAGCCAGCGACTTTCGGTGGAAACTTAAGTGGTGGATCATCAGGTCAGTTCTCGACCCTGACTCTTTACTTGTTCCGTAACGTTCAGGAATACACCGCGTATGGCTACGCAGCAGCGGTCGGTATCGGCATCACAATAATCGTGTTGATCATTTCGGCAATCAACTTTGCTCTAACCCGTCGAATCGCTAGTGAGGATACCAAGAAATGAGTACCGCAGGATTAGCGATCGATAGCACTGCTCCGGTTGCGCCAAAGGTGAAGAAGAATAAAGCTTCACGTCACAAGAAGATGTCGCCACTTAGTTATGTTTTCTTGGTGGTTATCGCCTTTGCCTCGTTCTTCCCGTTTTACTGGATGTTCGTAGTTGCTTCGAGTACTTCAGACGTTATTGCCCAAACCCCACCTTCTGTTGTGCCGGGCCACAACTTCTGGAACGAAGTAAAAGCAGTGTTTGAAGTTGTGCCGTTTGGTCGCAATATGCTGAACACTCTGATTGTCTGTCTTTCAGTGGCAGCTGCTCAGGTTTTCTTCTCATCCATTGCTGGATTCGCATTTGCTAAGTTGCGGTTCCGCGGCAAGAAAGCACTTATCCTTTTCATCATTGGAACAATGATGTTGCCAAGCCAGCTTGGTTTGGTGCCGATGTTCCTATTGCTCTCAAAACTCAACTGGATTGACGAACTCAAAGCTCTGATTGTTCCAGCTTTGGTTACCGCATTCGGAGTGTTCTGGATGCGTCAGGTTATCGATGCGCAGATCCCGAATGAGTTGCTTGAAGCGGCAAGTATCGATGGCGCATCGATCCCACGCATTTACCGAAGCATGATCGTTCCTGCAATTTTGCCAAGCGCGTTTGTTTTAGGTCTATTCAGTTTCTTGGCGTCTTGGAATGACTATTTGATGCCGCTTCTAGTCCTGCAATCTCCAGATAAATTCACATTGCAGGTTGCTATCAGCCAGTTGAACACCAAGGCCTATGGCATGGATTACAACATCGTCATGGCCGGTTCATTTATGGCAACAGCACCCCTTCTGATTCTGTTCGTGTTCGTCGGCCGCCGTTTAGTAACCGGCGTTATGGACGGCGCGGTTAAGGGTTAATCATGAAGTTTCCAGCCGACTTTAACTGGGGCGTAGCCACCTCAAGTTACCAAATCGAAGGCGCGACATCTGTTGATGGCCGTGGCCCGAGCATTTGGGATACTTTCTGTGCAACCCCAGGCAAAGTGGCTAACGGCGAGAACGGCGATGTGGCTTGCGATCATTACCATCGCTTCCCGCAAGACATCGCCATCATGAAAGAACTCGGCGTAACAAGTTACCGATTCTCGATTGCTTGGTCACGACTTTTCCCAAACGGCGATGGAGTTCGCGAAGAACGCGGATTTGGTTTCTACAACAAACTAATCAACGAGTTAATTGCCAACAACATTGAGCCAGTTGTAACTCTGTACCACTGGGATTTACCTCAGGCCCTGGAAGACAAAGGCGGCTGGGCGAATCGCGAGATCGTTTCTGCTTTTGTTGATTATGCGAGCGCATGTGTCGAAGCATTTGGTGATCGAGTTACAAACTGGATCACACTTAATGAACCTTGGGTTTTCACTTGGCTGGGCTACCTCTCTGGTGTGCATGCACCTGGTCGTCAGGAACTTTCAGCAGGAGTGGCCGCTGCACATCACACTTCAATTGCCCATGCTCAGGCATCTGCCGCAATGAGGAAAGTGAATGCCGACATCAAAGTGGGCATTGCGTTAAACATGACCACTTACCGAGTGACAGATCCAGCAAATCAAGAACTCAAAGATTTAGAAGTTCTTCTTGATGGTCAACTTAATCGTTGGTGGTTAGACGCGATGTTCTACGGGCAATACCCTGCTGAAGTTGTTGCATCATTTGGCGAACACTTCACTGCAGTTTTCCAGCCTGGAGATGAAGCACTAATTACTAGCAAGCCAGATTTCATTGGCGTGAACTACTACGCAGATAATTTCATCAATGCGCCTTTTGTGGATGCCCAGCCGGGAACTCATCCAAGTCCAGCGCCGTTCCCGCAAAATTTTGATGGTACTGCCCCGTTGCCACATACAGACATGGGTTGGCCAATTACCCCTCAAGGTTTTTACGACTTAATGATTCGGATTAATCGTGATTGGCCAATGATCACTGACATTGCAATTACTGAAAATGGCGCTGCGTTCCCAGAGGTTCCAGATGAAGACGGCATTGTTTTCGACGAACGTCGGGTTGCCTACCTTGAATCACACCTGAACGCCTTGGCAGACGCAATTGCGGATGGCGCTCCGGTGAAGTCGTATTTCGCGTGGTCGCTAATGGATAACTTCGAGTGGGCTGAGGGTTATGCAAAGCGCTTTGGTTTGGTGCACGTGGACTTTGTTACTTTAGAGCGCACATTAAAGAACAGCGCAAAGTTCTACCAGAGTTTAATTGCTAACCAGCGCGCCCAAGCTAACCCTGTTCTGATTTCTGCGAAGTAGTTTCACTATGAAAAGCCAAAGCAAACTCACTTACACCCAAATTGCTCGTGAAGCTGGGGTGAGTGAAGCCACGGTATCCCGCGTTCTAAACGGTGACGTTCGTGTTGATCCTGAACGTGCACGCCGAGTGCACGAGACCGTAGCAAAATTGGGTTACAAAAAGAATCGGGCCGCAAGCGCTTTGGCTACCGGTCGCACCGGCATGATCGCTGTAATTATCGATGACGACCTCTCAATTTTTGCTGACCCATTCTGGGCTACTGTCACATCAGGTGTGAGCCGAGTGCTGATGGAAAACAATATGCAGACTCTGTTACTTGTTGGCGCAAGCAACAACTCAGATAGTAATTTCTCGAATTACCTAGACAGTGGCGCAGTTGACGGCGCCATTTTCTTTCAGGTTCATGATGAAGAAATTGTTTTCCAACTTGCCCAAGAAGGTCTTCCAGTTGTGATGGCTGGTACTCCGGATATTTATCTTCAGTTCTTGCACGCAGATACCGACAATGTTGGTGGTGCAAAGCAAGCAACTCAGCACCTAATTGACTGTGGCCGTAAACACATTGCAACCATTACTGGCGAAGTAGCGGCAAGCGCAGGTGCTCAGCGCCTCGCCGGATTCTTGCAAGTGCACATGAATCTGGGTCGTGAAGTTCCACCTTCGATGATTGCTCATGGCGACTACACGCATGACAGTGGTTTTACCGCAATGAACCAGTTGCTTGATAAGAACGACAAACTTGATGCTGTTTTTGCTGCTAATGACTTGATGGCAATTGGTGCCATGGCCGCAATCCAAGATCGTGGTTTGACTGTGCCTGGCGACATTGCACTCGTTGGTTTCGACGACACAATCGTTGCGCAGACATCCCGTCCAGCATTAACTACTGTGCGCCAGGACATTGTGGGACTTGGGGCTGCAGCCGCTGAGTTAATGATCCAGCAGCTCAATGGTGAAGAACCTAAACCGAAATTGCTCGAAACATCACTTGTGATTCGAGAAACCACCTAAAACACCAGTTTTTGAGATGTCTAGTGAACATCTCAAAAGTTTGCCTGAGAGTTTTTTGGGCAGGCTAGGTATGACTCACCCGAGTTATGCTGTAAACAATCGTGTGTGCGAGCGATTGTTGATGCAGTCTTTGTTGATTGCATCGCAACCTGAGAGGACATGTGCGCAGGCCATGAATAAAAAGTTTTTTGCAGCCTTAAGTGCAATCATTGCGATTGTTTTAGCATCTTTGACTATTCCCGCGAAAGCAGACGTTCAGTGGGCGACTGGCTTGAAGTGGAGCAACCTACATGTGAAGTCTGAAAACGGTGTTTTCGAAAACTGGCACCGTGAGTGGACAAAAGAAAAAGCGACTGATCTTTTCGCGCCAGACAAAATTAACTTCGACTCTGAGACGCAGCACAATCTTGCCTGGGTGCGTACTGACCGCAACTCATTCACTAGCACTTACACAGGTGGCGCAGCACAGGCTAACAAAAATGTTGCCTTCGTTTTCCAGGGTTATGACGCTGATGGCAATGCAATGAATTACTCCGTGGCTGTGCCCGGTGTTCCATCGGTTCCAGCCCCGGTTTTGAAAACTATTGCTGGAAGCCCTACTTACCTTGATCTTGTTACTGCAAAAACTGACAGTGAAGGCAACGCACAGGCAACTGTTACTTTGACTCGGACGGCAGCTGAATTCGACAGCATTGTCGTTAGCATTCTTACTCAGACAGGAACACTAACTCCAACGGTTGCTGACAAATCTGTAGTTGTGAAGAAGAAGCCGCTAACTACAAAGATGGTTACTAACATTTCTTACACACCAGTAGCCGGCGCACCTGTCGGCACTATTTACCAGTACTCAACTGATGCTGGCACAACTTGGTCTGATACTCCGTCAACCAATTTCAGCATTGCCCAGACTGCTAACCCAGTTCTAGTTCGCACCGCAGCTACTGCTGGCCCGCAGGTTATTACTTGGCAGAAAGCCGGTTGGCGTCCGATTATCAAGCTCGTCGGCACACCAACTGGTCGCCAGTGTGTACTGAACCAGCCGACTATTAATTTGTGTGCGGGCATTGATTTCCGCGACGAGACTTTCGACTGGAGTGTGGCAAACCGCGCGTGGTTCCAGGGAAGTCAGACCTACGATTACGCCCAGGCTTATGCCAAGACTTACGCGCCAGGATCAACTGTTGCGTTGAAATTCTTTGTGCGCGATGTTTGGGGAACTCCGATTGCAAAACTGCCATTGGCGATTTCGCTGAAGGGAACTTCCGCCAAGTGGGGTAAGTACCCAAGCACAGTTAAAACGGATGCCCAAGGTTACGCAAGTTTCACAGCTAAGAACACTAACAAGCCTGCTGAAATTAATGCGCACGTTGATGTGAACCCGGATCCACCTCACAAGAAGACTGTTGGCATCGTAGGTTTCGTGGTCTACGTAACTTCGAACCAAATCGATGAAGTTGCAGATCAGATGTGGTTCCAACTGGCTTCGGATATCACGATCAACGGTGGATGTCCAAATTCCTTGAATACAATTCGTTGCCCACTTGGCGATGCAGTGTTCCCAATTTCTTATCGTGGTCCAAATGTGGCAGATGGTAAAGGAAACTACAGCGCCGGCGGAAAGATGAATCCTGACATGACGTTAGATCCATCTGGCACTTCACTTAATGACACAATCATTGCCGCATTCAACATAACGGCATTGAAGAACCTAAAGCGCCAGTTCATCTACGCGCCAGAAGTGACCATCACTGCCGATAATGGTGGGCTATCAGCTTTAGCAAGTGCCGATCAGAAGAATGCTGGATTTAGTGACTTCAAGAGTTCCGCCAATTTCAAACCAGTGACGACTTTTGGCTTCACTTATTACCAGGATTTGGTATTCATGGCGACTAATCCAGGTGTAACAACTTGGACGGTCAAGCTGGGCAATTGGAGCTATTCGTTCACACAAAGTTACGTTGCCCCATAGGCAACAGCCCTATTTTCACCTTGACGGGTGGCCCGTAATGAGAATTACTGGCCACCCGTCGATTTTTTCCTTTATTTGCAAGGGGAAATTGGCGAAAAAAATAAATTAGTTTTTTGTCTATTTCTATTGCGCATACCCCTACTTAGTGCCTACTATTCATGAAGGATGTGTGTGCGCACTCCAAGTGATTTGGTGTATCCAAAGAGGTATTCATCAAGCTGAGTGCGTATTGGTTACTTTCAGATCACTTTCAATTAACCCTTATTGGAAGGACCTTTCTAATGAAAGAAACTTGGAGTGCGATGCGTAAAATCATCGCGCCAATTATGTTTGTCGCACTAGCGACAACAGGCTTGACTGTTGCAGGTTCAACTGCAGCTCATGCCGATACATCGACCATCACTTTTGATGGCTCGACATATGATTCAATCGCTTCCGCTTATGGTTGCGACTGGTGGACTTCTGCTAATGATGCACAAGGCAACACCACAGGAAATGCACTTCAGTGTTCACATCCTGGTACTGCCGGCATTCGCCTGACTGCTACAAGTGGCATGTCATTCACAAGCAGCAGCGCACCTTCAGTTAGCTTCAAAGTCTTTTCACTAGATGCTCCGGCAACCCTTAAGGTTCGCATTGTTGCTGAAGGTGTTGCAGCTCCAGAAGCTACCTTGAATGTTCCTTCAGGCTGGTCAAACCAGACTGTAGATTTCTCAGCCGTATCTGGCTACAACGCAAGCGGCTCATACAAGCGTCTTGACATTGAAGGAAGCGGCGAAGGCCACTTCTGGGTAGATAACATCAACCTACTAATCGACGCTCCAGCTCCAGTGGCTGAAACAAGTGGTTCAAAGACCATCACATTTGATGGTTCAACTTACGACTCACTTGCTTCTGCATACGGTTGTGACTGGTGGACTTCTGCAAATGATGCAAAGGCCGATGGCACTTTCAGCACAGGCAAGGCACTTCAGTGCTCACACCCAGGTGTTGCTGGCGTTCGTCTAGCTGCTTCTGGCACAAAGTCATTCACCAAGAGCGGTAACGCTTCAGTTAGCTTCAGCGTATTCTCCATGGATGCACCAACAACACTTAAGGTTCGTATTGTTGCTGAAGGTGTTGCAGCTCCAGAAGCTACCTTGAGCGTTCCTGCAGGCTGGTCAACTCAGACTGTAGATTTCTCAGGCGTATCTGGCTACAACGCAAGCGGCTCATACAAGCGTCTTGACATTGAAGGAAGCGGCGAAGGCCACTTCTGGGTAGATAACA
>Ga0114959_10003863_pt1 | contig 11640 bp, 14 predicted proteins | sample C_130625_EF_Meta_FD_87317 | JGI IMG/M metagenome (GOLD analysis project Ga0114959, IMG submission 87317) | Freshwater microbial communities from Lake Croche, Canada to study carbon cycling - C_130625_EF_MetaG | ecosystem: Environmental > Aquatic > Freshwater > Lake | place: Lake Croche, Canada...
CGCGTCGTCAGCAATCGCTGCGATTAGTTCGGCTTTGTTCAAGTGAAGCTCCTTATAGATATTGATGTCAGCGCACATTACGCTTACATGATTTTAACCACAAAAAATTACAAAAATAAAGCTTCGTTGCAGCAATTTTTTAATTCCACTACGAATTACTCATCCAAAACAACTATATCGGAAACAAAATATTCTGTGTCGCCAAAACAATTTGTAGGCAAGCCAATATGCTGTTCATATTTTAGGGCTACCTTTTTTCCTAAGTTAGCATTTATTTTTTGCGCTACGGCATCTTCACGCACCGTAAAGAGGAATTTTTCTGACATAGTGCCAGGCATGGAAACCATCGCCAACTCACCTTCCCAAGTTTTACATATGTAGCCACGATTCGAAAATTTCTGCACATATCCTGCACGCTCGCCACTTCCATAGCTCCAAGTGAGCATCACCCATGTGTATGCCGAAACACCCACTAGGCCAATTAAAACAAGGCTTAAGAGCCCCTTTATAAACCTATTCATACGATCATCCTTAGTCAATGTCCACATAAACCCTAACTGGGCGCCGGAAACTATCTTCTTTCAGTATATGAGCATCCCCCGATAAGAAATAGTCCATCAAGAGCCTACAGACAAATTAAAATGTTGCCAGTTACCTCACATTGGCAATCTCCATGCAAATTCGACACATTGTGTTTTTTATTTTTGTAGCCTCAGCTATTTATGTTTATTTTAGAGGCAAAGTTCGCTTTGGGATCGTGAGATCACTTATGGACTACCAGGTGCTTTTAGCTCCCGTCAATACGCTTTTATATTTATTTTCCAAAGTAAAAGCAAGTGCTTTTATTCCTGTAAGCCAATTTCCAGAAATGAAGCTTTTACAAGATAACTGGGAAATGATTCGCCAAGAGGCGCTCTCATTAAATGCAGATGGCGCTATTGCAGCAGCAACCGGCTATAACGACATTGGCTTTAACTCCTTCTTTAGGACAGGTTGGAAGCGTTTTCACCTCTATTGGTACGGAAAAGACTTACCCTCTGCGCAAGCGAACTGCCCTAATACAGTGGCGCTCCTCAAGTCCATACCAAGCGTTAAAGCAGCGATGTTTGCCTCTTTGCCCCCAGGGGCAACACTGGTGCGCCATCGCGACCCCTACGCAGGATCTTTGCGCTATCACATTGGCCTTGTTACGCCAAATGATCCCAAGTGCTTTATTGAGGTTGATGGGGAGCGCTATTTTTGGAAAGATGGCGAACCTGTCATGTTTGATGAAACCTACATTCACTTCGCTGCAAATGAAACTGATCATCAACGCATCGTTTTATTCTGCGATGTTGAGCGCCCCGTTTATACGAAAGTAGTGCGATGGATTAATCATTGGTTTGGTCGCTATGTTATGAGCGCAGCAGCATCCCAAAATGTTGCAGGTGAAAAAGTTGGATTTGTAAATGTCGCATTTAAATACTTCTATCACCTCAGAGCGCAAGCCAAAAAGCTGAAAGCTTCACATCGCAGCGTTTATTACATTGGCAAATGGGTCTTAATTTTGGGAATCTTGTGGGCGATCTTTTGGTAGCTAGGGTTTAAGTGTCTCAATAATCTGCTGAAGACTAATCGGCGCCCAGATTTCCACCCGCTTCTTTCGGCTATTTTGCCCAGAGATAAATTGAATTTGTTTTTGAGGAATCTTGAGTTGCTTCGAAAGCCAGGCCAACAGAAGCTCGTTAGCCTTATTTTCTAGGGCGGGTGCTTGAAGAGAAATTTTTAGGCAGCCATCGTGTAAACCCGCCACTTTGGTGAGCTTTGCCCCTGGCTGACAATGCAGATTTAACGTAATTCCGTTAGGGGTTTGTTTTAGCCAAATAGGAGTCATTAAAGTACTTTAAACTTAAACCATGATTATGAAGAGCTCTAAAACATTAGATCACCTATTTGCTAACAATCGCGCATGGGCTGAAGGGATGATCGCCAAAGACCCCGATTTCTTTAAGCGCCTAGTAAACCAACAAGCCCCAGAATACCTTTGGATTGGCTGTGCTGATAGTCGCGTACCCGCCAATGAAATTGTTGATCTTTTGCCAGGTGAGCTATTTGTTCATCGCAATGTAGCCAACGTGGTTGTTCATACAGACTTAAATTGTTTATCTGTAATTCAATTCGCAATTGACTTATTGAAAGTCAAACATATCTTGGTAGTTGGGCACTATGGTTGCGCTGGTGTACATGCCGCACTGAGTGATCGTCGTGTAGGTCTTGCTGATAACTGGTTGCGTCATGTTAAGGATGTGCACCAAAAACATGAGCGCTACTTGGGTGAAGTTTTGCCAACACCCAAACGTCAGGATCGTTTATGTGAGCTCAATGTGATTGAACAAGTCGTCAATGTATGCGAAACCACTATCGTTCTAGATGCTTGGGCCCGCGGCCAAGATCTTACCGTGCATGGCTGGGCTTATCGTCTTGATACAGGGCTTGTAAAAGATTTAGGAATGTCTTGTAGCTCTACTGAAGAGATGGAAGTTCGCTACAAAAAAACTTTAACCCGTTACGACTCCGAATAATCCGCATTTGCTCAAATCATTTTCTAATTACGCAGTAGTTGCTTTTCTGAAGCTCCTTTCCCTGTTGCCCTATAGACTTTTGGTGTCGATTGGCTATGGCCTTGGTTACATTGCTGCCCGCATTCCGGGGGATCGAAATCAGGTTGTAAAGACAAATCTGCAGCTGTGTTTTCCCAAATTGAATAATGTGGAGATTGATCTGTTGCGCAAAAAACATTGGCGCCTACTTGGTCGAAGCCTGGTTGAGAAAAGTATTATTTGGTTGGGCAGCAAGCAACAGCTGGCCGATATGATTGAAGTGAAATCAGCCGTAGACCTAGCGAGTAAAAAACCCCGGATTTTAGTTAACATGCATTTCACCGGCATTGAGGGCAGCATTATTTTGAGCGCTCTTGCAAAACAAAATCATTGGCCGCGCACTTCTGGGTTTTTTCAAAGAATGAAAAGCCCCTTCTTCAATCAGAAAATTATTGAATGGCGTAATCGTTTTGGTGGCAATTCAATTGATCGGCAAGGGAACTCAAAAGAAATTATTCGGGAGATTCGTAATGGCGACTTCATTATCATTGCGCCAGATATTGACCTTGGTACAAAAAATTCCGAATTCGTTCCTTTTTTTGGCATTGAAACCAATACCATTACTGCGGTATCACGTCTAGCCAAAATTACCGGGGCTGATGTTTGTCTGATGACAACCACTTTAAAGTCAGATGAATCTGGCTACCTTTGTGAAATCAGCAAACCCTTGGAAGATTTTCCGGGGCCCGATCCCAAATCAGATACTGCTCGCCTAAACCAATATTTTGAAAAAGAAATTCGCCTGCGCCCTGCTGAATACTATTGGGTTCATAAGCGCTTTAAAAATCCTCCTGGCAACGAAGCCAATCCCTATAAGCCTTCTATCTAAAGGTCTTTTAACCTATCATTGAGGGATGAGTGAGCGTATTGGGCTATTTGCCGACCTTCATAGCAATCTAGAGGCTTACGAGGCCTGTATGACCAGGGCTGAAGAACTTGGCGTAAACCGCATGGTCTTTTTGGGAGATATTGTTGGGTATAACGCTGATCCCGTAGCCATCATTGATCGCATTGCCGAATTGGTAGAGGCGAAAAAAGCAATTGCTGTATTGGGCAACCATGATGAGGCCATCTATAAAGATAGTCACAAGCAAATGAATGCCAGCGCAAATACCGCCATCGAATGGACTAAGACCCAGCTAAAAGAAAATCATATTGAATTTCTGAAAAATTTACCGCTGATAGTGAACGAGGAAAAAATTTGTTTTGTGCATGCTTCTGCTCAAAATCCTGCCGATTGGAACTACGTCACCGATAGCATGAGCGCCTGGCATTGTGCCCAACACTCCGGCAAAAACTATACCTTTGTAGGGCATGCGCATGAACAGGCTCTTTTTTATCAAAGTGCCGTTGGGAAATTAATTCGATTTGCACCCCATCCCGGCGATGAAATTCCAGTCTTACAACATCGCCAATGGGTTGGGGTTGTTGGTTCCCTTGGTCAACCAAGAGATGGAAATCCAGAAGCCTGCTTTGCAGTTTTTGAGCCCGAAACTGAAGTGCTGACATTTCATCGCACTCCGTATGATCATTTTTCTGCTGCAGAAAAAGTTCGCCGTGCTGGACTTCCAGAAGACTTAGCCAATCGCTTAATTACTGGCAAATAAATCAATGCCAATCAACACAGATATTGAAGCAGTAGATGACATATTTCAAGAGGGTAAAGTAGTTGATGGCTTTGTATTGGGAAAAGAAGTTCATAGAGGTGGTATGGCGAGTCTTTTCTCGGCCACGAAAGAGGGAATTAATGGCCCCATCCTAATTAAGATACCTCGAGTAGGAAAAGATCAGCCAGTTGAGAGCTTAATTGGTTTTGAAACAGAGCTGACCATTCTGCGCTCGCTGAAAAGCCCCTATGTTCCAAAGTTTTTAGGTGCGGGAAATATGGCAACTCGCCCTTACATCGCCATGGAAAGGGTTGAGGGTCGGCCACTAGAAGACCTCATTCAGGAGGGCAAAGTTTTTACGATTGATGAAGTGGTTCGCATTGGCGCCGATCTCGCACAAGCAGTTCAATCACTGCATTCGCAAGATGCAATCCATTTAGATATCAAGCCAGAAAATATCCTGATTGATGCCAAAGGTAAATTAACGCTGATTGATTTTGGTCTATCGCATCATGAGCGCTATCCAGATTTACTTGCAGAGGAAATGCGCAAAGGAATTGGCTCTGCGCCCTATATCTCTCCCGAACAAGTAGCTGGTGTACGTTCTGACTCACGCAGTGATATTTATTCCATTGGTGTGATTATGTATGAACTACTCACTGGTGAACTGCCTTTTGGCAACCCTCAAACCATGAGTGGCCTCAGAAGACGTATGTGGGCAGAGCCCTTTCCGCCACGTGCGATTCGTCGAGAAATTCCCCGTTGGCTACAAGAGGTAGTTTTGAGATGTCTAGAGCCGCAAGCTGCGGGTCGTTATCAAAGCGCTACCCAACTACGACAAGTATTACGAGATCCTGAGGGTATCAGAATTACAGAACGTGGTGAGCGAGTAGAGCCACCCAGCTTTTGGCAAAACCTGAAGGGCATCTTTAGAGCGGCGGGCTACGAACCCTCTCCAAGTCCTCGTCCTAGTATGGGTAACTACGATGCCCAGTTGATCATTGCCGCAATTGATACCCGACAATCTGATCAAGACTTACGAGAACGCATGCAAGTCACCGCCAAAAACGTATTGCTTGCCTATCCCGAAGGTCGTTTAATTTGCCTGAGTACTATCGCAAGCACCCCGACCTATGAGGGCAATCATGAAAGCGAAACTGCAAGCGGTATCGTGCGGGGACACTTAGTTCAGCTAATGGAGTGGGCTAAACCCCTCAAGCTTCCTCCAGAAAGAATTTCTTATCACGTTCTGGAAGCGCTTGATCCTGCCGCACGGATTGTGGAGTTTGCGAAAGACAATGATGCGTCTCTCATTTTGATTGGTGCATCACACAAGTCCCCTAATAAGGTCACGCCCTGGAGAACCTCCATGACAAAGATTGTTGAAGAAGCGCCTTGTAGCGTTCATATTGTCCGCACCTAAAAATCTGCTTTAGCGCCTGGTGCGAGTAATTACCGGATAATGGAGATATGGAAGAAAAAGTACGGGTTTCTAAACTGCTGTCAGAGTTGGGCTTATGTTCACGTCGTGAAGCAGACTCCTATATAGAGCAAGGCTTAGTCACTATTGATGGCGAAGTAGTCAATGAGTTAGGAGTTCGCGCTTATCGGCATCAAAAAATTGAATTGCAATCTGGTGCTAAAGCACAACAAGCTTCTCGCATTACTGTAATTCTGAATAAACCTGTTGGCTATATCTCTCACTATGATGATGAGCAAGAATACCAACCAGCAGCCTCCTTAATCACGCCTGATAATTACTTTGCCAGCCCACTTGATAGAGGCCGCAACCCTCGCTTTAACACTAAAGGTCTAGCGCCTGCAGGTAGGCTCGACATTGACTCAACTGGGATGCTGGTACTAACCCAAGACGGCCGCATCGCCAAGCTATTGATTGGTGAAAACAGTCCAATTGAAAAAGAATATTTAGTTCGCGTTGAAGGCGCGCTTTCCTTTGAAGACTTAGATCGGCTGAAACATGGCTTGTCTCTAGACGGTGTTGTGCTCAAGCCAGCACAAGTGAGCTGGCAAAATGAAGATCAACTCCGATTTGTATTGCGCGAAGGTCGTAAGCGCCAGATTCGTAGAATGTGTGAAATGGTTGGGCTCAAGGTTATTGGCCTAAAGCGCGTCAGAATGGGACGCATTTCACTGGGGCCGCTGCCCCCAGGTCAATGGCGATTTATAAGGCCTGAAGAGCAATTCTAGGCAGCCTGGCGCGCTTATAATTGCCTCCAAACTAGATAATAAGCACGGAATTACCATCGATACCACCACCTCCAGCACTCCGGCCGCAGAAGTATTGCGTCGTCGCAGCTTTGCCATCATCTCCCACCCAGATGCCGGCAAGACAACGCTTACTGAAAAATTATTGCTATATGCAGGCGCCATCCAAATCGCAGGAAGCGTTAAAGCACGCAAAGCCAGTCGACATGCAACGTCTGACTGGATGGAAATTGAAAAGCAGCGCGGCATTTCTGTAGCAAGCTCGGTCATGCAAATGGAATATCGCGACTGCATCATTAATCTTTTAGATACGCCAGGTCACCAAGATTTTTCCGAGGACACCTACCGTGTGCTAACGGCGGTAGATTCTGCTTTGATGGTAATTGATGCTGCCAATGGCGTCGAATCGCAAACCTTACGCCTACTTGAGGTATGCCGCGCTCGCAATACGCCTATCGTTACCTTCATTAATAAAATGGACCGCGAGGTTAAGCCTCCGATGGAATTAATGGATGAGATCGAAACTGCCTTAGGTATTGAGGTGGTTCCGTTTACCTGGCCCGTTGGTATGGGCAAATCTTTTGCAGGCGTGATTGATATCGCTAATATGCGTATGCGCATGTTTAAGGCGGGTGAAGATCGCGTTACAGAAGACTCACATGCCGTAGTCGATGTGAATGACCCAGTACTCAAAGACCGACTTGGAGCAGATTTAGAAAATGCCCTGGCAGAAGTAGCGCTTATCAAAGAAGCCATGCCTGCCTTTGATCGAGAAGCATTCTTGGCGGGTCGCCAATCCCCAGTATTTTTTGGCTCAGCCATCAATAATTTTGGCGTGCGAGAAATTTTAAATACGCTTGTTGAATTAGCGCCATCGCCAGGATCACGCAAAGCACTACAACGCGAAGTAAGTCCTGCTGAAAATAAATTCTCTGCAGTAGTCTTTAAGATTCAAGCCAATATGGATCCAGCGCATCGTGACCGCGTAGCTTTTTTACGTATCTGCTCAGGACACTTTCAGCGAGGCATGAAATTAAAGATTTGTCGTAATAACAAAGAGGTGCGCACCAACAATGCATTGTCTTTTCTTTCACAAAGACGCGACATTTTGGATGAGGCATTTCCAGGTGACATTATTGGATTACCCAATCATGGCCTGTTACGCCTGGGCGACACCCTTACTGAAGGTGAGCAATTGCAATTTACTGGCCTGCCTTTTTTTGCCCCAGAAATTTTTCGCATGGTTGAATCTGCAGATCCCTTGCGCTCTAAACAGCTCAGAACTGGCCTCATGCAACTCGGCGAAGAAGGCGCTATTCAGGTATTCCGTCCCATGGCTGGCGGCATCATGCTCCTAGGAGCCTTCGGTCAGCTGCAATTTGAAGTCGTAAGTCATCGCTTACAAACTGAGTATGGCGCTGAAGTGCGCTTGCTACCTGCTCGTTATAACTTAGCGCGCTGGGTTAGCTCAGATGATCCCGTTGCTTTGAAAAAATTTATTCAAGAAAATATCCATCGGATGGCAGAAGATGTTGTAGGTGCATCTGTTTTTCTTGCCTCGCACAAATCAGAACTGGATGTGGCCCAACAACGTTGGGAATCCATTCAATTCCATGCGCTGAGAGAACATGCCGGCCTCATTTATCAATCAGACCTAGCTGGTTAATTATTTATTTTTGACCTGCGCTAGCTTACAGTCAAAAACTGCAACCAGTTGCGTATCGCTATTTCTAAAAGAGGCAATCTTGCCATATTGCGCACAGTAGTCAGCCGCCTTTTTTGTCAATTGCTCCATGGTCTCGCCGCTACTGTTTAAAAAGGTAACGTGATTTGCATCAGATGCATCCGTGTACACGGCTGCACATGCACTCAAAGCCAATAGGCAAAATACAGTAGGGAAATAAAGCTTCATATCTATCATTCCTTATTTTTAAGTACTATTTGGACATAATCTTCTCAACCAGTAAGGCGGTTATCTTGGTGGCAAGTGGTCTATAAATCAAAATGCAAACAATGGCGACGGGATAGGCCACCGACCATACCTCAAGCCATACTAGAAAGAAATTAGCAGCAGGCCCAACGCGCAAAAAGGTGGTTGCGAGCGTGATGCTTAATGACATCAAACACCCCATAACCAAGGCAAAGATGATATTTGGAAGATTAATCATGCCCTCATCATAGCGCCTGAACTTTTAAGCTGTTATTCTGAACTGTGATCACTATTGTGCGCCCTAGATAGGGGGATCTCTTGAGCATCTCTCTTGAATTCATCATTTCATTACCCTAGGAAAACTCATGGCTGTAGGCCAAAATCAAAGAAACAGAAAAAATGACCCCATGCTCACAAAAACAGGCAAACCACGCCTTGGGCCACTAAACGCTACTCAGCTCAATAAACTACTCGAGGCCAGCAATAAGCCAAAAGAGAAAAGCAAAATTTTGCGAGCAATTAGTAAACAGGCAGCTGCTGCATAAATACCAAGCCCCGATATTTCGGGGCTTTTTTTGATTTGAATGTTTATCATGGGCAATCAACTCTCCTAAAAGGAATCGGATGATTAGCTACCGAGTCAATGCCAACATCACTACAGAGCAAGCCATCGACCTCTACACTCATTCAACATTAGGAGAGCGAAGGCCCATTGATAACATCAATACTTTTGAGTCCATGCTCAAAAATGCAAACCTCACTATTACGGCATGGGATGGTGACAAGTTAGTCGGCATATCGCGCTCATTGACTGATTTTGCTTATATTGCCTACTTGGCCGACTTAGCAGTGGACCAAGAATATCAACGCACAGGAATCGGCAAGCAATTGATCGAGGAAACCCAAAATCATCTGGGCCAAGATTGCATGATCGTCCTGCTGGCTGCGCCAAAAGCACATGAATACTACGAACACTTAGGGTTTGAACATCACCCACGAGCCTGGACTCTCAAGAAATAATTAGCCCTTATTATTGCTACATGACTACAACACGCTTTTGCTTAGTGCGCCATGGAGAAACCGATTGGAATGCCGAGCGCCGCCTGCAGGGCCACACTGATATTGAGCTAAATACTCGCGGCTTAGCCCAGGCAACTCAGATGGCCAGAGCTCTGAAGAACATGAATTTTGAATTTGATGTTCTCTACACCAGTGACTTACAAAGAGCTCGGCAAACCGCTAAAGCCATCGAAAGCTTGTACTCGGTTTCGGCTATTGGCCATAGTGACCTGAGAGAACGTAATCTTGGTGCTTTGCAGGGTCTCACCCTGAATGAGGCGCCCCACATTGAGCCAGATCTCTGGCAAGCTCACCTGAGCAGAGATATTCACCAAGAGATGCGTGGCGGAGAAAGTATCCTGCAATTTTCAAGTCGGATCAAATTTGCGCTTGATGAAATTCAAAAAAGTCATGCTGGCAAAACTATTTTGCTAGTAAGTCATGGCGGAGCCTTAGACATGATGTATCGAATAGCAAGTAATCAAGCGCTTGATTCAGAAAAAGTAGTAGCCGTTCCAAATGCATCGCTCAACTGGATTAGCCATGATGGATTGAGCTGGAAAGTCGAAAACTGGGCAGACACTAGCCATCTTGATAGCTTGGCCCTGGATAACTTGGACCTCTAAAGTAGTGAACATGAAACTATTCCTAAAAGCCCCTGCTTATCTGCTGCTTGTCCTTCTATCGACACCACTGTATGCCATGGACGATGTTCCAGATAGCCTCCCAGATCATATAGTCGGCGATATTGGTGCAGCGGTCTACACCTCCAACCTGCGCATTGGAACTGAAGGAACGCAATCTCTAGCATTGCCCTATGCCTTTTTTGACTATCAGCGTTTTTTTGTGCGCATTGATGAGGTAGGCATTAAAACCGTCAAGATGGGTTATGGTTACTTAGAAGTCATCGGCAAAATTAATCTGGATTCCTATAAAGTGAAGTCGCCATTTAACGGCGCCTCGATTAATCGTAGCGATCCAATACCTCTTGGTATAGGAAGCTTTCAAGAAACTCCCATTGGTGGATTCTTTGTGAACGCCTATCATGATTTTGGAAAATCCAAGGGTGCTCTTTATGAGTTTCTTTATTTTGCTGAACTAGAAACCTATCAGAAAATTATTGTTTATCCACAAGTGGGAGTAGAGAGGCAATCAAGCCAGTATGCCAATTACTACTACGGCATCAATCCTGGAGAGTCCCAACTCACAGGCTATAGCGCCTACTCGGCACCGGCTACTAACAACCTACTAGCAGGTGTAATGGTTGAGATACCTGTAGTCGATAACTGGTATGTGAATGTATATGGCAAGCGCAAATGGATGGGTAATGGGGTTAACAATAGCCCAGTGATGAGTCGCTCTTTTCAAGATAATCTATTTGTTGCCCTGGCTTATCGCTTTAAATAAGACGCAAACGATTTACTAATGCCCCTAAAAAGACATCGCCAAGATAGAGGCTCCTGAGATCAGCATAACTAGCTCCATCAGCAATAAAAACTTCTCTTCTGGTAAAGCTAAAACAATTCGTTTAGAAAAAATTGAGCCTATCAAGACAAAGCCGCCAATCAATAGACCCTGCACAATTGCAGCGGCATTTAAAAAACCAAGCTGATGAAAAGTAATCCCCTTGGTCAATAAAATGGATAAGGTGCTTGCAGCCTCAGTGCCCAAGAAGGCGCCCTTCGTTAAACCAAATGCCAAGAAGAATGGTGTATTAATGGCGCCTGTCGTCGCCACTATTCCAGTGAGATAGCCAATTCCAGCACCCACCAAACTCATTTGCCATAGCTTCAAATAAAAATTCTTTTTTCGCATCCATCTACGAATCGGAATAAGGAAAATGAGAAAAAGCCCAAGGGTAATTTCAACAAGACGATCGTTAAGAGCAACCAAAGTATTCACGCCTAATATCACTGCGGGTATTGCAGTGATACTGTAGACAAAACATACCTTCCAGTTGATCGCGCCCCACCACAAAAAGATACGAGATAAATTTGCGACTGTGGCAACCAGTGCAATCACGGGTATTGCTTGAATTGGCCCGTAAAAATACACTAGGGCTGGCATTAAGATAATCGTAGTACCGAATCCTATAACGCCCCCCAAAACCCCAGCGCCCAGACCCAGGAAGCCCAGTACTAAGGCCTGAATCAGTAGGTCTGGAAAAATCATACTATTA
>Ga0114959_10003866_pt1 | contig 11636 bp, 10 predicted proteins | sample C_130625_EF_Meta_FD_87317 | JGI IMG/M metagenome (GOLD analysis project Ga0114959, IMG submission 87317) | Freshwater microbial communities from Lake Croche, Canada to study carbon cycling - C_130625_EF_MetaG | ecosystem: Environmental > Aquatic > Freshwater > Lake | place: Lake Croche, Canada...
CTTGACTTTCTTGTTATTTGGATTCACAAAAACCTCCGTCTTTTGGTACATGAAGGGCACACTTGAAATCACTCTCGGATACAAAAATATGGCATTTGAAGAACCTGGTCGCTACTGGGAGTATTTAGTTGCATTCGTATTTATCGGTTACGTCTTTCGCCATCTTTGGCTTGCTAGCAAAGATAAGGTTTTAATTTTAATTAACGGGCTATATTTTTTTGCCTTAGTTGAATATTCGTTTATAAGGCATGATTCACATGTAGACCTTTTATTCGTAGTTTTGTTTTGTTACATTTTTCTATTTCTAAATTTTAACTCCCTAACTGCTATGGGCTCGGTTCTCGCACTCGTTGCAGTTTCCGGATTAAACTTGAATTCACTACTTGATCTTGGGAGCCGTACTTCACAATCAATAGAGGTGATTAAATCGGCCGATCCCAGGTATTGGAATACGCTAAGCCAGAATTTTGAAAATTTTTTAAAAAATCAATATCCGTTAAATTCAAAATTACTTAGGACCATCGGAATTGAAAAAGTAGCGATTCTTCCATGGGATCAGTTAGCAGGGTACGCGTACAATTTAAACCTAGATAACCCCCCAGTTCCACAACCAATTACTGCTTATACGCCGTGGTTGGACCGCCAAAACGCCTTATGGATCTCAAAAAAATCATCCGCACCAAAATACATTTTAATGTCACAGCCAAAATCAATCGATTATAGAAATCCATGGTGGGACTCACCTAGAATGCAATTAGACCTGATTTGCAATTATAAAACTTCCGAGTATGAGGGAAATTGGATTTTATTTGAACGACGCACAAAATCTGTTTGCCTCAAACCGATTTTGCTTTCAACCACACAACAGAAGCGTCTGCAAATTCCGGACAATTCACAATCAATTGTAATCGCAAATATTTCTCACTCTGATAGTTTAGTAAATCATTTACTCCGACTACTCTTCAAGCCAATTAGTAATGACAAAATATATGTGGATGGAGTCCCAACACGGATACTTTGGAACAATGCACAAAGTTTAGTTTTTTCAGTCCCTAGCCAAGAAAATTTTCCTAGTTTGTGGAAGATTCCAACAATTCACACTTTAGCTTCTCAAAATTTAAAGCAAATTCAATTTTTCAAAGTACCGATTTCTTTCAATCAGTAGTTTTATTTACCTGTACGTGAAATATATAAGCAAGATTCGAATTCCAACTCGGTATCATAAATGGCCAACGTATGACTTTAATCTTATCGCGTTGAAAAGTATATTTGATAATATATTTTAATACATGCAGGGAAGAAATATGTTCTCGAGCACAAATGATTCGGTAATTTCTAGATTTATATAACAAATGTTTGGGAAGTACAGCAATGTTTCGGGCTATTCTTAAAAGCATTCCTGGATCGCATGGTACGTACACCACAATTTCACCAGAATCCTTTACAACCCGACGCCACTCCTTAAGAGCAGCTTCGGGTTGTTGCAAATGAATTAATAAACACGTGGCTATTAAAACATCGAAGCTATTATCATCAAATGGAAGGCGTTGAGCATCGACAAATCTAGTCTTGATTGTTTCGGAGGACTTTCTTCCCAATAATTTGGAATCAAGTGAGCCGTCTTTTAGTTGAATATCTGAGGCTGTATAGTTCTTGAAAAGTAACTTACTAAATTGAAGATGCTCCAGCTTTCCAGCACCGACCTCCAGAATATTGCTGTAAAAATTTTCATTCAGAGTCTGGTCAATTGCTCTGTGAACTAACCGTTGGACGTATCCAAGAATTCCAGTCCCCAATATGCTAGAATAAGATGTTCCATAGAAATCAGAGACATCTTTATCCACAATCCAAGAATATCAGTGCTTTCAAAATTTTTTCATGAACTACGTGCCATTCTTAAAGGCTTATTGTAGGGTGTTGACATGATTTCTCTTGAATCTAAGAACTGGACTTTTCCAGTCTCGGTGGTGCTTCCTGTGTACAACGAAATTCGGGTAATCGAGAAAGTGAGTGCCACTTGGCTGCAGGTTTTAGAGAGTCTTCCAAAAGGTAGCTGTATTGAATTTGAAGATGCCAAATCCAATGACGGTACCGCAGAATTTCTGCAAAATTTGGCTAACCAAGATCCAAGGGTAATTTTTCACCAATCAAGCGTGAAGGATGGTTTTTCACAAGCTATCGCACGATTGTTGACGGTAGCAACTAACGAGTGGATATTTGTAGCAGATTCAGACGGCCAGTACGCAGCTGAGGACATTTTTTATTTTCTTTCAAAATGGAATCCCGAAACAAAATTTATAAAAGGTGTAAAAATTAATAGACAAGACGGTTTTTTCCGGCGCTTTTTTTCGTACTTGATGAATAGATTTATAGTCGTCTATTTAGGTTTACCCTTCCTAGATTACAATTCGTCGCACTACTTGATAAAAAAGGAAACGGCCAAGGAAATCTCTCAAGGAGGTTGGACGTTTTCATATTCTATAAATGTTGAAATTACGCTACGCACAATCCTTTCGAACAATACCTATCAAATTGTTTACGTCAAACATACAAAACGCTCTGATGGTTTTTCGAGAGGAAACCCGCCCTTGAAATTTCTGGGTTACGGTCTTCGAGGCATCAAGGATGTACTTGCTTTAAAAAGAAATTTCTGAATCTATCCGCGAAAGGTGTATGTATGAAATCCGCGTTAGTCTTGGGAGCAGGTGGGTTCATCGGTAACCACATGACTTCACGTCTCAAAATGGAAGGTTTCAAGGTCACCGGAGTTGATCTTAAATACCCTGAGTTCTCGGAGACCGAAGCCGATATTTTCCTACAAGGCGACCTGCGGAATAAAAATTTTGTAGATGAAGTCCTGTCTAATTCCGGCAGAGAGTTTGACCAAATATATCAATTTGCGGCAGATATGGGAGGTGCTGGATTTGTCTTTTCAGGGGATCATGATGCCGATATCATGCACAATTCTGCGACCATTAACCTGAATGTCCTCGATTCATTAGTGAAGTTGAGTCAAAGTCGAGGAACTAACTCAACTAAAATTTTTTATAGTAGCTCCGCCTGCATGTATCCTGAATACAACCAGTTAGATCCAGAGAATCCAGACTGTTCAGAGGACTCGGCTTATCCGGCGGCACCTGATAGTGAGTATGGGTGGGAAAAGTTATTTAGCGAGCGCCTATTTCTTGCATATCATCGTAATTTTAAAATTCCAGTTCGAATCGCTCGTTACCACAACATTTTTGGCCCACTTGGCACTTGGGATGGCGGACGAGAAAAAGCTCCCGCAGCAATGTGCCGTAAAATAGCTCAGGCAAAATTTGTTGACGAGATTGAAGTTTGGGGAGATGGTACCCAAACGAGATCATTTCTCTATATTGATGAGTGCATCGAAGCCACCAGAAGGCTAATGGAAAACTCCGATTTTACGGGTCCAGTTAACATAGGGTCTGAAGAAATGGTCACAATTAATGATTTAGTAGCAATAGTGGCCCAAATTGCGCAAAAGCAAATCTCGATTAGGCATATCGCGGGTCCTCTTGGGGTGCGCGGACGGAATTCCAATAATGAACTTATTCGATCAAAACTAGGGTGGGACTATTCGATGCCTCTAGTAGAAGGAATCGAATTAACCTACTCATGGATCTTAGATCAGATTAAGTCATCGGCTCCGAGTTAAAGTTTGCCATGGAATTCTCCCGAATACAGACCATAACTCTGATAACAATTGGGAATCTGCCCTTGCGCGCAGATTCAATTGTAGAAGGAGGAGGCTTACGTGTGTGGGGTCTCGCAAATGCGCTGCAGCAAGCTGGATTTAGCGTGCAAATACTTGTCCCATCAATTTATGTTAATAGCCAAAAAGAGGTAAGTTTAAATCTGATTGTTAATCCTTACTCAGATCTGACAGATCTTGTTTCAAAATCGGCAGATGCGGATGCAGTCATCTACCCAGCAGGAGCCATACATGTCTCAGAAAGTATTCTGCGGAATGCGAACAGCCACCAACTGTTAATTGCCGACGCATATGTTCCTATGCACCTCGAGGTATCTGCACGGCAATTCGTAAACGTGATTGAGCGGGAACAGGACTCCTTCGCTGTTAATAGCATCGACTGGTTAAGGGCGGTAGAAAGAGCCGATCTGATTTTGTGTGCTTCTGATCAACAAAAAATATATTACTTAGGCCTACTTTGTGGGTCCGCAAACCTGACCCCTAAAACCTACAACTCCTATCAAATTATAACTGTCCCCTTTGGACTGGAAATGCAACATGAATTACCAAAAGATGAATCGACCGTCGACCAACGACCTCCGACTTTTCTTTGGTACGGTGGCTTCTATCCTTGGTTTGACAGCACCAGCCTAGGTTCAGCAATAAGCCAGCTAAACAAGCAATATTCAAATTCTTCAACTTTTCGAGTAAACGTGGTGGGTTCCACGAATCCCTTCATTAGAGGTTCCAACTTTATTCAAGAAGCCAAAGCACGTGAAAATGAATTATTGCTACTTCCAAACGTCGAATTGATCAAATGGAGCCCCTATTCCCGCAGGTCTAAGAACTTCTCGAATATTGATGGGGTTATTTGCATGAATAAGCCAGGGTTTGAAAATCTCGTAGCGTGGCGCACGCGTTACTTAGATTTTATACAGTTTGGAGTTCCCTTGTTGTCCAACGGACAGGATCCGCTTGCCGAAGAAATATTGTCAAGCAACGCGGGATTGCGTATCGCTAATGCAGACGCTCTATCATTGAAGACTACTTTAGAATCCATTATTGAGAATCCAATGCTACTTCGAGATAAAAGGAATAACTATTCTCTGCTTCAACAGAAATATGTATGGAAAGAAACTATCCGGGAATTAGTAAGTTTCTTACTTTCACCACCCAATCGTGCATACAAACCTAAAATAGTTTCAAGTAGCACGGACTTCACAGCGCGAAATGTGTCCAGAAAAAAACTCTTGATACAACTCGCAAAAACGAATTTTAAGGCTGAAGGCTTCAACTCTACTCTTAAAAAGAGTTTTAAATATATTTTTCTCTCTCGCAAAAAATATGAAAAATCTTCAGTTAAGACTTATGGAACGATAATCGCGGGTCAAATGAATCGATCTGGTGCACCATTGCTCGCAAAACGTATGAGTCTGGAAATCTGGAAAGGCGATCTTTTTAATCAAGTCGATGACGTCCGAATAATGTCTTTTGGCAGAGTGGATTTAGAGCTTGCAAGAGAATTAAAGATTCAGGGCGTAGAGATCATTAGTCAGCGCAATATCCGGGATTATAACTTTTTGGTTGAAGATCAATTGATAATTAATGGCTTGGGTTCGCCGCAATTCTTTTTCGACTGGATGATCCGAAATCAAAAGAAATTTAAGGCAATTCCGATATTGTTAGTCCACGAAGATCGACCACTTATGCATCTCACAGAGGAAACACTTTACGAGATTGGTGAAATGGCAAGAAACCAACGAATTAAAGTGATTGTGCCTTCATGGGGTACTTTTGTTAATATTTCAAAATACATTGACCGTAACTGTATGGCTATTCGGCAATATCCTGTAAAAGATTATGGCTTACAAAAAAGTTCATACGATGAACTGAACATTCACTTGACCGGATCCACTTATGACTATAGAAAATCTCACCTTGAAGCTATTGAAATTTTTACACTAGTCATGTCGAGATGTAAAAATAATCTAGAAAAATATCGTAAATTTAAATTAGTGCTCATCGGCGTAAATCCAAAAACCAAACCAGGAAAAGAAATTGCATCTGCGAGTAAGGTACTTGGAAATCAAGTGGAAATATATCCAGAACTTGATGAACCGGCGTTGATTCAAGTACTCAAGAAGTGCAATGTGGTTCTTTGTTTATCGGAGTATGAGTCACTGCCGTTATTTGTTTCTGAAAGTATGACTTTGGGTCATCTTGTTTTTCGAAATAGCTCTTCAGGATCGCATGAGCAACTTCATGATGGCATTAATGGAATTTCGGTGGACTACGACAGCCTAGAACATACGGTAGATCAGATTGTACAAATTCTCGACAAGCAAATTACCCCGGCAAGCAAACTAGAGAATATGTCAAATGCTTCAAGGTCACTCATAGAAACAAATATAGCTGCGACATTCACTTCTTACTTATTCTGAAGATTAGGGTTGCTTCAAAATTCCAGATATTCGCCGCAGGATTTCTTCAAGAAGTTTGCTTCTTCGAAATGGTTCTTGAAAACTATAGAAAAGTCTCATTGCTCTACTATTGGAATAATTTCTTAACCAAATTTTAACTTGTCCAGCCTCGTCAAATCTCTCAAAATGCAAGAACATCCGAAGTAACGCTATATTTTGTCGATATTGAATGCCCGGCGGCCTAGCAAAATAATTTCTCAATCTCTTGCGGATATTGGGTACTCCGATTGCATTCGCATTGTGTATTCGATAGTAGGTATCTGTGCCTTCAATATATAAACTAATTCCAAAATTACTAATCACCAATCCAACCCACCAGTCGTGCCATATGACATCGGACATATCAAAATTGATTAGTAATTGCGCTGCTCTTTTATTTAGTACCATAGTGCAACCTTGAAAGCAGTTTTCAACCATCAGCTTTTCCAATTTGTGTTCAGGGCAGTTTGCAATTTGAGAACGCTGCTTAACTTCTTTTCCAAACAAAAAACTTGTTGAGTGAGTACACGCAGGAATATTGTGATGAGACTGCAAGGCTTTAACATGTTTTGATATTTTAAACGGCTCCCAATAATCATCTTGATCACAAAAAGCAAGATATTCTTCGTTTGCCGCAGCTTTGACTAAGTTCAAAAAATTTCTAGTAGGTCCAACCTGATTTTGAGGCAACCTAATCACTTCGAGATCACGTAATGCGAATTCGATAATTTTTAAGCAATACGGCGTGGACCCATCATCACCCCAATAAATTATGATGTTTGGATAATCCTGGTCACGTAGTGATTGAATTTGTACAAAAATATCTTCATTCGGATTGTAGGTTGCTAACAATATTGCAACCCTCGGAAGATTTTGACTGAGCATGTCTTGATTCATACTGACTTCAGGATCGTGCGCAAGCCATCTTGTAGTGAAACTTTTGGATTCCAATTAAATTCGTTTGAAAATTTCGCATTGTTCAGAACAAACCCGGCCCGGTCAAAAACTCTTGGTGGCACCGGATTAATAGTCAGTTCTTTTCCTAGAATTATCTCAAAGCTTTGGATCAAGCTGATTAGGGTAGTTCGCATGCCAGAGCCGATGTTATAAATTTCGCGTGCTCGGCTTCCTAAGCACATTGATATGGCGTCAATAACATCGTCGAGGTAGATATAATCTCTGTACGATAGCGGGCTTCCTATCATAGTTATGTTTTCACCCCTCTTAATCGAATTAACCCACTCTGCTATTACTCCTTGACCTCTGCCAGCTTTTTGCCCCGAGCCATAGACATTTGAAATGCGCAAAATTGTCCAATTCAAACTCGAGGATTCAAGTAATTTTTCCATTTCACGCTTCATAATTCCATAAGCGTTTATTCCATCCGCGGGTGAAGTCTCCGTTAGATCATCTTGAGCAGAATTATAAACACATCCTCCACTGCTTAAGAATAGTAACTTTTGCCCTGAATTTGAACCTTCTAATTGTAGTTCGGCGATAAAGTGAGTCCATTTTTCTAATTCAAGTTTAACTAGGCCTGGATTTGCTTCGGCGGAAAGGGGATTTACGCTGGAAGCACACCAAATTAAAATTTCAGCTTCTGCAAGGCTGCGAGTTAATTTAGTTGAATTAAATATATTTATTTTCGAGTTAAATAGAACTAAATCGTGTCCTGTTTTATGTAATCGGTTTTGAAGGCTGGATCCAATGAAACCAGAATTTCCAATAAGCGCTATTTTCATTCTAAGAGCGCGCCACTTTTTTAAGATAGTTTCCGTATGAGCTCGATCCATATCCACTAGCAAGCGCAGAAACTGAATCAGCTGTCAACCAACCCTGTCTAAAAGCAATCTCTTCCAAGCAAGCGATTTTTAATCCCGTGCGTTCTTCGATGATACGAATATACATGGCGGCATCGTTTAGTGAATTTGGATTGCCGGTATCAAGCCAGGCGGTGCCACGGTTAAGTGATGTGTAGGTGAGCTGGCGTCTCTGCAGATAGTGTTCAATGAGTGAAGTAATTTCGAGCTCACCTCGCAAGCTTGGTTTAATCATTTTTGAAACAGTCGATGCGTTATTATCGAAGTAATAAAGTCCGGTAACAGCAAGATTGGAAATAAATTGCACAGGTTTCTCTGTGATGGAGAGTGGAATTTGATCGTCATCTAATTCTAGAACACCATATTCACTTGGGTTTGATACCTCATAAGTAAAAATGTGCGCACCTGAGCTCGGGAGTGAACGTGAAAGTTCATACCCAAGTCCTGCACCGTGGAAAATATTGTCACCCAGAATCAAGAGGCAAGAATCGCCTTTGAGGAATTCTTCGCCGATGATCAGGGCTTGAGCCAGACCTTCTGGTTTGGGTTGGACAGCATAAGTAAAGGTGATACCAAAATTGGAACCATCTCCAAGAAGATTTTGAAAAGCTTTTTGGTCATTCGGGGTTGTGATTACCAAGATTTCACGAATACCAGCTAACATAAGTGTGGAAATTGGGTAATAAATCATTGGTTTGTCATAAATTGGAAGTAGTTGTTTGCTGACAGACTTAGTAACCGGCCAAAGGCGAGAACCGGTACCGCCAGCTAGAACTATTCCTTTCATGACTGAATCTTAGAGGGTAAGGTTCTCGATTGAGCGAACTGGGAGTGGTCAATGCGCATTTTGGTAACTGGTGGGGCTGGATTTATCGGCTCTAACTTTGTTCGACGCATTGCGGACGGTTCTCTAAGCGGAATTTCCTCTGTTGTTATTTTGGACAAGCTCACTTATGCGGGTCATTTGGCTAATTTGGAAAGTGCTTTGACAATGAAGAGTTTCCACTTCATAAAGGGCAATATTTGTGACTCTGATTTGGTTACTCGTTTGTTAGGTGATATCGATGCCGTCGTAAATTTTGCTGCAGAATCTCATGTGGATCGCTCAATTGAAAGCGCCATTCAGTTTGTGGAGACAAATGTAGGTGGCGTACAGATACTGCTGGATGCAATAAAGGCTTCTGCACGAAAGATTCGTTTTCTGCAAGTATCGACAGACGAAGTTTACGGGTCGATTGAATCTGGATCATGGACTGAAGACTGGCCCTTGCTCCCGAATTCTCCTTATTCAGCGACGAAGGCTTCTGGAGAGTTGTTGGCTCGCGCCTACTACAAAACTCATGGATTAGATGTCGTGACTACACGGTGTAGTAATAATTATGGGACACATCATTTCCCAGAAAAGTTAATTCCTTTGTTTGTCACTAATTTGTTAGAAGGAAGAAAAGTGCCATTATACGGAAATGGCAAGAATGTTCGCGATTGGCTGCATGTTGACGACCATTGTCGTGGAATTTATAAAGTTTTAATGAATGGACGTGCCGGTGAAGTTTATAACATCGGTGGGGGTAGCGAGTTAACGAACCTCGAGATTACCGAACTAATTTTGTCGCTGATGAATAAAGATGAGTCGTCCATAGAATACGTTCAGGATCGTAAAGGTCACGATCTTCGATATAGCGTTGATTGGGCAAAGATTAAGAATCAATTGCATTATGAGCCACAAGTAAAGTTTGAAGATGGGTTAAGAAAAACGATTCAGTGGTACCGAGAGAATGAATCTTGGTGGAAGCCCTTGAAAGATCGAGCTAGGCATTAAGGAGATGACTTGGCTAGTTGTTGGGGCGCGTGGACAGTTAGGTAAGTCTGTTTGTGAGGTTTTGCAATCACGTGGAGTTGATTTAATTTCTTGGGATCGTAATATTGGAAGTGCCTCAGAAAAGAGCTTTGTTTCAAGTTTTGTGGGTAAAATTAAGCCGAAAGTTATCGTCAATTGTGCTGCTTGGACTGATGTTGATGGCGCTGAAAGTAATGAAATTGGTGCGCAATTAATCAATATGCATGCTGTTGGATATTTGGCAAAGGCAGCTAAGTTATGCGATGCAAAGTTTGCACACGTTTCTACTGATTATGTTTTTTCCGGCCAGAGTGAAGTGCCATGGAGAGAAGGCGACGAGAAGCAGCCACTTTCGGTTTATGGGCGGACGAAGGCAAAAGGGGAAGATTTGATTAATTTGATTTATCCCGAGCGATCTTACATATTTCGCACAGCTTGGTTGTATAGCGCATATAGAAAGAACTTTGTGAAGACTATGGGTGGCTTGGCGATGAAAGAATCTGGAACTGTAAAAGTTGTTTCAGACCAGTTTGGACAGCCAACGTTTGCTGGAGATTTAGCAGTGCAAATTGTTGATTCTGTTTTGGCTAATATTCCCTTTGGGATTTATCACGCTACGAATAGCGGACAGGCTTCATGGTTTGAGTTTGCAAGGGAGATATTTCGTTTAGTTGGTGCAGATGTTTCGCGTGTTGAACCTACTGGGTCAGATTTGTTTCCTCGGCCCGCAAAGAGGCCGGTTTACTCGGTGTTGGGACATGACAAATGGCTTGAATCAGGGGTTAAGGGAATGCGAAATTGGAAAATTGCATTGGAATATGCCATGCCTAGAATTGTTTCAGCTTTGAAGGCGGAAGTATAAGCTTATGAAGTTAACTCAACTTGGAATTAACGGTGCATGGTTGGTAGAAGCAGACGCGCATGTAGATAATCGTGGCACGTTTCGTGAGTGGTTCAAGTTAGATGAAATTAGAGACGTGACTGGAATTGAATTTATAGTGAAGCAAGCGAATCTGTCCGTCAGCCATCGTGGAGTAATCCGCGGGATTCATTACAGTGTTGCGATCAATGGGCAGGCCAAGTTGGTTACATGTGCAAGCGGGCATGTGATCGACGTAATCGCTGATATTCGCCCTAATTCCGCAACTTTCAAAAAAGTTATTCAGATGAATTTAAGAGGTGGAGATCCACAGGCAATCCTTATTGGGGCTGATTTAGGACATGGATTTCTTGCTTTAGAAGATAATTCCATAGTAACTTATCTCTTGTCATCTCCTTATTCACCAAATAATGAGCGCGAGATCAACCCATTGGATAGTGAATTAAGCATTGATTGGCATTTAAATATGGTTCGCGACACTGGCCACATCATTTCTACAAAAGATGCTCAGGCTCCAAGTCTTGCCGAGCGCTTAGCGGGAAGGCAGTTGCCTCAATAAATTATATTGCAGGACCTTTTCGAATCAAATGCGTCAACATCCTTAGAGGTTTTGTAATTCTCCAGGATCTTGAATTCAATACATCTGAGAGTTTTTTTTGGAGATATAAGTTTTGTACATTTAATTGAGCGATATGCGTTGAGTGTTTCACTGACTCAACGTTGCGAAAATTTTGAATTACAGAGTCACTTAGCCCACCAAAAGTTCCATTGATATTAGCCCCCTCGTTCTGCTCGGTTATTGCAATGAGTAATCACTATTGGTGGGCCCAGACAGGCTCGAACTGTCGACCCACGGATTAAAAGTCCGTTGCTCTACCGACTGAGCTATAGGCCCCACTGCTGAACAGGCTCATTTGCTTAATTA
>Ga0114959_10003868_pt1 | contig 11633 bp, 10 predicted proteins | sample C_130625_EF_Meta_FD_87317 | JGI IMG/M metagenome (GOLD analysis project Ga0114959, IMG submission 87317) | Freshwater microbial communities from Lake Croche, Canada to study carbon cycling - C_130625_EF_MetaG | ecosystem: Environmental > Aquatic > Freshwater > Lake | place: Lake Croche, Canada...
AAAGGGGCGTGGCCTGACGCCGATGTGTCTGCGGCGCTGTCATATGCGTCGTCGGCTGTCGAAGCGTACTGCGAACGGGACTTCAGTTATGTAGTCAACGATGTGGTGACGATTGATCCGTTCCCGGTCCGCCGTTCAGCGCAGCTACCTGACCCGCCGGTCATCTCCATCAGCAAGGTTGAGGCCAACATGCGGGACAACCTGGGTGCGTTGTCGTGGCAGGAATTGACGAACTATGCGTGGACTGCGGACGGCCTGTTGTATGACACGTCCGGGTTGCCGGGGGTGAGTGTGGCGGCGGTGCCGTCGTGGCCGTCGTTGCCGAAATCGTTGCGGGTCACCTATACGCACGGATTTCAAACCGTGCCGCAGCCGTTGGTGGATGCAGTGATTAAAGCGGCCGGCAGCTATTTGGCTAACCCGTTTGGGATGACGCAACGCAAAGCCGGAGATGTCGAGTCGTCGTTCGCGGTGACGTTGATTCAGCAGGGCGGCCTTGATGAGTCGCTGCTGGCCAAGTACAGGCTGATCTCGGTTGCACGATGATGCTCCTGGGCGCCCAGACGGTGACGGTTCGGAACTTCACCGCGTCGGGCCGTGACCGGTTCAACGCCCCGGTGAAGACCGCCGTGGACACGGTCGTGTTCGGGGCGTCGATGATGCCGATGTCGGTGCAGGAAGTGGTGGCGCTGACCGATGTGGAAACCGAGCTGTGGGCGTGCATCCTGCCGCCGGTTGCCGCAGCCCTCGCGGTCACCACACTGTCAGAGATCGTCTATAACGGCATGACATTTCAGGTGCTGGGTGCGAAGCCGGCCGTCGGGTTCATGGGCTTAACCGATCATGTGTCGCTGGATTTGAAGAAGCAAATCGCATGATGTCACGCGACGAGATCGAAGCACAGATTTACGCGCAAGCCACCGCGTCTGCTCAGACACGACAGGAATTGCAGAAGTTGGCGGTGCAGGTTCGCGACTACTGGCGGTCAGTGTCGCCAGTTGACGACGGCAAATATGCGGCCAGCGTGCAAGTGTTCAAACGCAAGTTTACCTATAAGGGCATGCCTGGGGTGGGTGTGGGTGCAACCGACTTTAAAGCGCATTGGATTGAGTACGGCACCGGGGATCCCGGCCCGACTGAAGTGTTCGCGCCGCGGGCTAAGACTGCCGCCCATTTCGGTGGCGATGAGACGCTCGTTGAAGGTGTGCTAGCCGATGAAGGTTTGTCCCGCGACGACCTCAAAGCTGCGTTAAGCAAAATTAAAATGCCCGTGTTTAAGGCCGGTTCGTGATCATCGTCTCCGGTGTCGAACTAGTCATCGCCTGGTTAAAGCCGCTCGGCGAGGTGGGTGCTCAACGCGCGCCCGGCGCCGCCCTGCCATTCCGACTCGTGGAGTGTGTCGCCGGATCGGATGACAAGGTCACCGACTCGGCGATCTACCAAATCTCAACGTTCGCCAGCACTTACGATCAGGCCGAAACGCAGGCATCGTTGACTCATCAACGGATGCTGGCGTTGGGGCCGCCGTTCGCCGCGCAGCAACGCGTCACCCTCGCCGACAACACGGTGGTGTGGGTGGATTCCTGCACCACATCGCAACGCCCGATCTGGGTGAATTTCACTGAAGCCGCCCCGATTAGCCGATTCGTTGCCCGTTACAGCATCGACATTCGGTTTCGTTAACCCACAAGTTTAAGCCCACCAAACCCGTACCGATCCGGTGCGGGTATTTCGGCCTTGCTCTGTTGCAGGGCAATGCACATCCTCCGTGAAAGGAAAAAAGTATGGCCCTGCAAGCAAACGGTGTTGAGTGGTCAGCCGCTTACGGCAACTCCTACAACCCGCTCGGCATCAGAAAGGCACTGATCACCAATGTGCTGATCCGTGACTACAAGCAAGGTCTCACCAACCTGACCAATGACGCCGCCGGTTTGAACACCGCCGGCTATTTCACCCCGTACGCCACCGACGGCCTGTACCGCACCGATCTGCTCAGCCCCACCTTCGACGGCGGCCAGTGGTTCGATGTGGGCTCGCTCAAGGATGACGGTGTGAAGATCACCCCGGACGTTCAGGTCGAGTCGGTGAAGATCGCCCAAGCCCGCCGCGCGCAACGTTTCGACATCTCCGAGGAGAACGACGAAATCATGTGGACGTGCCGGGAGTCCAACCCGGTCGTCGATGCGCTGCGCTTCGACCTGCCACTGTCAGGCATCGCCGATGTCGGCGGATCCAGCTATGTGTCGGTGAAGGGCGCAGAGTCGGATCTGATCGAACGCCAGGTGGTGGCGCTCGCCGAGGACGGCGACCAACGCTTCGCCTACATTTTCCCGCGGGTATCCCGCAAGAAGGTTGGGGCAACTCAGCTGAATAGGAAAGACCCTGACGACTTGGAGCTGACCTACGGTGCATTGATCTGCCCGTACGTTGATGCCCCGGTGTACATTGTGCGCGACGGTGTGTCGTGGCGTGCCCTGGCTGGCAATGTGGTGTGGGGTGCAATTTCCTCCACCAACACTGGCGCCACGTCCGGTTCTGTGACGTTCACACGTCCCGCGCTGACCGGCGATCCGCAGCCGAACACCTTCACCTACACCGTGCAGCGCAAGACGGTGGCCGCCCCGACGTTCGTCAACGCCACCATCGGAACGATCACCACGTCCGGTCAGACGGTGACCATTCCGATCACCGGCTTGACGGCGTCGACCGCGTACACCGTGCAGGTGACGGCCACTCACGCCAGCGGTGCGGTGGGTGTGTCCTCGACGGCAGCGTTCACCACAACGGCGTAACAAGCTCTCGCCGGGTGGGTGTTTCCGGGGTGTCGCACCATGCGCGCCCTCGGTGGGCTGGCGCCCACCCGGCGAGTCTCGACCAGACAGCCCGCCGTTTCAATCCAGCCCTTGAAAGGACAGCCCAATGTCTGTGCAGGACGAAGCAACAACCCGCCGCCGCCTATCCCTCGACGATGCGGTCACCCAGGTCACCCAATATTTCGGGTTTGACGGTGTCAAAGAGATCGAACACGACGGCGAAGTGTATGAGATCCGGGCGAAAGTACTGTGGTCACCGGAACAAATCAAAGCCATGTCCGAGCTGGATGAGTGGGTGAAAACTCTCGACCACGACACCGTCGAAGTGCAAAACCCACTCACCAACGACATCATCACTCACCCCGATACGGGTAAGCCGTTGACGGAGAAGGTGCTGAAAGTTCCGCACCGCATCAAAGGTAAGCCGGTGGATCGTCCGTTTGAGTCCCGCTATTTGGCTGCGCTGTGGGGTGAAGGTAAAGCGCAGCGATTTGAGCAGGCCGGCGGAACCTACGGGTTGGTGACGATGTTGATGGCGCAGATGGATGACGAGTTCGCGCAGTGGCGGAAGAACCGGGAGAGCCGCGGAGATTCCAAAAGTCTCTGACGCTTTCGGTATGTGGCTGTACTTCTGCCGCGAAATCGAGTCAGACCTGCTGCGGTTCTACCGGCTCGACATTCAGGATTGGTTTTCCGGTGTCATGGATTCTCGGCGCTTAATTGCTCTGCTCGATGGTCTGCCCGATCAGTCGATGTTTAAGACGTGGGCGGTTCGGGGCGGCGACTGGTCCGAGGATCAGTATGTGCAGGCCCGCCTGGTCAACGAGGTGGCGTTGTCCCGGGCGGACGGTAAAGGGTATGTGCCGGCCATGTTGAAGTCGCCGATGCAGATCGTTGTCGAAAACGCTGAAGACGAGTACCGAAACCGTCGACACGAAGACGCATTACGAGAACTACGCGGGAAGGAACCTTGTGGCGATAACGCTTGACGTGATCACTAAGGTGGTCGACGGTTCCCTGCGCGATTCAGCCTCGACGGTGGAAAGACATTTCGCTCGGGCGGGCGAGCAAGCCGGAACAGGGTTCTCTAAGTCGTTTTCGAAGTCGATCACTAATTCTGCGGAGTTGCAGAAGTCGTTCGATAAAGCTGCTGATGCTGCCGGTAAGTTGCGGGTAGAGCAGCAAAAATTAAACGAGTTGCAGGAGAAGGGCGTTGGTGGAGCGAAGCTCATCGCCCAGCAGGAACGCATCGCGAAGGTGACTCGGGAAACTGAGCGGGCTGTCCGCGACACCGCCAGCACTTTCCAGCAGGCCGACAAAGCCGCCGGATCCATGTTCTCAACCCTCGCCAATATGACGGCGGGCACTCGTATCGGCGGGCTGACCGCGCAGGCATCCTCGTTGGCGTCCAGCTTGAATGGTGTCGGGTTGGCGGCTGGTGTCGCGATCGGCGGATTCACTGCGCTTGCGGTGGGTGCGGTCGCGGCCGCCACCAAGCTGTACGAGATGGGCAGAGCGTGGGATGACATCTCCGATGGCATCACCGCCCGTACCGGAAAAGTTGGTGCCGAACTTCAAGCGATCACCGATCAGGTAGCGCAGGTCGGTAACAGCACCGCCGCCACCCACCAAGAACTCGGTGCTATCGCCGCCCAGGCCGTGCAGTCGCTACGACTGTCGGGTAATGAACTTGGCGCGATGATGAAGCAGCTCGCCCAGCTCAACAATCTCACTGGCGAACAAACAAACATTCGTGGACTCGGAATGATTTTCCGCATGTTCAAAGTGGACACCCAAGATCAGATTCCGTTCCTCAACGATCTGTATTCGACGTTCCAAAAGATGGGCATCCCCGTCAACGATCTGATCGCCACCCTAGACAAGGGCGGCACCGTTCTGTCCGGGTTCGGCATGTCCGCCACACAGGCCGCGGCCACGATCGCGTTGTTTGAGCAGGCCGGTGTGCCCGCCGATCAAGCGTTGCGCGGATTGACGACGGCATTTAAGAACTTGAATGCTGCCGGTAAAGATCCGGCGCAAGGGTTACGCGAGATGGTCGATCAGATCAAAGCGTTGCACGACGCCGGGAACGATCTCGGTGCTGGCGGTGCCCGAGATATGGCCGAACAGTATTTCGGCAAAGGATTCGGCCCGATCCTGCAATCAATCGTTGAAGGCCGCCTGGAGATCGACAAGCTGCCCACGTCGGTCGACAACACCAAGAACAGCATCGATGATGCGACGAAAGCGACTGAGGATTTCTCGGAGTCGTGGCGGAAACTGTCTAACCAGTTCGGCAGCCTGCTGAAGCCGGCGGCCGCAGGGTTCTTCGACTGGCTGAACGACACCCTGATTAAGACGCAGGACTTGGCCGTTAAAACCATCGGCGGGATGGCAACTGCGTTCAATAATCTGCGTAACGATCCCGGCATCCTCGGCAGCATCATGTCGGCGTTAGGGCTCGGCCCAACACAGTTCGTTGGTGGCGGCGGGCACTTCGATGGTTCGCCTGACACAGGTAGTACTGGATCTGGAACAACTGGTGCCGCCGGTTCGAGCCGAACGGGTTCTAACCAAGGATTAACGCAAAACAGCGTCAACGCTAAAGGCGCTATCGAATCAGCGTTCCCGGCGGTAACCACCATCGGTGGATTTCGGCCACCGGATGTTACTGCGAATGGAACGTTCACCGAGCATTCGTCGGGTCAAGCCATCGACGTGATGGTTCCGAACTGGAACACTCCGCAAGGCAAATCGTATGGCGAGCAAATCAAGCAGTATGCGCTTGCGAACGCCGCATCGCTGGGTGTGGATTATGTGTTGTGGCAGCAAACCCAGTGGAATGCGGACGGCTCAAGCAGCCCGATGGGGGATCGTGGCAGCCCAACTCAAAATCACATGGATCACGTTCACATCCACACCGCGAAGAGCAATGCTGGTGGCGGCGGTAATCCTGGTCACGGCGGTTACGCGGATCGGGCGCGCGCCGGCCAAACAGGCGGCACGTCGCCGGTTGGGCCGACTGCCACGTCTTCCGGTGTTGGACCCGCATCGTCGCCGTCGTCCCCTTCGGTAGCTGACTTTCCATCTGCCGCCGATGTCGGCCCCGCCAGTGCCACCACCACGCCGGTGCAGATGGTGCCGAGCCCGTTCGGGCCGCAGTACGCCCCAGTGCCGGCCGGATCCACTCCGGGATACAACGAGTATGGAAAAGCGGGAACGTTCCTGCCCGATGCTGGCCGAGTCAAATCTGCCACACAACGTTACGAGGGCGCATTAGACAACATCAACACTGCCAACGACGCGATCGCGGAAGCGAAAGCACGGCAGGTTGAGATTGAAAACGATCTAACCGCCGACAGTAAGAAACGTGCTGACGCTGCCAAGCAAGTTGCCGATGCGGAGCGACGCCGCGAACAGTTGATCGCTGACGCGAAGGACGCTGAAGATGCTTTAGCGGAAGCTAAACTGGGCACTTTCCGTGAAGCCCAAAAAGCGCAGCAAGCCAAAGCCGGTGGAGCTAGTGGGCTCGGCGATGTGGGCGCGTCGTTGGCCGACGACTTCGGGATCTCCGAAGGGTTACCCGGTATCGCGAAATGGTTCACCACCTATCTAGCGAATTTGGCGTTCGCCCCGATGATTGGCCAACTGTCGGCGGTGTCAGCGGCGAACCCCATCAAGGGCGGCTCCGGTGTGCTCGGCATGATGGGCGCCCAAAACATGGCGGCGACTGGCAGCGCGCTAGGCAATATCGGCCCAGGGCCGTTGGGTGGCGGCGTTGTTGGCCCTGGAACTGGCACCAGCGACAGCATCCCGGCGATGCTGTCCAACGGCGAATATGTGTTACCTGCGGACACCGTGAACGGTATGGGCGGCCCTGGCGGGGTTGCCTCAATGGTGCGAGGCTATGCGGCGGGCGGGCCGGTCACCGACATGCAGTCCGTACCGCAATCAGTCCAAGGCGGTGAAGGTTTCCAGGGTTTAGGTGGTCTGCCTATGCAGGCGATCACGACTGCGATTGGTGCGGCAGCCCCAGCGTTGAATGCCATTGCGCCGGGGGCGGGGCAGGCCGCACAAATCGGTGTGCAGCTCGCCAACCGAACCGCCGCCTACGCCGGCCAGCTCGCCGGTATCGGTGTGGGCGGGCTGCTCGAAACGTTCCTGCCGCACGGCTCACCGCTAGCCGATCCGGGCAACTCGTGGCTCGGCAAATTAGCGTCCGGGTTTGCAGGCGCGAAACCGGCCTTGCCAAATAAGGCGGGCGATCAGAGCGCCCCGGTGGGTCAGCCCGCGCCGGCACAAACACTCGAGCAAGCCGCCGCATTGAATCAGCAGATCACCCAACCCAACGCCCCAATGGTCAATGTGGAGCAGATGAACAACTACACCCCTGACAACGGGCGCACGATCGCCGATCAGGTGGCGTGGCACGGCATGGTTGCCAACGGTGCAGGCGGACCGAGATGATCTCTTACCCGCCTGGCGAGTTAACGCCGAACGGTGCCCGCCGACTCCTCGAAGGTAAAGAACCACACATCTCCTATGTCGCCTGTGACGACTCGGCGGTGTTCCACCTTATGGGCCCGATGGCGCCCACAGCTGGGGTGCAGGAAGGTGTCACCATTGGGCGCGAATCCATCAAAGGATTAATCCCGAACTGGAAACTGCTCGATCAGGCGGGCGCCAACCAAGACGGCGTCACGTTCAACGACGCCGTGTATGAGGCAGCCGAAATTGACATGGTTGTCGACGCTCAAGGCCTCACCCCCGCTGGCACTCGCAAAGTGATCCGGGATTGGGTGGCGGCCTGGGACTCCAAGCAGCAAGGCGAGCTGCATGTGTTCACCCCCGAGCAAGGGCTGTGGTGGGCGCCGGTCCGGTGGCTGAAAGCGCCCGGCGAAGCGTTGGCGCGCGCGCAATCAAATCGGCAACGATTCATCTGGTCCGCCCGCATCGACGACGCCTTGTGGCGAACCTACGACTCAGTCGGCGTATTCCAATTCGGATACTCCGACATGACCGACACGTTTACCACAGGTGGTGCGTCTTACACCGATTTGGGTAGTGACTGGCCGATCCGATATTCCGATGGCGGTACTGCGTTGGCACCGCCGTCGGGTTCTGCTGGCGGCTACCTGTACTCGACAGGGTCGCAGGCGGTGTGGCGGGACGACCCGTTGACGTTGGCGGTCACCAGCGCCCGCGAAGTCGTAGCCGGACCGTACAAAAACGCCGCGTATGTGTCTGGGTCAAACACCGCGGGAACATTCCTGACATCCACCGACAACCAGATCGTGTCGATCGTGTTGGGCACGATCCCCGAGGCGTCGTTACCGGAGTCGGCGTACAACGATGTGTGGGCTCGGATGGGCCGCAACAGCAACGGCACCTGGAACGGCTACGGTGTGCGCGCCCGAATGGGCTGGGGTTACATCGAGCTGGCCCGATTCAACAACTTCACTAAAACGGTCATGTATTTGCGGCCGTTGCTGCTGCCACCCGTGATCGGCGAAAAGTTCACCCTTGTGGCAGGGTTCGAAGCGGATCCGCGACTGTTCAAGGTGACGCGCGACGGTGTCGAAATTTTGTCCCATAAGGAAGAGGGCACCGGTTCGCCGCTCGGCTCAGCCTATCGGGGCATCGGTTTCGGTATGCGCGCCGCGGGGGCGTTGATCAGTCAGGCAACCCCGGCGAGTGTCCGCAAAATTTCGGCAGGCGTCAACTCGACAGTGTCGCAGTCCGGGTATGTGTCCGTCACTAATATTGGCGACGTTGAAGCATGGGCACGGTTCTTGCTGTACGGGCCAGGAACGTTCAATATCGGTAACGGACCCGATAGCAGCGACACCGTCCAGTTCGGGCCGCTCCTTGACGGCCAGGTGGTGTTGATCGAAACGGAGCCGCGTCGGCGTTCCGTCGTTGATCTCACCCCGTCGACGGTGTCGACCGATCAAGAGCTGAACGTGTTCCAGAAACTGGTGAAAGCGTTAATCACGTTCGCATCGAACAACAACGTGCCGCCGCTGTTGCAGCAGTTTGAGTCGCTGTTCGGGATTCTGCCGCCACAAGGGAACCTGTACAGCTATTTGACGGGCCGGTTTACGAAACCGGTGCCGGCGAAATCTCCGGGCGCCGAACCAACAACCAGCCGAATATTTATTAAGATTGATAACGGCAACGCCAACTCGAAAGTGGTGGCGGCGTTGACGCCGAGGCGACGATGGCCGCTGTAACCCCGGCACAGTTGCAGGCCGCTCTGGACTCCACTGATTCTGATGCGGTCGCCCTGTCGACGTTGGTGGCCCGCACGAAAGCGGCCGAGCCAACCCAAATCTTGGTGACGGTGTACGACAAGTTTTGGACCCCTATCGGGGAGTCGCACGACTACATCGATTTGTCGGCGTCCCATCCGCGTAACGGTGTACCGGCGTTGCAGATGACGTTTAAGGGCACTGATCCGTTGGTGCCGTTGCTGCGTAAGTGTCGCACCGAAGTGGTGGGTTTGACTGTCGAGGTGGGTGCGTTGCGGTGGGCGTACACCGTGGACACGGCCAGCTACAAACTGGATAGCGGCCAGAAAACGTTGCAGATTAAAGCGTTAGGGCTGTACGACTACTTAGGTTTCCTGACCGTGTGGCCTAACTACCTGCTGCCGATACAAGCCCAAATACCATCCAGAGCAACATTCTTTGGGCCGCTGTGCACCGTCATCGAAGTGATGATCGCCGAGCAGGCGTTCCGTCTGCAATCCGGGTTGTGGGAACTGGTCGACACTCTCGGCTCGGGCAACCTCGACTGGCGGGCATGGTTCGGCAATCTGCTCGAAGCCCGCGGCAACATCTTGGACGTGTTGCACACCCCCATCTATGTGGTGCACACCAACCCGCTGCTGGACACGTCGCCGTTGGTGGCGATCACAGCACGAATGGAACCGGTCGCCACCGTCATCGACAAGCTCGTGAAATCGTATGGCGTGACTGTGGACATGGAGTTGTGGCTTCCCGGCGATCCGCAACCCGACACGTTCTCGTTTCTGTCCCTGCCAACGTATGTAGTGCGCGTGACCGACCGCAGTAACGTGACCGGCCCCACGAACACCATCCTTGATTCGGTGATCAAGCAACTAGTCAACCTTGAGGAATCAGTGCTCGGCGGGGTGCTGGCACCGTTCCTCAACCCGGACGGCTTGTACGCCCCGGACGGCGTTTATATTGCGCCCGCAATCGGCGTCAACTATGTGGTGCCGTGGACCCTTCTGATAGATCATCCGCGCGGCCCGCTTGAAAGTTACGAGATCGTCGACCATCACCCCCAGGGTTGGCAGATCATCGTCGGCGGGAAGAGCCCGAAGTGGCTTAACGACGTGATCAATGCGACGACCAGCTGGATCCTCGACTGCATCATGATTGTGATTGGTTTGACCGGCATCCCATCAAACCTCTTTGACGGTTTGTTTAATGACGTGCTGCTGTCGTTCCAGCTTGTGGAAAACTTCCAACGCCGCAACGACGGCGGACCATATATGAGGCCAGAACGCTTCGTTTCCACCGGGGCGGCTCCGTATAATATCGACGCGTTAATGTCGTTCATTTCGGCGATGTTTGACAGTAGGGGCTACCGCTCGGCGGTGTGCCAGTTCCGAAACGGCTACCCCTACTCGGTGGGCCGCGACATCTTCCCCGGCGCCATGATGTCCATCGCCGAAAACGGAACCCTGTACTCGGATTACATCGAGAACATTGTGATCACCGACAACCGCCGAGAACGCTGCAAAGTGATCGTGCAGATCGGTGACGGAAAAGCCGAAGAAGCGCCGATCGCACGCTTCCAACGGTTGATCACCGGGGTGCAGGAAGCCATCAACGTCATCACCCTCGCCCCAGGACAATAGGAGCATTCATGGCTGTGTCATCGTGGACAACCGACGACAACAATTACTACATCTGGAACGGCGAAGTCCGCATCCCCAAGACGTTCGATCCGGCGTCGAAGGCCGCCGTGATCATGCTCGGCCCGCCCGGCGGTGTCGCACAAATCCCCGCCCTCGTGAAAGGCGATCCCGGCAAGCACGCCGAAATCGACTCCACCATCGTCCTCAACGCCCTCGCGTACAACGATCCCACCGCAGACTCGGCAACGTGGACAACAATCACACCGGGCGACGACACCACATCCCCGGTATACCGGCTCACCCTCAACCTGCATAAGGGTGCACCGGGAACATCGGGCACATCCACGATCCTGACTGCATCGGATGTGACCGGTACCGCCGTCGACGGTTATGTGCTGGCCAAAACAACTGTGGGCAGTGTCGGGAAAGCCACCTGGATCGCCCCGAAGGTGGGCGGCCAGTTTTGGCCAGCCACGATCAACAACACCAGCGATGGTTCCGCACGCACTTTGTGTTCCGTCAACATCAATCCCGCCCCGGCGTTTGATTACCGGCTGCGGGTTCACGCCCAATCGGTGATCACCAGTTCCGGTTCCGCCAGCCGTGTTGATCTCATCGCTCGGCTGGGCAATGAAACTAGCGGTGACGTAGTAGGTCGCGGTTTCGGTGTAGCTGGTGCCAGCGACCGTGTCGTTATGGTGTCTGGTGTTCCTGCTGGATCAGCACAAACGGTGGGCAAGATTGCCGCCAACAACACCGCAGTCGTCTATCTACGGGCAGAGCAGCAAGCCAGCACCACACAGACATTCACCACGTCGGCATCAACCACCAGCTTCATGGTTGAGGTTGTACCGATCCCATGACATCCCCGGATTGGGGCAGCCAAATCAACCCGTCTGCCACGGTTCACATTCCGCCGCCACCAGTCA
>Ga0114959_10003873_pt1 | contig 11625 bp, 9 predicted proteins | sample C_130625_EF_Meta_FD_87317 | JGI IMG/M metagenome (GOLD analysis project Ga0114959, IMG submission 87317) | Freshwater microbial communities from Lake Croche, Canada to study carbon cycling - C_130625_EF_MetaG | ecosystem: Environmental > Aquatic > Freshwater > Lake | place: Lake Croche, Canada...
ATTGGGTGAAAATAATAAGCACAATGGAAGTGCTATTTTTTTTCAAAGAATTTTAAAAAAATTGAAATGCTAAAACATTGCAATTTTTTATTCAACAAAAGAAATGGATATCTTGAAGTCTTCATACATAAAAGAATTTTATAAAATAGTAGGAATTTATATTTTGTGGATAAGTATCCACTACTTTTCGTCACATATGTACACTTATTGGTGCACATATGCATCATTTATTGGTTTTGTTCTTTCTCCGTTTCTAGCAACTGCTCCTCATTGCCAAGCTCTTAGGTGGGGAATAATTCACGGAGCCGATCAAATTGTAGTCATGTGGGCAACACTAGGAACTTGGCTCATCGTGAACTCGGTTTTCAATCCTTCTTCGTAAATTTATCAATAACTTCTTTGTGATGAATAGGAATTAATGCGGCATCATTATCTATGATTTTATTAAAACTAGAACAATTTTTTTCAAATACTATCTTTTTATACTCTTCTTCTGCTTCAATATTAGCAAGTTCTTTAGATATACTTTTTTCATCATAAATCTCCAAAACTCTAGAAACTATAGGACTTCTCTCTACATCGGAACTTTCAAGAGTAACTACTTCTATTCCTATATCATTAGATGATTCACCTTTTTTATAACATAATTTATTATACATGTAAAATCTATCAATAAAATCAACTAGACCACTATAACTTCCTTTATCCGATTGCTTCAAGTCTCCTGTTATAACCATCTTACTTCCAATTCCAATTCTAGTTGTTAACATCATCATCTGATTTGGCGAGCTGTTTTGCATCTCATCTGCAATTATGAAAGCTTTTTTGAATGTTCTACCCCTCATGTATGCAAGTGGAGAGATCTCAATAATCCCATTTTGAAGCATTAAATCAATCTCTCTCTGAGGATAAAATTCCAAAAAAATATCAAATATCGGCCTTGTCCAAGGATCCATTTTTTTATTTATATTTCCAGGAAGAAACCCTATATCTTCCTCAACGGGAACAACTGGTCGAGTAATAATGACCTTTTCAATAACCCCCCTTTTCAAGTCATTTATTGCTTGATTACAAGCGAATAAAGTTTTACCAGTTCCTGCTGGTCCCACAATAAAAATTAAACGTGTTTTTATGTCTGATAAGTATTTCACATAATTTTTTTGATTTTCTGACTTTGGCTTATAAATCGGAAACATATTTCTTATTTCGCTTTTATCTTTTTTCATTTTCAAAGCTTTTGAAAAACTTCTGGTGGTTTGCTTTAAAAAAAATGATTGCGATCTCAAAAGCAAAAGGGTGCTTGCAAGATTTAAAAAAAGCTTCATTATATGTTATATCAATATTATGTTTAAACGACTAATTATCTACATTGTTATTCTGTTATTTTTTTTATTAAAAAAAACCTTTTATATTTTTTTACTCCTGTTTGCGTGTATCCATCGCTTTTGCGCACAGGAACCATTTCCATACGATGCACGTGCAAAAGCTGTCTAACTATGTTTAGTAAAGGCCATTTTTGTTTTATTTCTGCACCATTTTGTAAACCCGTTAAAGAAGAGGAACTATAAATTTTTTTTAAAGAATATACTCTTTCCTTCATTTCATTATATTTAATGTCATTTAATAGTATAGTTCTCTCGATTAAATGCCCGTTTAAGTTATCCAAATTTTCAAAAGAAATACCAACATCGTTTAAAAAACTTTTACAGATTTCTTCCATAATATAACATCGATAAATTATTTTACTTATTTACTATATTTTTCATATTATTTTTTACAACATTTATTCCAATTGAAGATGTTCGATAAAATCTAGTATTTTTACTTTTAACAAACTCGTTTATTTTTTCAATCCTTTGCTTAATTTGTCTATTTTTATTTGCAATAACATTTTTTATTTCATTTACTGCTTCTTCATGAATAATTTTTTCAGATATAATTTCGCCTCTCATTGCCTTCGATAGTAATGTACTCCTTTTTAACGAACACGCCACACATAAACATCCAATATCTATATAATGTTTTGTTTGAATTATATTTTGACTCTGATTTTCAAGACATATTTGACTATAAAATAAATATTCATCGTATGTATAAGGATTAAAAAAGTCTGTTTTTTTTTGATCCCAAAAATTTATATATTCTATTCTCTCTTCTTCGTCAAAATAATAAAAAATGGATCTGTCTTGCTTCATCTCATCCAAAAAATTTAAAGGAATCTTATAAAGTAGTTTAAAACTTTTAAATAGATCGGCTAAAGGTTTTTTTTCCGTTTCATAATCATTTACTATTGTAATCGGAGTTCCTAAAATATTCGTGAGTATATTTCCCCACAAATTTACGTCTTTAAGTCTAAGTTTTATATATTTTATACCATTTAAATCTTGCAATAAGTATTTATTATCAAAATCAAAAATTTCTGGAAAGCTTGGGAGACTATAAAATTCTTTATAGTAGTCAGAGTTTCCCAAATAAGGAAAAAGACTATTGAATCTATTTATTACCTTTTCAAGATTATACGTATTGATATTTCTTTCAGAGTTATTAAAATGAAGAATTCCAATATATTCAAAAAATTCCGAAATTTTTCTCTCTATAGGTGATCGAAATACGTCTATAACATAAACATTTTTCCCGATTAGTTTGTTATACAAAATGTAGTCATTAACTTCTACTTGGCCAATATTTTGATTATCCGATAGAGCCGAAAACAAAGTTTTATCGTGAACATGTACAATAGTAAACTTTTGAGAAGAAGACAAACGTAAAGATGTTACTAGTGTAGTTGATCCAACTTTCGGAGGACAATAAACAAAAATTATATTATTATTTGGTGTAGGATTTTTATTTAATAATTTTAAGTTTAGTTCTTCCATTAGCAAAATTTTATCATCTGAAAAAACTTCCATTTGTGTATAGTTATATTACTATTTGTAAAATATAACACAAATAGTAAATTTTATTTAAAACCGCATTTAATCCTTCTTAACCTCCGTGACTACACTTCGCGGAGGCCTTCCGCGTCCACGACCTCCAGAAACTCCTCTTTCCCGCGCCGGTGCAACAACCTGCCACTCTCCTCCATCTCTAGGACCAGAACCACGAACGCGAGGCATCTTTTGCTCACCACCTTGTGGCACACTGGCAGAACGGGGTGGCTTTACAACTTCACAATTCTCTTCATTTTCGTGCGAATCCTTATAAGAAGAGCGCGTCATTCTAAACTCGCGCCTAGTCTCACACATCAACTTACCCCCCTTAATACCAGCCACATCTGCGGCCTGAACATCATGCGCACCTCCCTCAGTAGGGGCAAGCTTAAACTCAACATACTCTCCCTGAACAAGATACTTGTATTGTTGATTTGATACCTGGACTGCGCTGTGGTGAACAAAAATATCAGTTCCCGCCCTAGGCCCATCAGTAACGTTAATAAAACCATAACCAGACTTGTTATTGAACCATTTAACGCGTCCAGTAGAAGTTTCCACCGAGCTTGTAACAGGGACATGTGTTTCAACAGATTCCGTCGACGACATACTAGTTATACTATTCATATGTGTTGTAGCTTTATATTATTTTCACACATTATAAATAATCTAATCGGTTAAATCTTGAAACAAGTATTTATAATTAGGCATTTCATCAAAATTTAATAATCTTGTATGTTCTAAAAATTTTTTAATTTGTTTTGGAATATTTTCATCTTTTACTATATTAAGTTTTTTATTTTTCATTTCATTAAAATCAACGCAGTCTTCCCATTCCAATTTCCCATAGTACAAATACAATAATATATACGCAACAGACTCAATATCATCTCTTCTACTAGGCTGATTTAGATTATGAATATTAACACTTACAAAAATTGGTGTACCTAATATTTTAGTCAAACCCTTATTTTCGAAATGGTTTTCATAAATCTTGTATTTCTTACATAAACCGAAATCAATAATAAAAATAACATTGTTATCGCCAATCAAAAAATTATCAGGTTTTACATCACGATGAATCAAACCCATATTGTGGATAAATTGCAATCTTTCTAAGACTTGTCTCCCGATTTGTAAAACAACTTTTAAAGGGAGACTATTATATTTTTTTATCAAATCAGAAAGAGAAGGACCAAGTAAAGTAAGGACCATATAATTATTTTCACTATCTACGCCAAACCATTTTACTTTTGGTATTCCTTCTCCCGAAGACAGATATTGATATATTTTTGTCTCATTTTTTAAAAGTTTTGTATGATTTGCTATAGGTTCTACTTTAATAGCAACATTTTCTCCAGTTCTAATATTGCAACCCTTATATATTTGTCCAAAACACCCCTCTCCAATTTTTTCCAAAATTTTATATTTATTTGATATAATCATCTCTTATATCATATCTAATACATCTATATCATTATATTAAAACAAATTAAAAGATACCCCACAAAAAATAATATATGACTGAAATAATTACAAAAAGAAAAAAAAACAAAAGAAATAAATTAAAACGTTGGAGTGTAGTTTTTGTCGAAGACTCAGACGACGAAAGATACATTAAAAATAACAAAGTACAACTTTCCGAAAAAATTATACATACAGAGACTGATTTGTTGCAACAAATTTCAAAGTCAATAATGGAATTTCCTTAAGCTTGCTTAAAAAAGCAATCGAGCCAGTTGCCTCACAAATTTTTTCTAACTCGCTTGAAATATTATTTATTTTTAAAAGAGCCTTTACAAATTCTCCCAAAAAAATATTCTTTTCTTCCTCCATTTTTTGTAAAACTAATTTACACCCTTCAGTATTTTCAGCATCACACCAATCTAAGACATAGTTCATTAAATCAAATTGCATATTATAATCCGTCCCCGTATTTATCTTTTGTTCATCTTCATTTTTTCTATAGAACTCGTACATTTTTTTCAAATGTAAAATCATATTTTCTGATTTTTTATCTTGACAACTTGGACTAAAATTCCTTTTATCTTCACTAGTAGTAATATTTGCAAAACAACTAAAAACTGCGGCAAGTTGTCTCGAATTTAATTCTTCTATACTTTTTTCTTCAAGCACATTCGCAAAAACTAAACAATGCACTTCCTTTATGTAATTAGCAAAAATTCCTTTGCTTGTTAGAGAAATTTCTCCTTCTTCATCAGTTTGAATAAAATTATTTTCTTTTAGAAACTCAAAAATTGTTGCAACATCATTATTCAAAAATTGCTCGACATTTTTAAACTGATCTTCAAGTTCAAAAAGAGTGTTTTTTTTTGAAACATATTTTTCTGCACAAACTAAATCATTATTTAAAGAATAATACTCATTTTTAATATCATTCATTCTTTTTTCAATATCCTTTCTTTTTTTATTTGTACTTTTCGGAAGCTTTGATGATAGTTCGATATATTCTTCCAAAATATATTTTGGTGTTTTTAAATAATTTATAGTTTCTTTTGACTTTTCTATTTCACTTTGCAGATCTGCCATTTTATAATAAATTTTTCCCAGCTCGGCGTCAATATCACTTTGGATCATAGATCTTTTTGCAAACTCCGTAAAATTTTTATCTCCAACATCTATTAAATTTAGAATCAAATTATAAGAAATTTTAAATTTAGAAGTAAGAGTCTGGGGTTTCCCACACATAATTTTCTTGTAATCTAACAAATTCATATTTTTAAACAAATTATTCAAATGAATTACGTTTCCTACTTTATCCAACCCTCTTCGACCCGCGCGCCCAGCCATTTGTGTATATTCATGAGAGTACAACATTCTCATTCCATTTCCATCAAATTTCTCCAAACTTGTAAACAATGTCGTTTTTGTCGGCATATTGATACCAACAGCAAATGTCTCTGTTGCAAAAAGGAGTTTAATGTATCCCTTTGCGTACAATAACTCAACCATTTCACGCAAAACCGGCATTACGCCTGCATGATGTATTGCAATCCCCTTTTCTAAAAGATACACCATATTTAAATATTCAGGAAGATCTAAGTACTCTTGGTAATTGGGAAGCTTTCGCATAATTTGTTCGCATTCGCGTCGAATGTTATATCCGACCTTAGAGTCAAATTCAAGAAGAGGTTGTGTTATTTCTTTAGCACAAATTTCAAGTTGTTTTCTAGATAGAACAAAACAAAGAGCCGGCAACATATCATTTTCAACCATATGCTTGCATACTTGATTCAAAACATGTCCTCTTTTAACAAATACTTGTTTATTAGAAAATAAATCAAGCATTTTCTTTGTTTTGTGATAACACACTTCATCAAACACCCCTTTTGAGTTTTGAATTGTAAAAAGAGTATTAGTGTTATCTTTTATTTGTTTTTCCAAGTCTTTGTCTTTTACTGCTTTAAAAATTCCATTATTTGTCGTTATAAAAGAATAGTGAGTTAATGGAACTACTCTCTCGTATGTAGTTGTTAAATAAACAAGTTTGCCGGAAACATTACTATCTTTAGATCCTCTTGTTTCACACCAAAGAGCAAATTTTTCTGGATTATCAATTGTCGCCGAAAGCATTACCATTTGTACTTTAAGAGGAAGCATCATAATACTTTGCTCCCAAACTTTTCCACGATCAGTATCATTGATGTAATGAACCTCATCAAAAATTACACATGCCAATTCATTCTCAATATCCATATCAAAAGACATGTTCGTGTTTATATTACTTCTTGTTTGATAAAGCTTATTCAAAAGAATCTCTGTAGTCATAATCAAAACATCCGCCCCAGGATTACATTTTATATCTCCAGTTATTACTCCAAATGAAATATCTGGAAATTTTTTTGTAAACTCATAAAACTTTTGATTTGAAAGTGCTTTGATTGGACTAGTATAGATAACCTTCTTTCCTCTTCCTACAAAATATTCAATAGCAAATTCAGCAGGAAGTGTTTTTCCTGACCCGGTATGAGCTGTCACCAAAATGTGATTTTCTTCTACAATAGCTTCAATTGCATATTTTTGAAAACTACTCAAAGGAAATGGGTATTTTTCAAAATTTTCGGAATATTTTTTTTCATTTTCTTCGGGATAGATACTTGAACAAACTTTTACCATCTATAGTGTGTATTATCTTCAAAATCTTTATATTGTTTAGAATATCTTATATTGGCCATATAGATAATACAGCGTCATTCCAGATATTCTAAAGATATTTATATTCTCAAACTAACATTTGAATTTGGAGTTGCTAAATTCGGAACACTTCCTCCTCAGCCTCCTCTCATTTTACGCATTCTACGTGTTTTACGAACGCGTCTTGTTTTTTTACAAGTATTGCAAGAGCATCTACATCTTTTTATATTACAAGTTCCGCACTTTAGTCTATTTGAGTGATTACATCCTTTACAATTTCTCCGAGTCATTGTCATTGATATCTTAAACGTAGAAAATATTTCGTTAGTATATCAATTTTTATATATCTATCATAATTATTAATGAAATACATTCTCTTTTTTCTTTCATTTTTTGTATTCAAAAAAGCGTCTAGTTTTTCTAAACAACTACTACGTGAAACTTCTATTATAAAACTAGAGGCACCAAATAAATTTTATGGTCCATTTGGCAGAAAATATTACGAGGAATATGTTAAAAAATTAAATTCGAGAAATATAACTACACGCAACGAAGCGATTTTAAACGATGGTTCAAGAGAAAAATTTTTAAATGACGTTCCCGGAAAAGAATTTGAAGATATTATTTCGTCTATATTTAGTAAAAAAAATGATACCGATGATGAAAATAACTCACAAACTTATGACAATAAGCCGCGAAGCAAAATATTTATTATTCCTACAGGAAATTTTAGAGTTCCCATTCCTCTTCAAAACGAAAAAAATGATAACGAAAATGATACTGATGATGGTGATTACTATGATATGAATGGTAATTTAATAAGAACTAGAAGAAACCCGGGAACAAAACCTAAAAAAACGGAAAACTTTGAAGTAGTCACCAAGTCCGATACAAGTTTCAAAGATATAGGAGGATATGATAACATTAAACTAGAATTAAATCAGTGCGTAGATATACTAAAAAATTATAAAAAATATAGTAACTATAATATTAGAATTCCAAAAGGACTTATACTTGAAGGACCTCCGGGAAATGGTAAAACACTTTTGGCAAAAGGATTCGCCGGAGAATCTGAAACAGCATTTATTCCTGTTTCTGGCGCGCAGTTTCAAGATAAATACGTTGGCGTTGGATCCGGTAGAGTGAGAGAGTTATTTGAACTTGCAAAAAAAAATACTCCTTGTATTGTTTTCATCGATGAAATCGATGCTATTGGGAGAAAAAGATCTGGAGACGGAGACTCTTCGGGTAACGAAAGAGATAGTACATTAAATGAGCTTCTAATTTCTCTCGATGGTTTCAAAAGCTCGACGGGAATTTTTCTTATGGCAGCCACAAATAGAGCCGATTTACTTGATCCAGCGCTAACACGCCCAGGTAGAATTGATAAAAGAATTTTTATAGGACCGCCGGACTCAACAACACGTGAAGCTATATTAAATATTCACTTGAATGGTAAACCTTATGACAAATCTATAAACGTAAAAGATCTAGTTGACATGACCGCGGGACTTTCTTGTGCACAAATTGAAAACATTTTGAACGAAGCGATGTTAAATGCACTACGCCACAACAGGCTTCTAATGGAGTATCGAGATATTGATTTTATCATAAGTAAAATGATGGTAGGATGGCAGCCTACAGAACATCAATTTACAAATGATATTATTGAGAGAATAGCAATTCATGAAATGGGGCACGCAATTGTTGGATTTCTCTCAAAACATCACTCAAAGGTTAGCAAAGTTACTATAAACCTTTCATCACCTAACAGCCCTGGCTACACTATATTTGAATCTTCGACTAGTAACATATACACCCGCGAAGCACTATTTGAACATCTCATGATTCTTTTAGCGGGAAGAATAGCAGAGGAAGTATTTTATGACGTGAGTGTTACAACAGGAGCAATTAATGACTTTGAAGAGGCTTTCAAATTGGCAGAAAAAATGATAATATACTACGGAATGGGAAAAAGTTTAATATATCCAAATTTAAGCGATAAATACAAAGAAAAAATAGATTCCGAAGTAATTGGTCTCATCAACGATGCATACTCTATGGCGCAAATTATTGTAAAAAAATCAAAACGACTTATCTACGAATGCGCAGAAATTTTAAAAAATGAAAAGTTATTAAAAATAGACAGACTTACAGAAATAATCAATGAAAAATATCCTGAAACATACACGTTCAAAACAGAAAATTAAGTATTAAACACTATTTCATAAAATTTTAATTTATACCACTATAGTATAAATTAAAATTTATGTCAACAAAGTATAAACCATTAGAAGAATCTAAAATATTATTAGTTTATGCATATTATGAAAAAAAAAATCAAAATAAAAACCAAACAAATTTAGCATTTTTTTTAAAGTATGGGTTGAACCAGAGTAATTGGAAATCCTTAGATATTACATATATTTTAGTAATAAATGGTGACGATTGCGAGGTAATGATACCAAAAATAGAAAATTTACATGTTATCAATAAAAATTTAGATAATTATTCAGATTACGAAGGATGGTGTGATGGTATTTCTTACATTGAAAATAAAAATAATTCAAAAATTTTTTCTACATATGATTATCTATGTTTGATAAATTGCAGTTCTTCTGGACCATTTATGGAAGAAGATAAAAATAGTCATTGGCTCTATCCTTTTTATAATAAAATTGTATCTAGTAACTCTGTTGCGTGTTCTCCATATATAAATAATTTTGGAAAACCGATTCTTTCATGTCACTTTGTTTTTATTAAAATTACTCAACATATTTTGCACTTATTGCGCGAGTGTCTCGTAGATGGAAACTTTGTTCTTTCTAAAAAAAAGGATAAAATGGATGCTATAAAAACCGGAGAATTTGGTTTATCATCAATTTTAACTGAAAATAATTATAATATTTGTTGTTTATTTTACGAAACACTGAATGATTTAAATAATCCTGACTATATAAGACGAGAGTTCACACACGAAACAAATTCATTTCGTCTCAATAAAACAATTTTTATAAAAAATGTGTGGAGACTTCCGGTTTTCGACAAAGAACATCCTCAAATTTGTTATGCCTCTACTCCAGTTTTATACGATTATTGTAAAAATTTTATATACCAAAAACTTAAAATAAAAAACTTATTTGAAGATTTGCACAACGAAAACATAGACTATAGTTTACTTCCAATAATCGACAAGGTTAATTTTTTCAATTATGCTAATTGGAAAAACAAAAAACAATTTTATCATTTATATGGTCACGCAGAAGAATATATTATTTTTCCAAAAAAAGGATCTTTTATAAAAAAATCTTATGTGATTTATGCTCACTACGATTCTACAAATAAAATTTCTGATTACGTAATTAATGCCCTAAAAACACTATTTTTTCTAGGATACGATATTATGTTCTATAGCGCGTCTTCAACTATAAAAAATATAGATTTGAGTATATTACCATTTGAAGTAAATTTTGTAGAAAACGAAGGGCCAGGAACAGACTACAAAATTTTATCGATTGGTTTAAAAAAAATGAGAGAACAAAACATTGATTGTGAATGGGTAATGTTTATGAACGATAGCTTATTATTTCCCATAAACGGAATAAATAACTTTATTCAAACTATAACAGAGACTAGAGAAGGATGCGACTTTTGGGGACATTGGGATAGTAATGATGTAAAATGGCATATTGTTGGTGTCCCTCTTGAATTCAAATATAAAATTATGCGGGAACATATTCTCAGTTTTTTAGAATTTCGAATACCAAAATGCAAAGATTTTTTAGACTACGTTAAAATTGTAGAGACAGAAATGTGCAAATTTTTACACGAGTGCGGATTCAAGTTTAATGTTCTTATTAAAGAAAGTGAATATAAAAATGCAAAAGATTTGCCTTGTCCCAGTCACAATCCTTATATATTGTCCCAGTGGATAAAAAATCCAAAAGCATTTGCGATAAAATGGAAGTATTCAATTTCTTATTTAAAAAGTGACGATGTTTCAGAATATTTCAACTTTCTGGCAAAGTATATATACTATGGTCCAAAAGGTTTAATATCAAAGGGTCAGCAAGTTGGTGCTTTTCCGAATGCAGAAGAGTTTCCCAAAAAACTTGAAGAATTCAAAAGTAAGTTTAAATGCCCTAATAATCATTTAATGAAATTAAAATAAATTTTTTATTAAAGTCGCGCGGGTCGTAATCTTTTTTATCTATAAGATTTATATTTTCTCCTTCTCGATGGATAAAGTAATTAACTTTATCAAGTAAACTAACATACTTGTATATCGGTAAAATAATAATAGAGTTGTCACTATCTTCATTGTATAAAGTAACATCATCGTCATTGAATAAACTTAATAAATAGTATGATGCGACTAAACAAAACTCTGGTTTATTAACTACCACAATATCATCAAATCCCATTTTTTTTAAATAGTAACTAGTTATTCCTATTTCACCATTTATGTCAAAAATTGTTACCCTCTCTCTTCGGTCTCCAAGAAGTTGTTTTACTTTTAAAATACAAAATAATGATTCAA
>Ga0114959_10003874_pt1 | contig 11621 bp, 8 predicted proteins | sample C_130625_EF_Meta_FD_87317 | JGI IMG/M metagenome (GOLD analysis project Ga0114959, IMG submission 87317) | Freshwater microbial communities from Lake Croche, Canada to study carbon cycling - C_130625_EF_MetaG | ecosystem: Environmental > Aquatic > Freshwater > Lake | place: Lake Croche, Canada...
CGAAGGCGATCCGCTTGAGATCGTTCGTCTTCACGAACTCGGCTGCCGCCTTCTTCAGGCTGTCGGCATCGCCACCGATCATGTTGACGAAGCTCGTGAGCTTGTCAGCCTGGTGCTCTTCGACCTCTTCCTCGATCTTCTTGAGAAGCTTGGCGAGCTTCGGATCGGCGGTGCGGGCAAACACCATCACCACCGGCCGCTGACCCATCTTGCAGCGGTAGCAGAGGCTTTTGCCAGCCTCGACGCCGTCGTCGGCATTGCCGGCGACCTTCGTCACCGTGAACGCGCCGACCGAATCACCGACCTGCGGGCCGCTGGTCACTTCGGCCGAAGCCGTGACAGCGACGCCGAGCACCAGCGCCACTGCCATCAAGAAAGCCTTGCGCATCAGTTCGATTCTCCTGGATACGAGCCCGCCGGCAGGAATGCCGGGGGAAGTCTTTACCGGCAGCACCACGCGTGCTGCCCCGAATGTTGTCGCTGTGATCCTATAGCAGGTAGCCTGACGGGGGCAACTTTTCAGGGAATCAAGCCCCAGGAGATCGTCCCATGGCCACTGCCACGCCTCCCGCTTCCCGGGGCCCCGGGCCTGCCCAGGTTCGCCAAACTCAACTCTTCATCGACGGACAGTGGCTCCCAGCCCGCAGTGGCCGGACCTTCTCCACCGTCAATCCCGCTACCGAAGAGCCGATCGCCGACGTTGCCGAAGGGGATGCCGCCGACATCGAGGCGGCGGTGAAGGCTGCCCGGGCCGCCTTCGACGAGGGCCCCTGGCCGCGGATGGACGCCCGTGAACGCGGCCGGCTCATGCACCGGCTCTGCGACCTGATCGAAGCCGAGATCGACGCTCTTGCGGCGCTCGAGTCCCTCGACAACGGCAAGCCGGTCGCCGATGCGCGGGCGATCGACATCCCGCTGGCCGTGCAGTGCCTCCGCTACTACGCCGGCTGGGCCGACAAGATCCAGGGCTCGACGATCCCGATCAACGGCAACTACCACTGCTACACGCGCCGCGAGCCCGTCGGGGTGGTGGGGCAGGTGATCCCGTGGAACTTCCCGATCCTGATGGTGGCTTGGAAGTGGGGTCCGGCCCTTGCCGCCGGTTGCACGATCGTGATGAAGCCGGCGGAGCAGACGCCGCTGACCTGCCTGCGGCTCGCGCGGCTGGCGCAGAAGGCAGGGATCCCCGACGGCGTGATCAACGTCGTGCCCGGCTACGGGCCGACGGCCGGCGCCGCGCTTGTCAACCATCCGGGCATCGACAAGATCGCCTTCACCGGCTCCGGCGAGACGGCCCGAATCATCATGCGGCAGGCTGCGACGAGCCTCAAGCGGCTGACGTTCGAACTCGGGGGAAAAAGCCCCAACATCGTCTTCGCCGATGCGGATCTCGATGCGGCCGTGGCGGGAGCCCATGTCGGCATTCATCTCAACCAGGGGCAGTGCTGCTGCGCCGGGTCGCGGCTGTTCGTCGAGGACTCGATCCACGATGCCTTCGTGGAGCGGGTCGTGGAGCTGTCGCGGAAGCGCCGTGTCGGCGATCCGTTCCACCCCGACACCGAGCAGGGGCCGCAGGTCGACAAGGCGCAGTTCGACAAGATCCTCGGCTTCATCGAGGCCGGGAAGCGCGAGGGGGCGACCTGCGCTACCGGCGGAAAGCGCCACGGCACGAAGGGCTTCTTCATCGAGCCGACCGTGTTCACGAACGTCAGCGACGGCATGAGCATCGCCCGTGAGGAGATCTTCGGCCCCGTCCTCTCGGTGCTCCGCTTCAAGGACACCGACGAGCTCGTCCGCCGTGCCAACGCCACCGACTTCGGGCTGGCGGCGGCCGTGTGGACGCGCGACGTGGCCCGGGCGCATGACGTCGCCCGGCGGATCCGGGCGGGGACGGTGTGGGTCAACTGCTACGACGTCTTCGACGCCGCCGCCCCGTTCGGCGGCTTCAAGCAATCGGGCTTCGGCCGCGAACTCGGGGAACGGGGTCTCGATCCCTATCTCGAGACGAAGACGGTGACCGTCAGCCTCGCCCCGCCGAGGCGGCGGTGACCGGGCAGGACTTCCGGGGCTCGAGCAAGACCGAGCGGGGGGGAAAGCCTGCCGAATCAGGCCCCCGGAAAAAACCGCCCTTCCCCCGCAAAAAACCGAGAAAAAGCTCGTTAGGAACCCGATGAAACGACCACTAGAAGCACGATAAAAAATGCAGTAGAATGGCTTTTGATGGAGAAAAAGCCTTATATTGATAGGATTTTGGACGACGAGCTGGCGGCGCTGCTTGTTGCCGTTCCCGCGATTGCCCTGGAGGGGCCAAAAGGGGTCGGGAAAACCGCCTCTGCCGCGCGGTTTGCGGCCACCGTCCGGCGCTTGGATGTCCCTGCTCAACGAGCGGTCGTCGCTGCCGACCCGCACCTCGCCCTGGCTGGCCGGCGGCCGGTCCTCATCGACGAATGGCAGCGGTACCCGCCAGTGTGGGATGCCGTGAAACATGCGGTCGATGACGGTGCCGACCCCGGCAGTTTTTTGTTGACCGGCTCCGCGACGCCCGGCGCTGCGGCGACCCATTCTGGGGCTGGCCGGATCGTGACGCTCCGGATGCGGCCGCTCTCCTTCGTCGAGCGTCGCCGGGAGAAGGCCACGATGAGCCTCGCCACACTCTTGGCAGGGGGGCGGCCGGCCATCGACGCATCGACTGACGTCGGTCTGTGCGACTATGTCGATGAGATCGTCAACTCGGGATTCCCAGCGTTTCGCGGTCTGTCGGGCCGTCCCCTCCGGACCCACCTCGACGGCTACCTAGAGCGGATTGTGGACGCTGATCTGGAGGAGATGGGCCTGCGGGTGCGCCGGCCGGAGCTCGTCCGACGGTGGCTACGCGCTTATGCGGCGGCGACGTCCACCACCGCTGCGTACGAGACTATCCGGGACGCCGCCACCGGCGGCGAGGGTGTCAAACCGAGCAAGGGAGCCACGGCTCCCTACCGCGACGTGCTCGAACGCCTCTGGATCGTCGATCCCGTGCCGGCGTGGGCCCCGAGCCGCAACCCGCTGGCGAGGCTCACCTATCCTTCCAAACACCACCTCGCCGATCCGGCGCTTGCCGCGCGGCTCCTCGGAGCGACGGCCGAGACGCTTCTGGGGGGGGAGAGTGCCTTGAAGCCCGGGAAGGGTCCGCTCGTCGGCTTACTCTTCGAATCGCTCGTCGCGTTGTCGGTGCGGGTCTATGCGCAGGCAGCCGAGGCTCGCGTTGGGCACCTGCGAACCTTTGGCGGCGAGCGGGAAATCGACCTCATCGTGGAACGTGCCGATGGGAGGGTGCTCGCCATCGAGGTGAAGCTCGGCGGGGCCGTCGACGACGCCGACGTGAAACATCTCCTCTGGCTGCAACGGGAGCTCGAGGAAAACGTTGTCGATACGGTTGTTCTCTCGACCGGCCCGCGGGCCTACCGGCGCCCCGACGGAGTCGCCGTCATACCCCTGGCGCTCCTCGGACCATGAACGCCCGGGATGGGGCGAGGGGCCGCGGCGGCGCCCTTGTCCTGCGGCGGCCGGGTATGCTGAAGGGGTGGGAGCCGGGGTGTGCGCCCGTGTTCTCGTCGTCCCTCGTCCCCTCTGGAGCCTGAAGATGTCGTCTTCGTGTCGGTCCCTCCTCCTTCGCCGGATGGTGGCGATCCTGGGCCTCGTGGGGAGCGTCGCGACCATCGCCGCGGGCATTGTCCACGCCGAGGAGCCGGCCTGGCGGCCGCTGTTCAACGGGAAGGATCTCACCGGCTGGACGCCGAAGATCCGCGGCGAGGCCCTCGGCGACAACTACGGCGACACTTTCCGGGTCGAGGATGGCGTGCTCAAGGTCGCTTACGACCCGGCCAAGTATCCGACCTTCGGGGAGAAGTTCGGCCACCTGTTCTTTGCCGAGCCGTTTTCCCGATACAAGCTCCGGATCGACTACCGCTTCACCGGCGAACAGTGCCCGGGCGGGCCGGGCTGGGCGATCCGTAACTCCGGCGTGATGCTCCACGGCGAGGACCCGAAGGGAATGACGCTCGACCAGGATTTCCCGGCGTCGATCGAGGTCCAGTTTCTCGGCGGCGCTCCCGAGGGGGAGCGGACGACGGCGAACCTTTGCACCCCCGGCACGAATGTCGTCATGGACGGCAAGCTCTTCACCCCCCACTGCACGACCTCGAAGTCGAAGACCTACCGGGGCGACCAGTGGGTGACGGTGGAGGTGGAGGTCGACGGAGACAAGGTGATCCGGCATCTGGTCAACGGCGAGCCGGTCCTCGAGTACGAGGGGGCTCAACTCGATCCCAACGACCCCCACTCGCAGGGGCTGATCGCGAAGCGCGACGGCAAGCTCCTCCTCGACGGGGGAACGATCTCGCTCCAGTCGGAGAGCCACCCGATCGAGTTCCGCCGGGTCGAGATCCAGGTGTTGCCGGCGCGGAAGTGACATTCAAGGTGGCCCGGCGTCAATGGCCTGGCCGAGGACGGTCCTCTCGGAAAGGGTTCCCAACATGCGGGTGAAGACGGGCGGTGGCTGGCGGGCGATCCTCTACACGCTGAAGAAGTCGCGTGAGGCGGGGGGCGTCTGGAAGCTCTGGAAAGCGATGCGCTCGAAGAACGCCTGCAAGACCTGCGCACTGGGGATGGGGGGGCAGTCGGGGGGGATGGTCAACGAGGCGGGGCATTTCCCGGAAGTCTGCAAGAAGTCCTTCCAGGCGATGGTGGCCGACATGCAGGGGGGAGTGAAGCGCGACTTCTTTTCCACCTACTCCATCGCGCAATTGCAGCAGTTCTCCCCCTACCAGCTGGAGCACTCGGGGCGGCTCGTGGAGCCGGTCGTGCTCGAGAAGGGGGAGCAGTACTACAAGCCGATCAGCTGGGACGACGCGATGGCGAGGATCGCCAAGCGGATGAAGGGCTCCTCGCCGGCGGAGACGTTCTTCTATTTCAGCGGCCGCTCGAGCAACGAGGCGGGCTTCCTCCTCCAACTCCTCGCCCGCCTCTACGGCACCAATCACGTCAACAACTGCTCCTTCTACTGCCATCAGGCCAGCGGCGTGGGGATGGCGAGCGTGCTGGGGACGGGGGCGGGGACGGTGCAGCTCGAGGATCTCGAGCGCGCCGACATTGTGTTCCTCATCGGCGGCAATCCGGCGAGCAACCATCCGCGGATGATGCGGACGCTCATGCAGGTGCGCCGCAACGGCGGGAAGGTGATCGTCATCAACCCGATCGTCGAGACGGGGCTGGTCAACTTCTCGGTGCCGAGCGATCCCTGGAGCCTCGTCTTCGGGACGAAGATCGCGAGCACCTACGTGCAGCCGCACGTCGGCGGCGATCTCGCGCTCATGTATGGCCTCCTCAAGCGAGTCCGCGAACTGGGGAAGATCGACGAAGGCTATCTGGCTGCCCACACGCACGGCTGGCCGGAGCTGGCAGCCCGGCTCGACGATCTTTCCTGGGACGAGATCGTGGAGAAGTCGGGGGTCACCAAGGAGCAGATCGACGATATCGCGGCGCAGTACGCCGCCAGCGAGCGGGCCGTGTTTGCCTGGACGATGGGGGTGACGCACCATCTCCATGGCGGGGCGACGGTGCAGGCGATCGCCGCCCTGGCACTGGCCCGCGGGATGATCGGCAAGCCGGGGGCGGGGCTCCAGCCGATCCGCGGTCATTCCAACATCCAGGGGCTGGGGACGGTTGGCGTGACGCCGCAGCTCAAGGAGGCGATTTTCCGCCGGCTCGAAGAGACCTACGGCGTGAAGCTGCCGACGATGAAAGGCTTCGACACGCTCGAGTGCCTCGATGCGGCCGATGAGGGGAAGATGCGGCTGGCGTTCTGTCTTGGCGGCAACCTCTGGGGGGCGAGCCCGGACGCCGCCTATGCGAAGCGGGCGCTGTCGAAGTGCGAGACGGTGGTGACGATGAGCACGACGCTCAACACCGGCCATGCCAGCGGCTTGGGCGCTGAGGAGACGATCATCCTCCCCGTGCTCGCGCGCGACGAGGAGCCGGAGCCCTCCACGCAGGAGAGCATGTTCAGCTACATCCGACTCTCCCAAGGGGGCGAGCGGAGGCATGTGGGGCCGCGGTCGGAAGTGGAGATCATTGCCGACCTCGCCATCCGTGTCCTCGGGGAAAAGGTGTCGGGCAGCGGCGGGCAGGTGCTGAATTGGCGAGAGATGTCTCACACCAACACGATCCGGCAGGCGATCGCCCGGATCGTGCCTGGCCTCGAGGCGATGGCGACGATTGAACAGACGAAGAAGGAGTTTTCGATTCCGGGCCGGGCCCTTGCCTCGCCGAAGTTCCCCACCGCTGACGGGAAGGCGACGCTCTTCGTTCACGATCTGCCGCCGGCGCCGACGACGCTCCAGCTGATGACGATCCGCAGCGAGGGACAATTCAACACGGTCGTCTACGAGGAGGAGGATCTCTACCGCAACCAGACGCGGCGCGATCTCGTCCTCATCCATCCTGACGACATCGCGCGATTTTCCCTCGAGGCCGGGGGACGTTGCCGGATTCGCAGCAGCGCGGGCGAGATGCGGGGGGTGTATGTCTCGGCCTTCCCGGAGATCCGTCCGGGGAGCGTGGCGATGTACTACCCCGAGAGCAACGTCCTCGTGCCGAAGACGGCCGATCCGCTCTCGCGGACGCCGGCCTACAAGAGCGTGTCGGTGACGGTGGAGGCCGATACGGTCGGCGGCCGGGGCATGCGCCCGCAGCCGCAGCTCGTCGCCGCCGGCATGCCGAAGGACAAGCTCAAGCAGTGTTGAGAGCACCCATCCTCCAAACAAAATCCCCCCGGCGGGATTCCCCGCCGGAGGGATGATTGTTCTGGAGACGACGCTGGACGCGTCCGATCAGCCGCCGGCGCCGGGGCGGCCGCCGCCCCAGGGACCACGCATCTGGAGCTTCGAGACGTCGAAGGCTGGGCCCTTGAGGGCTTCGAGCTTCGCCTTCTGGTCGGCCGAGAGAATCTCCATCGCCTTGGCGGTCATCTTCGCCCGCATCTCGCCGGGGTTGCCGCCGCCACCACCGCCCCCTTGACGCATCTCCTGCATCGCCGACTGGAGCTTCGCGACTTGGTCGTCGGTGATCGAGAGTTCTTTGGCGAGGGTCTCGTCCATGAGGGCGCCGGCGCCGAGGGCCTGAACGCGGATCTGCTTGAGCCGGGCAAGTTGCTCGGGCGAGAGGAGACCGGCGATCTTCTTGTCGTCCTCGGCGTTGCGGGCCCGACGCTCCTCCATCCACGTCTGCCGCTGCTCGTCGGTCATGTCACGGGGATTGCCACCACCACCTCCGCCACCGGGGCCCCGTTCGGGAAGTTCGGCGGCGAGCTTCGCCTTCAGATCGGCCGAGAGGCCGAGGTCGGCCTGAACGGCTTCCTGACGGAGAAGCGAAGCCTGCGACATCATTCCCCCCATGCCGCGACCGCGGCCGCCGGGGGGCTGCGCGGAGGCATCGGTGGCCGGGAGCGTAGCCAGAAGCGCGGCGGCCAAAAAGGCGGCGGCGAGAAGCGTGCGGTGCATGTGGAGCCCTCGAGAACGACGGGGAGAAGAAGCGGACGGGGAAGCCTGGGGGGAGCAGAATGCCGGCGGACACCCTGCCCGCCTCGTTCCCCGGCCCTTGAACTGTCCGGGGAAGGAAAAGTTGCGGGCTGGAAACGGCGGAGAGGTACCAGGGGCCACCCATCGCCCATCCACGACGGGGAATGAGGAAGGGGGTAAGATTGTGAAGAACGGACGGCGGTTCCTCGGCCAGCGGTCCCCCGGCCTTTTGACGGGCCGCGACCTCGAACATCCTGTTGACCAGCGCGGTCGGGAGGCCTGATTGGGAACCCGTCAGACCATGTCGATTCAGGGGTGAGGATTCCCGTGGTTGAGACAGCCAAATCTGACCGCGGTGATCTTGCGATGGCCGCGACTCGATCCGCCTCGGCGGTCGCGGGGGCGGTCTGGACGACGAAGATCGAGCGTGCGCGAGCCATGCCCCCGGAAGAGAAGCTTCTGGCCGGCGCCAGACTCTTCGACCGCGTGCGGCTGAGGATGATGGAGGGGATTCGAGCCCTCCATCCGACTTGGAACGACCACCAGATCGTGGTCGAGTGCCGCCGCCGGTTGGCCGTTGTGAGAGCGCGCGAGGAACGGGGCATCTACACCCCCTTCGACCCGACATGACGAGCGATCAGGCCCTGGCGCACGTCATCGACCGGCTCGAATGCGGAGGGGTCGGCTACCTCCTCGTTGGGGCTCTCTCGAGCAATCTGTACGGTGTTCCTCGGGCCACCGATGATGCCGATGTCGAGGTGTCATTCGACGGCTTCGATGTTGTGTCGTTCGCTGCGGGGCTGGGTGGAGAATTTCGGCTCGATCGGCAGATGATGATCGAGGGATTTACGGGGACGGTTCGGTATGTGCTCCATCACGAGCCGAGTGGATTCACGATCGAGCTCTTCCGGCTCGGCGGCGATCCCCATCACCAAGAGCGATTTTCGCGCCGACGGCGATTGCGGGTTCCGGAATGCCGCGGCGAGGCCTGGGTCTCCACGGCGGAGGACGTCGTGATCCAAAAGCTCCGCTGGGCTCGGCGGAAGGATCTCGACGACATCGTCAATCTGATCGCAGTCTCCGGCGACCGACTCGATTGGAAGTACGTCGACCGGTGGACGAAGGTCCATGGAACATCGGGCCTGCTGGCGGATCTCCGCGCGGAAGCGGGCCACTGAACGCCGGCTTCGGCGGGACTGTTCAACGCCGAATCATTCGAAGAGCGATTTCTGCGCCGTCTCCCCTTTGCGGCGCGGCTTGGCGGCCGGGGGTGTGGCCGAGGATTCGAAGGCGAGGAGGAGGTCGCGGGCCCGTTCGACCACGGCGCCAGGGACGCCGGCGAGCCGGGCCACGTGGACCCCCCAGCTCTTGTCGGCGGCGCCGGGGGCGACCTGATGGAGAAAGACGAGCTGGTCGTTGTGCTGCTTGACGAGCACCTGGACGTTGGCGACGCCGGGGAGCTTCTCCATCGCGGCGAGCTGGAGGTAGTGCGTCGCGAAGAGCGTCCGGCAGCCGGGCACGCCGTGGAGCCATTCGACGACCGCCTGCGCGATGGCGAGGCCGTCGAAGGTGCTCGTGCCGCGGCCGACCTCGTCGAGGATCACGAGGCTTCGCGGCGTGGCGCGGTTGAGGATCCGTGCTGTCTGGGCCATCTCGACGAGGAAGGTGCTGGCGCCGGTGGCGAGATCGTCGCCGGCGCCGATCCGGGCGAAGAGCCGGTCAACGATTCCGATCCGGGCGCGGCGGGCAGGGACGAAACTCCCCGCCTGCGCCATTACCGCCAGCAGCGCGGCCTGTCGAATGAACGTACTCTTGCCCCCCATGTTGGGGCCGGTAACGAGGAGCATCGAGGGGAAGCCGGCGCTGCCGGGAGAGGGGGGAGCGTCTGGGAGGCGAGCGGCGAGCGTGAGATCGTTGGCGACGAGCGTGCCGGCGGGGAGGATCTCCTCGAGGACAGGATGCCGGCCCGCCTCGATGCGGAGGATGCCGTCGCCGCTGATCTCGGGGCGGACCCAGCCCCGCGAGCGCGCGACCTCGGCGAGGCTCACGAGGACATCGATCCGGGCGAGGATGTTGGCCGCACGGTCGAGACGCTCGCGTTGGGCAGCGACGAACTGGCGGAGGGCCTCGAGGAGCTCGAGCTCGCGGCGGAGGGCTTCGTCCTCGGCCCCGAGCACCTCTCGCTGACGCTGGTCGAGCTCCGGGGTCGTGTAGCGCTCGGCGTTCTTCACCGTCTGCTTGCGGATGTAGTCGGCGGGCACCTTGGCGGCGTGGTTGCGCCCCACTTCGAGGAAAAATCCGAAGACGCGATTAAAGCCGACTTTGAGCGATGGGATGCCGGTGCGGGCGATCTCGTCGGCTTGGTAACGCGTGATCCACGCCTTGCCGCCGCTGGCCATCTCGACGAGCTCGTCGAGCTTCGGGTCGCACCCCGGGCGGACGAAGCCACCGTCGCGGGCAAACACCGGGCAGCCCTCGCGGAGCGTGGCGCCGATCCGCGTCGAGACATCGTCGAGCGGATCGAGGCCGGCGGCCAGCTCGCCGAGAAGGCCTTGGCTACCCCGGAGCGTCGCGATCACCTCGGGGAGGATGGCGGTGGCCCGGCCGATCCGTTCGAGGTCGCGGGGGCCGGCGCGGCCCGACATGACCCGGCCGATGAGGCGTTCGATGTCACCGATGCCAGTCAGCAGGCTCCCGAGCCGGTCGGCGAGCGGGGGATGAGCGACGAGCGCGGCGGTGGCGTCGAGGCGTTCGTCGATCGCTCTCTGCTCCACGAGTGGCGCGGAGAGCCAGTCGGTGAGGAGGCGCGCTCCCATCGGCGACCGGGTGCGGTCGAGGACGCCGGCGAGGGAGCCGCTCCGTCGGTTGCCGCTGGAATGCGTGGTGCGGACGAGCTCGAGGCTCCGCCGCGAGGCTTCGTCGATCTCCATCCGCTCTCCGCGTCGCCAGGCGGCGAGCGTCGTGATCCGCGAAATCGCCGTCGGCTCGTTCTCGTCGAGGTAATGGACGATCCCTCCGGCCGCGCCGATGCCGGGGAGATCGTGGGGAAGATCGAAGCCGAGCCCTTCGAGGCGCGCTCCGCCGACGGCCCGGTCGATCGCGCTGCGGGCGCTTCCCTCCTCAAACCACCAATCAGGCCGCGCGGTGATGGCGCCCGACCTGCCGGTGGGGCGGAGGAGGGCTTCGACGGCGCCGCGATCCTTCGTGGCGCACAAGCATTCGGCCGGCTCGAGGCGAAGCACCAGATCGGGGACATCCTCGGCGGGCACGACCGCAGCTTCGAAGGTGCCGGCGGCGACGTCGATCCAAGCCAGGCCCACAGGGATCGATGCGGCAGCACCGTCGCTGGCGTCATCGCGGTCATCGCGAGCGGGGCGGGCTTGCGGGCCGGGACTGAGGGCGAGGAGCCAGTTGCGGCGGGCAGGGTCGAGGAGGGTTTCGTCGGCAGCGATCCCGGGGGTGACGATCCGGGTCACCTCGCGGCGGAGCAGCCCTTTGGTGGTCTTCGGATCGTCGATCTGTTCGCAGATGGCGACGCGGCGACCGGCGGCAACGAGCTTGACGAGCTGCGGATCGAGCTGGTGGTGGGGAAACCCGGCCATCGGCATGGCGTCGGGCCCCTTGTCACGGCTGGTGAGCGTGAGATCGAGGAGGTTCGCAGCCTCGCGGGCGTCGTCGCCGAAGAGCTCGTAGAAATCCCCCATCCTGAAGAGGACAAGCGCGCCGGGGCAGCGTGCCTTCGCCGCTTCGAACTGCTGCATCATCGGACTTGCCATGGAGGCCAAGTGTGGCCGATGAGGCCGCCCCCCTGCCAGAGGCCGTCGTGCAACGGCCGCCGGGGCGATGGAGTGCCCGGTGACAGTCACGGGTTACGATCGACCCAGGGGGCCGGGAAATCGACCGGCTTTGACCGGCCGGGGGCGGTAGGCCACAATGTTCTCGCCGGAGCGGACTCCGATGAGAGGCCCCTGCGATGGGGGCCTGTGAACCTGGTCAGGGCCTAACCGCAGCAGCCATAAGCAGTCGTCCCTTTGTGCGGAGGGCCTCTCATCGGCGTCCGATCCC
>Ga0114959_10003875_pt1 | contig 11620 bp, 15 predicted proteins | sample C_130625_EF_Meta_FD_87317 | JGI IMG/M metagenome (GOLD analysis project Ga0114959, IMG submission 87317) | Freshwater microbial communities from Lake Croche, Canada to study carbon cycling - C_130625_EF_MetaG | ecosystem: Environmental > Aquatic > Freshwater > Lake | place: Lake Croche, Canada...
GATCAATGCTCTAACAATTGATACAGTGCAGAGTCTTGAGAAGCAAATTCACCAGAAAGAGCTTGAATTTCGTACTTTGGAAGAAAAAGACATCAAACGCATCTGGTATGAAGAATTACTTGTTTTTGAAGAAATGTACTCGGTCGCTTTAGAGAAGAAACTCTCTCTTATCAATGAGGAACGAGAAGCTGTCGCGAAAGGAAAGGTTTCTAAGCCCAAGGGAAAAGCAGGAGGCGGGAGAGCAAAGCCGGTGACAAAGGCAAAGAGCGCATCTACTTTGGCGGGAGTCGCGTAAAAAAAGGGTAGGTATTCAGTGCTGTTCTCACCGTTAAATGTCGTCTAGAATGTATATCAAGAGTCATTGCACCATAAAATGCGTCCACTTTTCTCAGATGGTTTTAACTCAATCTGTCATGTATGCTTCGGTGTGCTTTCTACATTTTTCTCCCCTGGAATCGTTCTCTTTGTCATCTATCAATTAACAGAGGTCAATGATCCTAACACCGCAGTAGATCTTACCGAATTCGTGATTGGGTATATCCTCGCCTTTGTTTTGATAGGGAAATAAAATAATAATATAAGCAATAAAAACACGTACATAAAAAATATGCTACCGAATGCAAAAGAATTTATATCTACCGTACTAAGTGAAACAGAACCACCAGCCATTCGTCAAATAATCGCTGATGATCAAATTCAATGTGAAGTGATCAAAAATATGGCGTCATGGGCACCGGTTTCCAAAGAAAGCGATGCAAATGACAGTGGTAATATCAGGACATGGCTATCCCTCGTCACAAAATGGTGTTGCCTGAACGACTGGCAACCACTCAAAACGACAGATTTGTCACAATTCATAAAACATGGCGTATTCTTTTGTGACGAAATAGCAATCGCAAAAAACGGTGAGTCCCCGAAAGGTTCCTATGGAGTGATTTTAAAGATCGAAGACGAAACCGTTTACATCAAGCGCGGGAAACTTGTCATCAAATATTCAGGAGAAAAGGTTTCTAAGTACTTATGGTTTTACAAGATGACAGAAACGGAACGAAACGCTGCCTTCTATCGCAAATTCACGAAAATATGAGTCACATTGGTACAATTGTATAGTTGTGGAGCTTGATTTTTTTGCCATTTTTGGGATCGTAGCCAAGATGGACAGTGTTCGGTTTGAGGTACAGTCCAAACTTTTTCAAAATTTGTCGAAACATGTTGACACCGGGATGTTTCTGCTTCATCATTGAATTAGAATGCAAACAAGTCAAATTGTCAGAATGAAATTCCGTTTTTAATACAGGTTTTAAATTCTGCATTTTTTTCAAGGACATTGGATCTGTCAAACTTTCCTTGGCAATCGCGCGATGGTACAATTCGGAAACGTTGTTTGTAAATGTCATGTTCACAATAGCAAGCAGTTTCCGTAAAAGTAACAGGCGTCGCGTATCCGCAGAAGATGTAGCCGTCATGTTCTTGTTACATTATGACTTCGTTATAATAAATCCTACTTCAAACTTAATACCCGTTGTCTTACTTCTTCATTTCCTTGTGCAGCATGGACGATCAATGAGAAAGCATCACTTCTTTCCTTGAAATAGTTTAATGTCACCTCCTTGAAAAAACGAGAATTCAACATGGCATATGTGGCGGAAACTTGGCTATTTCGAAATACATCGCTATTGATCATATTCTCAACGATATAATCCGACAATAGTGAGATGCGTGAATATATTTGTAAATGATTTTCGAGCACGATTATTGATGCCATTAGAAAACTCTTCTTTAGTGAGATGTCATCCATGAAAATCACAAATGAAGTTCCATCAACCGTTTTTCTAATTTCATGTTCGCAGAAATAAGGATCAACATCAATAATTCGAAGCACTGGTAAAGAGCAGTTTCGCACGACAATGTTGGCAGGTTTGACGTCAGAATTAAATAAAGACATGTTGAAAATGCATTGAGATAACAAGTTGATGATTTGTGTCGCTAAATGTACTCGATGGGTTCGAAACTCTGGCTGGACGGAAAACTGAAGCAGATTCATGTCAAAGGCTTCCATGATCATGAAGCCACGACCATCTTCTTGTATTCCTTGTGAAAACAGACGCGGAGAAATCTGTGATTTTCCAAGCTTTCCCGCAATACTAACTTCTTCTTGAAAAATGGACGCTTTCACGATTTCTTTCGCTAATCGATAAACCACGCGACTTGTGTAAACAGGACGGACAGACATACTCTTGTAAAAGTGTACATCATTATTTCCTCCTTCATAGTCAGAACTTGTGTAGATATAATTGAGTTTTTGCAGAAGGCGAGGTTTGTGAATGACGATTGTTTTCTTCTTGGAATAATAGAACAAGTTGTAAACAATGGATACAGAAGAAATAATAGCAAAAGTGACAGAAATTGTAAAAACCGATGATTTTGCGAAACTCACGAAGGAAGATGTAGAAATCATGCAAAAATTTATCGATATTTATGTCGCACAAAAGATAAAAATGGAAAATTATCCTGGATTTGAAACTGGTTCTGATCAGAAATAGTAGTTTGGCTTCTGAAGTTGTCTTACCTTTAGTATATAAGTTTCTAATTTTAAAAATTCCAAAATGTCGACGAAAAAGCCAAAAACAACAAAGCCAGTAACTAAGACAAGTAGAGATCAGAGACACAAGTCTTCAAAATCCAACGCAGATTCTTATTTTGAGGCAGAAGGGTTTATGGCTGAACGCCTGACAGATTATGTCATAAAAGCGAAACCAGGCTCGATACGAAAAAATGAAACCACTCTTGATCGTGCAAAGCGTTTAGTGGCCATTTTACGTTCTTCCTCGGATCCGCAGGAAATAAAATCAGTTCAACGCAAGCTACTTGAATTCAATGCAACGATACTTTACGAATCAGGAGCTTGTTCTCTTCAAGATGATCGCGCAGTATGTTTCAGTGCTCAGCACAAAGGCTCTAGAAAGAATGAGTTATTGGAATACAAATTCATTGCAAAAGATATTTTGGAAGGCTACAAACACGTTTTTGAAGATATCGTCAATCAACAAGGGAATGTGGACGCTAACAAAGAAAAAGAACGCAGAAATTTATTAGACCGGATAAAGGAAACTGATCTTTCCACGGTCGAAAAGCAAGATGATTTCATGAAAATTCTCTTCTCCAACGAAGATCGTAAAAAGGTGTTTTCACCAGTACAGTGCAAAATGATTGAAAGAGCTCTTGAAGCAAATAAGAATAGTCAAGGATTTCCAGGTGAAGGCTGGCGGAAAAGCGGATTTGGATTCTTGACCTACTTTTTCGGAAGCAAGTTGTCGCTTCTTTTGTTTCCAGTCGTCAAGAAGATGTTGGCTACAAAATATAACATCGACTATGTCCCAGTTGGACCTGCTGGTATCATATTCAAACCTAGTCTAGGGAGGTTGGAAGGTAGTTTACCAGCACATATTGACGAATTTTCGTATAAATCTCTTTGTGAGACCACGAAAAAGTATGTCCTTGACGATCTTTCAGTAGATCACTGGTGCCAACAATTTGGAGTGCAAAGTCTACTTCATTTCACAGGATCATCCAAGAAAGGAGGATTTACTCAAGTAGTTGTGCCAATGACTCCACAACGCATGTTTCTATGTTCTCTCGCGATGGACTCTTCCAATGAGTTCTTCAAAGAGGACGAAGAAGGATACTGTTCTTCAACCACGTATGAAAAGATCGGCGGACCTATATTTTTTGAATGGTTTGACGTAAAATTTTTGGCCAAAATAAACTGCCTTCTGACACAAATTTATGACAACACATTGCAATCATCGAATGCAGAGCATATGCATCTTCTGAACCTGGTAGGAGAGAATGAGAGACGGATGTATCCGATGAGAGATGTATTTCTTTCCAATCTTTTGCGCGTGAGTGCGCTGAAACCAAATGACAAAGAAGAAATTCCGTATCTTGTAGCATGGCCAAAAGGTTTTCCTCATGGATCAATGGTAAGCAATGGAGCTAGCAGACTTACATTTGCTTTCAATATGGAGTCTAGTACACAAGTGAATGACGATCATAGAAGGAAGCAGGCACGGTTTTTGATTCGACTTTTTGCTACTGCTGACTTTATTCATCTTGTTAAAACTTATCATGACAATGATTTCCGTTTTCTTGTTCCATTAAGTGAGACATCTTTGCAAAAGTTTAAGACAGATTTACAAGATATTGTCATACCACAGTCCAAAGATACGTTTTTTGGACCCGATCCACTTTGGTGTCTTGATTTTATTGACAAAGATTTGGTTCCGTTTGCAGGGGGTAAAGTTCATGCAACGCCAAGGAATGAGTTGAAAATCATTCCATATTACTCGCATTTATATGCAACACGGGATGACATACATGTTTTCATGAGAGAAATGGATTTGCGTTTGACAGATATCTACCGTGATTATCAAGACTATGTTACTCAACGACCAGAAAAGGAAAAGTCAAGTAGAAAAACCGTCAAACAAACAGGAGTTGAAAATCAAACGAGTGCCAAGGGTACTATGAAAAAAGAACGATTACTTCAACAAGACGCTCACATAGTACGTCAAGGGTTTATCATAAATGCGACATATGTTCCTGCGATCATCTCCGGTCGTAAAAGATTCGAAAACCGCGATTTCAAAATAAAACCTGGATACTACGGTCTTTATGTCAGCAAATCAAAAAAGGAAATGCGTGACGAATTCTTTGACAAAGAGGCCACATTGGACGAAATAAAAGCATTAGAAGGACATATCGTCGGAATTCTTCATGTTCTTAAAGCCTACGAAAGAGGCAATTCGGACTTTCCAAACGATCTTTACGTTAGTGATGCAGCCTACACACATTCTATTGAATTTATTCCGATTACTGAATATATCGATGGGGAATACAAGGTTGGTCAAATCAATTACATGATGCTTTCTCCGTCTGTGTCAGGGAGATTGACAGAAGAATTGAAACGTCATGATCAATCATAGGTCAACAAATCTTCCGTTCTTGTTCTTCCGTAAATTTGACCAGAAAGAACATCAATGGTTACATTTTTTGTCTGCAAATCTCTTTCAAGTTGTGAAATAATCATCTTTTGTGTTTGCACTGTTGTTTTCAAAATTTCATTTTCTGCAAAATAATTTGACTTATTCAAGTTCATGCTTCTTATCCATTTTTGATGTGTTTTGCAATCTCGTAGATGGTCGTTAAATTTTCTAACACTGTCATAAACTTTATCTTTTCTACTTCCACAAGGACATCGAATACCTGATTGCATTTGTCCTGTAGTAAGACTGGAATCGACGTAATTTCCGTTACTGTCAATTGAAGGCGTGTATAGTTCAGGTTGAGTTGCCAAGTCCATTTTATTTTATAAAACTCCTTTTCTTTATGTAATTATAACTTAAACATAAGTCACTACTATTGAACTAAATACAATGGAACCAATTGATTATAGCAAGCCGCCATTCGCCAATATGGACTATAGCCAGCTCGAACTTCCTTTTGTCCTCGACTCGTGCATTGCCAAACGATTCATTGGACGAGCAGGACACTTTTTCATCCTTATTACAGAAAGGTGCAGAGCCAAGTATATTTGGTACGTGAAAGAAAAGAACATTGTTGAAATCTGGGCCCGAAATGCCAAGATTATCGCAAAAGTAAAAAAACAACTTCTGAAACATTTGTCAAAAGTAAAAGCTCAGCTCTCTTCGGAGACAACAACGAGTGAACCAACGCAAGAAAATGAGTCAACTGCTTAACAAGAAAGTGCCGAGTGTATATCTGCAGGAAGTTCATTGATTTGAGTCGAGTAGTATTCTTCAACACGTCGGGCGTTGTTTGAATCTTTGGGAGTCACAAAATTGAGTGCCACTCCCTTTCTTCCATATCTACCACTTCTTCCAATGCGATGCAAGTACGTTTCCACAAAGTTCTCGCTGCAAGGGAAATCATAGTTAATGACAAGAGAAACTTGCTGAACATCAATTCCTCGTGCAAGTAAATCGGTGGCTACGAGCACGCGTATAGCACCTGCACGAAATTTAGCCATGGTGTCTTTTCTAGATGCATTGTCCATTTTCCCGTGAATATGATCTGCTGGCATGTTTCCATGGTTCAAATGGCCAACGAGTACCTCCGCCGAGTGTTGACTGTTGCAGTACACAATCAATTGAGCAATGGTAATGGATTGGAAGATTTCGAAAATCGTTTGAATCTTGGAAGGATCATTCGGGAGCGCCACGAAATATTGACGAATTCCTTCTAATGTAAGTTGCTCAGCTTTCACTCGAATGTCAACGTGCTTGCGAACCATAATGTCTGGAATAATTCTTTCCATATCTGGCGAAATCGTCGCTGTGTAGAAGCCCAACTGTGTTTCATATGGAAGGTACTGCACGATGTTTTTCACTTGCGCCTGGAAATTGGTTCCAAGCAACTGATCAGCTTCGTCCATCATCAAATACTTGATTTGACGAATTCCAATAAACGCCTCAGTAAGCATATGCAAGAGACGAGCAGGAGTTGTCACGAGAAGATGAGGCTTTTCACGTTGAATGGATTGACGGACTTCTTTGACATCTATACCTCCAACACTGTAAAGAATGCGTACTTTCATGTGATGAGCCAACTTTTTCAAGATATCGTAGGTTTGATCGGCCAATTCCCTCGTTGGAGAAATCATAATTCCCTGAAGACTATCCGAGGTCTCGTCGATGACTTGAAGCATAGCTATGGAAAATGTTGCCGTTTTGCCCGTTCCACTTTGAGCTTGAGCGACAAGATCTTTCTTATGAACAAAAGGCATGATCGCTTTTTGCTGAATGGGACTCGGTCTTTCAAATCCGTAACCATAAATTCCTCGGAGTAATTCTGGTTTCAGTTCCATTTCTGAAAAGCTCATGTAAAGTTGCACTTCATACTCTTCTTCCTTTTTCTCAACTTCTTTTTCTTCCTTTTTCTCCACTATCTGCTGCTTTTCCGCCACATTTTCCGTCTTCATCTCGTCTTTGACGATTGGTTTAGCTTTAAATTCCATTTCCGTATCTGTAAATTCCATTTCAATGCAACCAGTTTTCTTTGATATGATTAGTACTTCATATTCTTTTTCTTATATCGTTTTTCCTCGTATCTAGGATCATTTTTTTTCGGGTAGATAAAAGTAGAAACTAGCCTCTCTTTCAAAATGTACAATCTAAATCATCCCATCGTCGAAAATACAAATGTCAAAATAAGCCGTACCTTGTATCACGGCAATGGAAGCGTGCAAATTACAGGCATCGTCGACAATTTGAAACCTGGAAATGTTCTCATTTTTAGAGCCGCGAATCCACCAGATTATCGCCAGTCCTTTTCTGGGTCTGCTTTGCCATATCCAAACGAGGAATTTGCCATGGAGAATACCCCCAACCAAGGTCAAATAGTAGTGAATCCAGCAGGCACCTTCTCAGTAGCGTTTCGTTATCCCAATGCTTATTACACTAATTTAGGAACGACTTATGTCAAGCCTCATGTCCTTTTTCAAGTTGTTCATGCATCTTCGGGCGAAGTTGTTGACAAAATTGACGTCGTCCTCGATCAAGGAATTCCATTTCGAACATTAAATTTTGTCCCGGATAGAAATTCAGCTTCTTTCTATGAACGCAGCTTTTTGAAACCACGTACACAAGAAGGTATACTTTATGATTGCAGCTATCCTTTGTCAAACATTATGCCGTCCAATTTTTGGGGAGCGTGTCCGTCACATCCGTAACGGAAAAATATCTTTCAGTAAAGTAATAAATAACTCGGAATAACAAAAAGACGACAATGTCATCATCCCCAGCATTCTACGAAAGCATCATTCAGCCAGCAGAAGGCATCGATTTGAACATTATTTGGTCACTTCGGGCCGCACTTTTGATCCTTGCCATTGCTTCCGCTTATGCTCCTTCCAATATTGTGTTTGCGTTTGACAATGTCATTGTACGTCTACTAGTCGTCCTAATCATTGTCAGTCTGGCATTAATTGATCCAATTTCTTCAATTCTTTATGTCATCTCCTTCATCGTCATCTTGTATCAGCTTCAAAAGTACAAACAGCAATACGCATTGGCAGAATTAAAGAAGCAGCAAGTCTACTGGGAAGAGCAAGCAGAAAACTTTGACCAAGAAGAAGAGACGGAAGGGGAAGAGAAGGAAACGTCTTCTTCACAACAAGTAAATGTTACCGTTCCTATTGTACCACCCGTCATTAGCAGCATTCAAGACAATCGTGTAGGAGACGAGCAGGTGCAGAACACCGAAGTGCGCACATGGGCCAATGAAAACGGTCCACAGGGATTTGGTAACCCCAGTGGATTTAACTGCATGTCCAATCGTTATAGTTTCATCGCTTAGATACGTAACTTGACAATTTTAGGGAATCTTCTCCAAACTTTCAGGAACCAAATTAAGTTTCAATTCATGGCTGAAAATGTATTCGTAACAACATTTCCAAATGAAAAGCACAAGCGTTATTCCAAAGACAAAATTGACAATTTGAAACGGATAAATATATACATAGTTGGATATTTCTGAAAACGCATTTGTGTAGTTTTCATCCGTCTCTAAAGTCTTGACATCTGTCACAGTATGCGTCAAAGGCAAGAAAGCGATGGAAGCAGCAAACCATAAACATAAGATAATGTACAACATGGTGACTACAAAAGGAATTCCAGCAAATATCATGTCAATAACACCTTTATCTCCTACTCCAACCTCGGGAAGGATAGTGGCTTTTCGAGTTATGTCCCCTTGGCTGAAATAAATGATCAAATAGACCATGGCCAATGTCATCAGCATCAGTTTTAGTTTTTGAGCTGAAAAGTATATGTCACCGGTCACTACTTTTTGATAACTGATAGTTGCTATGAAGCAAATGATTCCTATGACAGAAAACAATGTCAAGCCGATTAGAATTTCGATGATCATGACAATACGTAATTTAGAAAAAAAATGATATTCTACCGTACAAGAAAGAAAAAATATTTTCCTGTGTATGTCCATTAGAGGAACGCTCATGGCGACATACAAGCTAGTGAAAACGAAAGAGAAGGAGAAAGACTTACTTCGCCATTTTCTTCTTTTTCGGACACCAGAAGAAGTACAGGTGGCTCGTGAGATCAATAAAAATAAAATTCAAGAGATCGTTGACATACAAATGGAGGAACAACAAATCTTTTTAAATGAAATCAATGCGTCGAAGAATATTGAAATTGGGGCATTCAATTACAGTATCACTTATGCCATGCAACGACGTATACAACCGGATTGGATGAACGCTGATTTTGTCGCGCTCTACTCTTTGGTAATTCGGGACATACTGCATGACTTGAAGATATCTAATCTCTTTGATCGAATTGCACGACAAGAATTTCCGCCACATAAGGTTGCCTATATGCGTCCAACAGAGCGCTTTGAGGGTAAATGGAAAAACTATCTCGATAAACGTGCAGATCGAGAATCCAAAATGTTTGATGTGGATATGAGTCAAGTCACCGACCAGTTTTACTGTAAAAAATGTCATCAAAGCAAGTGTGTCTACCAAGAAAAACAGACCCGATCAGCCGATGAACCAATGACGCTTTTCATTAGCTGTATCGTTTGCGGTAATCATTGGCGAATGTGATCCAAAAGTCGCCGAAAGATTTCTCGCAACTGCTCCCATCCTCGTTTTGTACGCATAAATTGCAAATGAATTGGGTACAAAGACAGATAAAATGAAATGATTGTGAGATCCTTTTCGACGAAATCGAGCCATAGAAAGGTCGATGGACGTTTTTCGATCAATGTTTTATCGACACTGTTTCCCATGTGTTTCAAAACCAAATTATATTGATATGCCTTTGGAATCTGAAAGATAGGCGTATGAAAGCCGTTTAAAAAGTCTCCTTCTTCCCCGTATTTTTTATAGTTATTATAATTATTTTGAAGTGCATAATCTCTCCTGTACGACATAATACCTCCACAAGTTCTTGTTGGTCCATACGGACCTAGATAGAAAAATGTAGGACTTTCCGGATATATTACACCGATTTCACTTGCACCGATGACATCGAGATTCGTTTTTCCGAAGATGAAAGAAACCAGGTCTAGATAATTGGAATGGTAATAATCGTAGTCGTCTATGTGAACGAGATAGTCACCTTGAGCCAATAGCTTGCATAAATTTCTTTTGTGTCCAATTGTGACTCGTTTCTCTAAATAGATATAGCGTAAGCGTCTGAGTAAAGCTCGAAGAGGATGCTTTTCAAAAAATACCGTTTTGTCACATGGTTCTTTGTCACTGTCGTCGATAATGATCCATTCAACCGTTTTTAAGTCATATGTCTGCAAGGATATCATGATTGCCAACAATTTCAAGAAATGAAATCGATTCAATGTAGGAGTTAATATGCTAATGGTTGTCATGATTGAAGTCATGGACTTTTTTATAAATGATATTATAGTATTTAGAGTAAATTTAAAAGGGTTGAATGCTGCGGCAGCTTCCTCCTTCTTTTCATATAGTCATTGCTAGATATAATGAAAACATTAATTGGCTAAAACCGTTGTCGGAACACTGTATTGTTTACAATAAGGGAGATAATGACATAGACCTTACTTGGAGCAAATGTGCTTTAAAGCGAGTCAATGTCGGTCGTGAAAGTGAAACTTATTTGAGTTATATTCTTGAAAATTACAACAATCTACCGGATTTCGTCGTGTTTACACAAGGACACATTGCAGACCATGTAGGAGAGGATTCATGCAACTATCTTCTTCATTTACTTTCTCAAGCTTCTTTGAAAGGGATATCGGATCCCGTGCTTTGGCACAGAGACACTGCCATGCACAATTCCTGGAACTCCAACTGGAATCAATTACCAGACGGTTCCTTTCTTTTCGAAGCAAACTATTCGAATGGTATTCCAATTTTATTTCGGGACTGGTTTCATCTCGTTTTCAAACCAACACAATGGCCAATACCCTTTGGTATTTGCAAAAACGGTATTTTTGCGGTACATAAATCAAAAATTCTTCAACATCCTCTTTCATTCTATTTGTATTTGCAAGCGTTTGTCAATCATCATGTTGATCCGGCAGAAGGTCATTTTCTAGAAAGATCTTGGTATTACATATTTAAATGAAATCATGAGGTGAATGCAAGACCTCCCATTCCTGAAAGAATTCGGAAAATATTGTAATTCACAGAGTAGACGTAGACATTGTAGTTATAATTTGCAGCGGTATCTCCATTTGCAAGTACCGTAAACGTCACCGGAGTGAGTGAAATACGTAGCTCGACGTCGTGCACTCGTGACATATTGCACGCTCCTGAAGGTTGATATTTCATTGGATCAAGAGCAAATGAATAAATTTGGACCCCTTCGTACCAATTCGGTAGCGTGTTTTGGTACACTTGGAGATTTTGGAAGTAATCGGCGTTTCTGGTTTCGAATCTTTCTTGACCATTAAACCAAAGTGTGGCTTGAGATATAGGAAACTGTTTATAAAGAGGTTGATTGAATTTCGTCAAAATCGTACTACTTTGGTACGCTTGATAGGCCGTGTCAAGCACTACCGGTAAATTTCGAACGTAAGTGACTTGGGTCTCACCGAC
>Ga0114959_10003876_pt1 | contig 11619 bp, 11 predicted proteins | sample C_130625_EF_Meta_FD_87317 | JGI IMG/M metagenome (GOLD analysis project Ga0114959, IMG submission 87317) | Freshwater microbial communities from Lake Croche, Canada to study carbon cycling - C_130625_EF_MetaG | ecosystem: Environmental > Aquatic > Freshwater > Lake | place: Lake Croche, Canada...
ATAGTAAATTAATAAACTACTCTGAACTCCTTCTTTTTCTTCATATTTCAATAAAGAGTATTAATCTAAGTTTTTTGCAACTGATTAATATTTATAGTATAACAAAGAAACTTAGTATTTTAGCCAGTATTGTTTTGATACTCTAATAATTGATCCAGTAAAGCGGAAAATAAGTTTTAGAATATCAAAGTTTATTCAAGAATAGGCAATAACTAGTTTCACAAAATTTGGAAAATTTCCAACAAACTGGTATTTAAAAATAATATTATGCTGTTTATTTTTAAAATTAAGCGTTAGAAGGCGAAAATGCCCTTTAGTTTATTTCGAATTAAATAATTTCGGTGGGAAACCTTGTAAGAGCTTACAAAATTACAATTAACTATATTTCTTTGCATCAAATTGATAAGCTTAAATTAGAATTTTGAAATATTTGTTCAATGCTTATAATTTAAATTAAGAAAACACATGGTTTATCATCGAGAAAATTATGTCAATAATAACTTCGAAAAAATCTTCGAAAAATAATTGCTCATTATAAAAAAATAAGTAATATTGCGACCCAAAAAAATAAGAATATACATAAAATAAAGGTCATGGATTTAATAAAATACGTTGAAGAACAAGGAAAGCCAACTAAACAACATCCAAAGTTCAAAGCTGGTGATACAATAACAGTGCATTACAAAATTATTGAAGGTTCAAAAGAACGTATTCAGTTGTTTACAGGTGTTGTATTGCAACGTCGTCATCCAGGTGCAAATGAAACCTTTACTATTCGTAAGATTTCTAACGGTGTAGGTGTAGAGCGTATCATACCTGTATTATCTCCTAATATTGATAAAATTGAAGTGAACAAAGTTGGTGTTGTTCGCAGAGCACGTATTTTTTACTTACGTGGTCTTACTGGTAAGAAAGCACGCATCGAAGAAAAGAGAATGTAAATTTAAATAAAAATAAAAAAAAAATAACCCATCAAATTTGTTGGGTTATTTTTTTTTGTAAAATTTTCGTAAAATAGCACCGCAAATTTTTTAAAAAGGAAAAGTAATGAAAAAGACAGTAAGCTCAATTTTAGTTGTTTTCGCATTTTTACAATTAAAAGCTCAGACTGGAAATATGGTATTCTTTTCAGAAGATGGATTTCCATTCAGAATAGTTATGAATGGTATCATGCAAAATGAAAAAGCACAAACAAATGTAAAAATACCAAACCTAAATGAAGGGCCCTACAAGATTAAAGTAATTTTTGACGATGCTAATCAAGGTGCAATTGATGATAAAGTTTTTATGCGTCCTGATTTAGAACAAACCTATTCAATAAAAAAAGTAATAATTAAGGACTCAGAAAAAAGAGTAAAAGCAAATGTTCAGAATGCAAAAGATTTTTTGAAATCCAAAGAAGAAGCAGATGCAAATCAAGCTAAGATAGCAGAGCAAAAAGAACGTTGGTCTATCAAAATGTTATCCGCAAATCCTATTGCAGCAAAAACAGCAAGTCCAACTCAAACAAAGCCATCAGGTTACGTACAACCTCAATCCCAAACCCAAACTGTACACCAAACAACCACAACAACAACTACATCGCCAACAAATGCAACCAATGCAACCAATATGAATATTGGGATGAACATTGACGGGATGAACATGGGAATGAATATAAATGTAAATGATCCAGAGATGAGTGATCAATCGCATACCACTACAACTACTCAAACCACTACTGTTAAACCTAACAATGCAGGTTTAAATATGAATGTGAATATTAACGGTGGCAATACTGGAACACAAGGTACTACACAAACAACTACAACACAAACAACTACGTATGCTGCTACACCACAGCAAGTTTATGTAATACCAGGTTATACTGGGCCTTACGGATGCTCATATCCTATGAATGCCCAGGAATTTGCCACTGCGAAAAAAAGTATCGAATCAAAATCATTTGAAGAATCTAAATTTACAATTGCAAAACAAATATGTACACGTAAGTGCTTGTTAACAAGTCAAGTAAAAGAAATAATGTTACTTTTTACGTTTGAACAAACACGTCTCGACTTTGCTAAATTTGCATATTCGTATACTTACGATACAGGGAATTATTACCAAGTTAATGATGCATTTACTTTTGAAACAAGTATTGATGATTTGAATTCATTCATTATCAATAAATAATTTTTTTTACAACTAATAAAATCACGAACTCTTTATTTTATTGTGTTTCTTTTACTATTTAAAAGATTGTAAATTATAAAAATGTATATTTGATAAGTTTTAAAAAATAGGTTATGGTTATAAATGAATTAATCAAGGTGCTTTATGTTGATGATGAGGCGCATAATTTAACTGCTTTCAGGGCTTCTTTCAGAAGATTTTTTGATATACAAACAGCTATAAATGTTGATGACGCATTTGAAATATTAGACAAACAACCCATTGATATTTTAATTACCGACCAACGTATGCCGCATAAATTAGGTACTGATTTACTTGCAATAGCAGTTGAAAAATATCCTGAACAAATGCGTATTTTACTTACTGGCTATTCAGATATGGACGCTCTGAAGGACGCCGTAAATAAAGGGCAAATTTATAAATACCTTGAAAAGCCTTGGAATGATGATGAAGTAATTTCGACTATTAACAGGGCTTTTCAGATACAAAAACTAAGAGCCGAACAAAAAATGTTGAATGAAAAGCTATCATTAACAAATGAACAACTAGAATTTATTTTAAGACAAAAATTGTTGTCATAAAAATTAATTTACGACTGAAAAAATTTACACTAATATTTTTTTGTATTAGCTAAATTTAATTCGGTAAAATGCTTATAATCTTTGAACTCAAAACTGCAATTGATTAATCAATAGTTCCATTTCTTTTTTGGATGGAGTTTCCGATATATTAAAAGGTAATCCTGTAATTTTTTTATAGAGTTCAATGTACCTGTTTGATATTTCATCTACCCAAACATCTGTCATTTCTGGAACTTGCTGACCTTCTTTACCTTGAAAATTATTTTCAATCAACCATTGACGCACAAACTCTTTTGATAATTGTTTTGGCGTTTTACCTTGTTGCATATACTCTTCATAACCATCCATCAAAAAATAGCGCGATGAGTCAGGTGTATGTATCTCATCCATCAAAGTTAACTTGTTGTTTAGTTTTCCAAACTCATATTTAGTATCAACCAACAACAAACCTTGTTTAGCAGCAAGCTCTGTGCCTCTTTGGTATAAAGCCAAAGCGGCTTTCTCAATTTCAATATATTCGCTTTCCGAAACAATACCTTTTTCAAAAATTTGTTCACGGCTAATGTCTTCGTCATGTCCAACATCGGCTTTGGTAGTAGGTGTTAAAATAGGTGATGTTAGTTTTTGATTCTCCACCAATCCATCTGGCAACAAAACACCACAAATTGTTCGTTTACCTAATGCATATTCACGTGCTGCATGTCCTGCCAAATAGCCACGCACAACCAATTCTACTTTATAAGGAACACATTTGTAACCAACAGTAACATATGGCAGAGGGCTACTCAGTACCCAATTTGGTATAATGTCCTTTGTTTGATTAAGATGGTGAAATGCAATTTGATTTAACACTTGACCTTTGTGGGGAATTTCTTTAGGAAGTATAATATCAAATGCACTGATACGATTAGATGCAATCATCACCAATTTATCATCACCAATACTATATACATCTCGTACTTTGCCACGATAAAAATTTGTTTGATTTTGAAAATTATAAAAAGGCTGCGCTATTTTTTCCATGAATTATGAAATTGGTACTGCTAGTTGAACACCCTGTTGATCCTTTATTTTGGCCATACCACCTTTAACATTAATCACTTTGTTATAACCTTGTTTTTTCAGTAAGGAACAGGCAATCATACTACGATAACCGCCTGCGCAATGTACGTAATATGAAGTATTATTATTCAACTGTTGTAGGCTAGAAGCTAAGTTGCTAAGGTCAATAAGTTGTGCATCGGGCATAACTCCTGAACTTTGTTCGTTGCTATTACGCACATCTAATATGTGTATGTTGTTAGCTAGTTGCGATACAAAAACATCTGGCGCTATACTTTCAATAAATTGTGTTTTTAATATGCCATTGGCCATATCAGTCGCAGCATCAACATAATAGCCTCTTACATTATCAAAACCAACACGTGCCAAACGGATAATTGTTTCTTGTTCGCGGCCATCTGGTGCTACAATTACTAAAGGTGTTGTAAGTGGTAACAAGGTAGCTGCCCAAATTGCAAATTGTCCATCAAGACCTATGTTTATACTATCTTGAATATTTAATTTTTCGTAATCATCAGGTTGGCGAACATCTAAAACTGTTGTTCCACTTTCAATTTCAAGCAATATTTGTTGGCTTGTTAGAGGGCGTAAATCATGTGCTAAAATGTTGTCAATGCTTTTATATCCGTTTTTATTGATGGCAGCATCGGCAAAAAAGTACGGTGGCGGTGCATTTAAACCTTCAATTACCAAAGTAATAAATTCTTCTTTTGATTTTGCTTTCAAAGCATAGTTCATTTCTAACTGTAAGCCGATAGTTGTAAAAGTCTCTTTACCAATATTCTTTCCGCAGGATGAACCTGCACCGTGCGCAGGATAAACAATGGTATCCTTTGGCAAGTTTATAATTTTAGATTGTAATGAATCGTACATGTAACCTGCCAAATCTCTAGAAGTAAGTGTACTTGTAGCGCCAGTTAAATCAGGACGTCCCACATCACCAACAAAAAGGGTATCTCCAGTAAATACTGCATTTTCTTTACCGTTTTCATCCAATAATAAAATGCAAATACTTTCTAATGTATGCCCAGGTGTGTGCATTACTTTTAAAGCAATATTTCCGAGCTTAAATACTTCCTCATCCTTGGCGTTGATGATATTATAAACTGTTTGTGCACCGGGGCCGTAGATAATTGGAGCTGCAGTAGCATTACTTAAATCAATGTGTCCACTAACAAAATCAGCATGAAAATGAGTTTCAAAAATATATTTAATTTTTGCACCACGTAGTTTGGCAAGTGTTGTGTATGGCTCTGTTTCACGAATAGGATCTATGATGGCAACTTCACCGTTGCTTTCAATATAATAGGCAGCCTCGGCAAGGCAGTTGGTGTAAAGTTGTTGTATGTACATGATTTAAATATTAAATTTCAAAAATAGGAAAAAATAATATGTGCATCATTATCATTGTAACTTAAAAATTGAAAAGAAAGGTAATTGATTAAAGCTTAGTTAGTCTTCACTTATTAAAAAACAAAGAGCCTAATCTTCGTGTCCCTTTTCTTTAATTTTTGGTTTGCCGGTGCTCCAGAGGTAATCCAAGTCTTCGTCAGTTTTTTTTATTGAATCATTAAATTGTTTAGTGTCTAAACGTTCTAAGTTTGGCATTCCGGCATTTGTCCAAGCAGTAAACCAAAGTGATCCTATGTCAATAATAGTTTGTTTTAAACGACGTTCTACCTGCCCATTCAACATTTTATTGTAGGCAGTAGTATATTCTTCGGAGTATGTTTTAACATTAGCACCGCTGCGCTGTTCAACAGCATATTTGCGGTCGGCACTAAATCTATCATTCAATTGAGCTTCAAACATTAGAACACTATCAACAGCAGCATGGCTAGCTTTAACGGTTTCCCAAGCCATGTCGATAGGACTATCAATATATTTTGCTTTACCAACTAAATAGTCGTAATCGGTTGAGAAAAGTTCGGGAATTCTTGATTCCCAAAAACCGTGAATACCTTTTTGATTGGTCATTTGTCCGTTATAGTTTTCGGTTGTGTGCAATGGCACATGGGCATCGGCAATATAATGCCCTAAATCGGCCGAACACTTTAGTATGTAGTTTACATCACCTTTTCTGAAAGCTTCCGTCAATCGGTTTACCATTTTTTCTATATGCCAAGGCACAATTCCATACGACATTAAGGTGTCTTGTGTAAATTTATTTACAGCATCTCGCCAACGTCGAGGCACGCTATCAAAAGGATGTGCGCCGTAATGATCAATATCAATATAATGGCGTGCACCCTCTTCTGCAATAAATCCACGACGTTTATCAGGGTCAACTGCATGCTCGGTAATATAGTCGATGTGTTTTTTATAGAATGCAATGATGCCATTAGGCAAGGTAGATACAGCCATTTTATTTGCAAGCTTATGCGCAAAAAAACCCCAAGAGTAAATACTAAGGGGAACAATTGTGCACAAGGCAAGCAAAAGCAAAACAAATTTTTGTTTAATCATCATTTAAAAACTTATGAATGCGAAGTTGCATTAATGTAGTTTGATAACCAAGAGTTATCAATTGGTTTTAACCATTGGGTTTCTAACTGTTGTTTGGTGCTTATAGTGTTGTCGAAAACAAACGTATTATTAGTGATATTCATGCTTTGTAGATTAGAAAATTGCACTTGTAGTATGTTTGCATTGCAGTCATAAATATCATCAACAGCAGTATTTGTATAGCAGATGTTTAGTCGATTAAAGAAATCAACATTTAATTTTTGTTCTAAATTTTTAATGAAATGTACTGATTTATCGATACCACAACCACTAGCTCCTGCCCTACTCTCATCTAGAGCTATAACAAATAACTGATTAAAAAACAATTGAAATGCAGCATCCATAGGTTGACCATGCGACTGCCAAGTATCTAAAAATTGTCGTGCATCGGTATAGATGGTTTCAATTTCTTGATTGGTGAATGGTCGGTTACTTTGATATATCCATACTTTGGCGTTAGCTGGTAATTGTTTCAGGGTATTCATGGTTGCAAATTTTACTTTTTATTTACAATTGCTTTTTTACAAATTTTGTAAGAATTACTATGGTTTGGTCATTTATTTTGCCTTCAATTTGTTCAATATTATCATGCATAAGTTTGATACGTTTTACAACAGTACCACCAGCAGCTGTGAAGCTAGTGCCCTTTACGTTTAGTGCTTGAGTAAGTACAACGTTATCACCATTTTTTAAGGTATTACCAAAAGCATCTTTATGCACTTCTGCAACAATTAGCGCCGATAATGCCCAATTAATAACCGATTCATCAATATCAACTGAACTCAACAAGTTTTCTGCCCATTCTTGACCTTCAATTTGTTTTAGCAATCGATAACTAAGCGCTTGCACACTTGGCTCAGGATTCCAAATACTACCTTCGAGACAACGCCAGTGAAAAGTATTTTGTGGATTATTTATTTCAGAATTACATGTATCGCATAATGCTACTTGATTCTCAATATTATCATCGGATTTTGGACTAACAGTATATTGGTGCGAAGGAATATTGGCAGTACATAATTCGCATAAGTTACTGCTGCGTTGGCTAAGTGATGAGTTCATAGACATATTTATTTTTTTGACAAATGTATAATAACCATTAACCATAACTAAATAAATATTTCTTAAACAATTGATTTGAAAATATTAGATTTTACATTTAAAAATAGCTTGAATAAAACATAGCTATCTAGTTATATGCTCTTCAAATTCATTTCTTTAATTCACAATTATCGCAGCCTTCAGCTTCTGAACCTAATTCTTTTCGTAATTTTTTTATAATGTAAAAGATACTTACTGCCAAGGCAATTACTATTATTGAGTATTGAACCATAACTTATCATTATTTTAATTTTTAGGACTTAAAGTTATAATGGGTATTATCATTTCCTCTAAAGAAATACCTCCATGCTGAAAAGTATTTTTATAATAGTTAGCGTAGTGGTTAAAGTTATTAGCATATGCAAAAAAGTCATCTTCTTTTGCAAATATAAATATGGAACTTACATGTTGTTTTGGTAAAAAAGCATCTTGTGGATTGCGCACTTCAAAAACATCTTTTTTATTGTAATCAATGCTTTTACCTGTTTTATAACGTAAATTAGTTGTAATATTTTTATCTCCAGTAATTTTTATTGGCTGTTTTACGTGCACCGTTCCATGGTCAGTAGTTATAATTACTTTGATGTTTTTTTCTGATAAGTATTTTATAATGTCTAACAAAGGAGAGTGCTCAAACCATGATTGTGTAATGCTTCGATAAGCGGCTTCATCCTCAGCTAATTCGCGTATAATCTCCATTTCTGTGCGGGCATGGCTAAGCATATCTACAAAATTATAAACTATAATATTTAGTTTATTTTTCAACAGATTAGGCAAACTTTCAACTAGTTTTTTCCCAGCAGCTACGTTGGTAATTTTGTTGTATGAGAATTTATAATTTTTACCTAAACGTTTTAATTGCTCGGCAAATAAAGATTCTTCATGCATATTTTTACCACCTTCATCTTCATCATTCAGCCACATTGCTGGATAACGTTTTGCAATTTCGGAAGGCATTAAACCAGCAAATATTGCATTACGAGCGTACTGTGTAGCACTTGGCAAAATAGCAAAAAACTGGTCATCTTCTTCTACCTTGTAATATTGCGATATAATGGGTTGTAGAACTTTCCACTGGTCATAGCGCAAGTTATCCATCAACAACACAAAAGAACAATCTTCAGCTTCAATGCTTGGTAATATTTTATTGCGCATCAATGTATGACTCATCAATGGTTTGTCATCACTAACATCATTTACCCATTTCAAATAATTTTTCTCAACAAATTTACAAAACTGAGCATTGGCTTCAATACGCTGGCTTTTCAGGATTTCAATCATACTTTTGTCATCGGTTTTTTCTATTTCCAACTCCCAATAAACAATTTTGCGATACACTTCCTTCCATTGTTCGACATTTAATCTGTCGTTCAATGAAATTCCAATATTTCTAAAATCTTGTTGGTAACCAACGTTAGTTTTTTCGCTGATAAGCCTTTTATTATCAAGATTTTTTTTGATTGATAAAAGTATCTGCTTTGGATTTACAGGCTTGATAAGGTAGTCGGCAATTTTACTACCAATGGCATCTTCCATAATAGACTCTTCCTCACTTTTTGTAATCATCACAACCGGAATTTCTGGCTGCATATTCTTTACAATTGTTAGCGTTTCAAGGCCTGAAAGTCCTGGCATATTTTCATCCAATAAAACAATATCAACATCATTGGTGCGCAATATATCAATTGCATCGGCACCGTTGTTTGCAGTTAATACTTTGTATCCTTTTTCATTTAAGAATAACAGGTGCGGCTTTAATAAATCCATTTCATCATCAGCCCATAAAATTGTTTGTTCCATTATGTAAATTTTAATTATTCAAAATAACGCTAATTCATCAAATTTATTGCGTTGATTTAAATATATGAGTGGTTAAGATTCGTTAAGCATAAATATTTTTTGGTATTCGAAATTCAAAATTTAAAAACTACTTTTGAAACGTTAAAACATAGATATATGCTTAGGCAGTCATTACAACAAAAGCTTTTACAAAAACTATCGCCACAACAGATTCAACTTATGAAACTGTTGCAAGTACCTACTGTAGAGTTAGAGCAACGTATAAAAGAAGAAATAGAAATAAATCCTGCGCTTGAGGAAGGCATGGAAGAAGAACGCATTGATGATGAAAATTTTGAAGACTTAGATTACAAAGATGATGAGGAATTTGAGGATAAAGAAAATAGCCGCGACGATTTTAATTTAGACCAATACATTGACGACGACGAAATACCTGCCTATAAATTAGCCGTAAAAAATTCTGGCGAAGATGATGACCGCAAAGAAATTCCACTGAGCGGTTCTTTTAGTTTTCAAGACCAATTAATAACTCAATTAGGTATTAGAATTTTAGATAACCATCATTATTTAATTGCTGAAACTATCATTGGCAACATTGATGACGATGGGTATTTGCGTCGTGAAACATCTGCTATTGTTGACGACTTGGCATTTTCGCAAAACGTTATAGCTACCGAAGAAGAAGTAATGGAGGTGTTAGAAATGATTCAGGAGTTTGACCCTGCTGGCATTGGCGCACGCAACTTACAAGAATGTTTGTGGTTACAAATTATGCGCAAGCTAAAAGAAGAACCGCTACATCGCGATATTTATAAGATTTCTGAAAAAATCATCGATAAACACATGGATGAGTTTAGCAAAAAACATTACGAAAAAATAAAGCAAAAACTTGAAATTACTGATGCACAACTAAAAGAATCTGTAAATGCAATTTTACATTTGAATCCGCGTCCTGGCAACTCAGGATATGAAGGCAAAAAATCAATCCAACATGTTGTCCCCGATTTTTTACTGTACAATAATGATGGCGATTTAGAACTTACATTGAATAGTAAAAATGCCCCAGAACTTAAAATTAGTAGGGCCTATAAAGAAATGATAAGCGACTATAGCAAATCAAAAATAAACTCAAAAGAAAAACGAGAAGCATTAACCTTTGTAAAACAAAAAATTGATGCTGCTGCCTGGTTTATTGATGCCATTAAAGAACGACAACATACCCTGATGGTGACGATGCACGAAATATTAATGCAGCAAAAAGAATATTTCCTTTCGGGAGATGAAACAAAGTTGCGTCCTATGATTTTAAAGGATATTGCTGAAAAAGTAAACCTTGACATTTCAACTATTTCTCGTGTTGCAAACAGTAAATACATTCAAACAAACTTTGGAACTATTCTTCTTAAATCTTTATTTAGTGAGAGTTTGAGCACAGACAGCGGCGAAGAAGTTTCATCTAAAGAAGTAAAAAGAATTTTACAAGATGCCATTGAAGCAGAGGATAAAAAACACCCGTTACCAGATGAGAAATTATGCGAAATATTAAAAGAAAAAGGCTATAATATTGCACGCCGCACCGTTGCTAAATACCGCGAAATGCTTAACATACCTGTGGCAAGACTACGGAAGGAACTATAGCAGCACCTTTTTATTTTGCTTCAATTTCGCAAAACCCCAGAGGGGGAGTAGCAATAAAGTTCTCCCTTATCCCCACAAAAGGAGGGGAAACAAAAAATATAAAAAATGACAAAATTAAAACTAATAAATAATACAAGTACCTCCCTTTTGGGAAAGGTTGGGTTGGCGCTAATTTCCTTTTGGGGATGTTTGGTGGGGCTTCTTTTACTTTCTGTTGTAACAATCGCGCAAGATTTTCCAGAAAAACCAAATCTACCAAAAATTGTAAATGATTTTGCAGGAATGCTTAGTGCTGATGAAAATGAGCGATTAGAAAAGAAATTGATAGCATACAATGATAGCACCTCTACACAAATTGCAGTTGTTATCATTACATCTATTGGAGTTTATGATGCATCTGATTATGCCTTTCAATTGGCAGAAAAATGGGGAATTGGACAAAAAGGAAAAAACAATGGAATACTAATATTAATTGCCAAGCAAGAACGTAAAACATTTATAGCAACAGGATATGGTGTTGAAGCTCGCTTACCTGATGCAATTTGCAAACGCATCGTTTCACAAACCATAAATCCAAAATTTAAGGAAGGTAATTTCTATGCTGGCATAGATGAAGGAACAACCCAAATGTTTGGGTACCTAACCGGCGAATTTAAAGCCGAGCCTAAATCTAAAAAAGGCAAAGGAAATGGTTTGGTAATTATTGCTGTATTTGTAATTATCTTCATACTTATCATTTCATCAAATAAAAATAATG
>Ga0114959_10003880_pt1 | contig 11608 bp, 10 predicted proteins | sample C_130625_EF_Meta_FD_87317 | JGI IMG/M metagenome (GOLD analysis project Ga0114959, IMG submission 87317) | Freshwater microbial communities from Lake Croche, Canada to study carbon cycling - C_130625_EF_MetaG | ecosystem: Environmental > Aquatic > Freshwater > Lake | place: Lake Croche, Canada...
GTAATAATAAAAACGTAAACGAGCCGTTGCAGAACCATTAAAAATAGATGGCAAAGGAACATTTGTAACTGTGCCAGATGTTGGACTAAAATTTGTAAAATTTAAAACTTGTGCAGCAGTAATTTCAGCAAAAGAAACACCATCTGTTGAAGCATATACTTTTAGAGAACCATTTCTGTTACCAGTTGCATTATTCAATGAATTCCAATCAAAACTTAGTGTGCCAGCATTTACTGTTGTAAAGTCTAAAAACAAATCCATTGCAATCGAAGAACTGTTATCTGTTGTGCCAGTTGATAGCATAGCAATAGATTGTGTGCCTTTGTAAACACCACCTCCATAAGTTGGCAAGCCACCAGTGCTAGTTGGTGTTCTAAAAAAATTAGATAAAGTTGTAGTTGTGAGAGCATTAGGCACGGCAGGAGGTGTTGTAGTTACTACATCAATTCCTTTCCAAGCACTTGCACCTATTCCTGCTGTAAAAGTTCCATTTGCAGGAGAAATATTAAAAACCCAATTAGCTATATCTGCAAAATTTTCGATATAGGTTAATCCACTTTTAGATGCAAGATTTACTGGTGTTTGACTATAATTTTTGCTAAAAATTAGTAGCACTATATTTAAGATTAATAATATTTTTTTCATCGGTTAAATAATGTGGAATTGTAAATATCGTAAATAGGATTTATAATTTTACAACAATAAAAAAGTAATTAATGATCTACCTTTTTTTACTTTCATTTGTAAAAAAATATTAGTTCTAAAATACAAAAACCAATTAATGTTTGTTTTGAAATGATCAATGTAGAAAAACGTGTAAAAAAATAGTTATTTATTAAAAATAAAAATGCGTTCAACAGTAAAAATATTAGGTAAGGGGCTAACTATTTATTCTGGAATAATTGCCATTGTATTTGTGGTAATATTAATTTACTATTTTATAAAACTAAAGGAACATAACAAAAACAATAACCTGTAATTTATTTATTAATCATCAAACCCATAACATAATCATTCATAAAAAAGCCATTACCAATTTCAAAATCTGCTTGGTATAAAATTGTAAAGCCGTGTTTTAAATAAAAGTCTTTGGCATTGTTGTTTCTATTGACTTGAAGTTGAATTTCTTTTACACCATTTTCTCTTGCATAATCTACAACCATTTGCAGCAAGGCTTTTCCTGCACCAGTTTTTTGAGTTGATGGCAAAACGTATAGTTTGTTTAGTTTACAATTATTTTCATCTTGTTTTGAAACAGAAGCAAAACCAATAATATTTTCATCATTTATTGCAACATAAAATTGATGCTTATTACTCATTTGCTCTAGCAAAGAACTATTGCTATACATCAACTCTAGCATATATTCTATTTGCCCTTGTGGCAAAAAAGTATAAGTATTTGCCCAAGTAACTTTTGCAATAGATTGAATGTTTTCAATATCTGCTATTGTTGCTTTACGTATTTGCATTACTAATTTTTCTTAAACAATTTTTTATTCAACCATTCACTTAAATAAGCACTACCAATACCAATTGCTGCACCTGCTAAAACATCTGTTGGGTAATGTTCGCCTAAATACATTCTTGAATAACCAACACTACCAGCCCAAGCAAAAGCAGGCATAACAACATACCATTTTTTATATTGAATAGACATTGATGTTGCTAATGCAAACGCTGTGGATGTATGTCCACTTGGAAATGAAGCATCGTTTTCTATATTGTTTGGAAAAATAATTGTTGGATAATCTTGATAAGGACGATTGCGATTTATAGTGTATTTCATTGCCTGAGTAATGGCTGTATTAATCAATAAAGAGCCAACTACTTTATAGCTTTGTTGTTGTAGTTTTTTATCTTTTGTAAAAAGCCCAACAGCAAACATTGAGACTGGCGTTGCTATTGCTAATGGATAAACAGATTTTGAAATATTTTGTTGAAATGCTGGATGTGATTGATTGGGATTGATGTTTTTCAATAAATTAATTTCCCAGTTTTGGGCAAAAGAAAAATTAGATATTACTAAAAGGAATGTGATTAAAGAAATGTGTTGTTTTATTGGCATATACAAATTTGTGTTGTTTCATGATTGAAACATTTATAAATGGAAATATCTTTTTTATTTGCTTAGTATTATTTAGCTATTTCTAAGTTCTACAATTACTTTTGAAATCACCTCGTCAAGAATATCAATTTTCTTTTTAATGCTTTCGTTATTGATATTTTCTTTAGCATCTTTTTCAATTTCTCTAATCACAGTTTTAAGCGAATCTATTTTTAAATTATCTAAACTTGGCTTTATTTTATGTGCCAGAGAAGAAACTTTTAATAATTCATTATTAGCAAAATGCTCTTTAATTTCAGTTACAGCTGTTTCAGTTTGATCGCAAAAAAGAGTTGTCATTTTTTTTACAAAATCATCGTTGCCTCTACTAATTTCTTTTAAAGTATCTAAGCTATACAACTTTGCATTTTGAGGAGTTGTTATCGTAGTATCTTTTATGGTATTAATAACTTTTGCTGAACTTTTTTTATTTTGAGATAACCATTTAGAAATAATATTTAATAAGTCATTTTCTTTAAATGGCTTTACTAAGTAATCGTTCATTCCTACGCTTAAAAATTTTTCCTCATCGCCTTTTAAAGCAAATGCAGTTAATGCTATGATTGGAATATTTATATTGGATTGACGTATTTTTTTTGTAGCCTCTATGCCATCAAGTAAAGGCATTTGTATATCCATTAAAATAATATCGTAATGATTATTTTTTATTTTTTCCAGCACTTCAACTCCATTTTCAGCTTCGTCAATTATACAACCATAATTATTTAAAATAGTTGTTGCTACCAGCCTATTCATTTCATTATCATCTGCCAATAAAATTTTTGAATCAGATATTTTTATATCTAAATTTTCTATTTTAATTGAAGAGCTAAGTTGGTCAGAACTTCCTTTCTCTAATACAATTTCTACAAACAACTTTGATCCAACTCCTTTGCTACTTTCTGCATAAATTTTTCCATTCATCAACTCTACCAACTCTCTACAAATACTCATTCCTAAGCCAGTGCCACCATATTTTCTGGTGGTTGATTCGTCTTCTTGTGTAAATTTTTGAAACAAATTTTTAGAAAAAGTTTCACTCATTCCAATTCCAGTATCTGTTACAATAATTCTAATATGTTGCTTTTCTGTGTCTTCACTAATTACTTCACAGTCAATATTTACTCTGCCATTTTCGGTAAATTTTATAGCATTTGATGTCAAATTAAGTAACACCTGATTGAGCCTAAATGGATCTCCAATCAAAACATTAGATAACCTTGGATCGCAAAATGAATTTGTAAATGCAATGCCTTTTTCCTCTGCTTTGTGCATCATAACACTCATTGCTCTTGCTAACACCTCTTTTGGTTCAAAGGCAATTTTTTCTATGGATAATTTTCCTATTTCTATTTTTGATAAATCAAGAATACCGTTTAATATTTTTAGTAAATTCTCTGCAGCTGTGTTTATTGTTTTTAAATAAAATTGTTGTTTATCATTTAAATCGGTTTTGTTTAATTGATTTCCCATTCCAATAATTGCATTCATTGGAGTTCTAATTTCGTGGCTCATATTTGCTAGAAAAATTTGCTTTGCTTTAGCCTGTTTTTCAGATACATTTTTTGCAAATTCTAGCTCTTTTTCTACCTTTATTCTGTCGGTAATATCAATAGCAAAACCAATTACGTATGGTTCTTTACCTGGCTCTTCTTTTAGGATATTATTATAAAAAGCATATATTATTTTTCCCGATTTATGTATCAATTTAATTGTGCCACTTGTTTGTTTATCGTTCAATAAATCATTTATATAATTAGTATATGCTGGCTTATCCTCGTTTGGAAAGAAATTAATGATATTGACACCAATTAGTTCCTCTGCTTTATACCCATATACTTTACTTACCATTGGGTTTACAGAAAGAATTTCGCCTTTTAAGTTGTGAGTGGTAATAATTGCTAAACTGTTATCTATTACATCTCTATAACGTTCTTCATTTTGGGCAATTTGTTTTTGAATGTTTTTTATGCTTGTTATATCAAGTCCATAACCAATAATAATATCAACCTCATTTTTTTCATTCAACACTGGAAAAAAATTTCTTAGCACCCATTGTTCTTCACCGTTTGGTTTCAAAATTTTTTCTTCAAAGCCTCTCTGTGATTTGCTATTTTTTGCATCAAGAAAAACAATTCTGCGTTGGCTGAATTGATCGAATGGTTTATTTTTGAGTATTGCGTAATCTTCATCTTTTTTTCCAATTAACCACGATCTTAATTCACTATCTTTTACTGCTTTAGGATTAATAAAAGTGTACTCATGGTTGCTATTAAATACCACAACATCTGCTGGAATTTTATTTAAAATTTCTTCATAAAAAAACTTTTGTTCGTCAAGGGTTTTGTAGGCTGCGGCCAAATGTTTTTTTTGTTCATTAACCTTTTGTAGTAATATTTTTAAATCATCAGTTGCAATTTCATTGGCCTTAATAAGATGTAATAAATCTACTAATGAATCGTGATTGGCAAAATCGTTGAGTGTAAGATTATTTTGAACGATGCTTTCTAAGCTATCAAACCATGGCGACCCAATGAAAAATAGTTTCTTTTCATTGGTAAATATTTCAAATTGACCTCTAAGTTTTAAAGTGTTATTTTCAACAAATTTTATAACAACTAAATTGTTTTGTAAATTTTCTAATTTTTCAAAACTTATATATTCTATGTTGGGTCTTGCTAATATAAATGTTTTTGAGAAATTATTATTTACAATATTATTTTGAAGTTTTTTTAGCGATTCGCCACAAGCTTCTACAACTAAATTTTCGTTTACAACAAAGTAAAAGGGAAAAATTTTTTCAAATTTATGCTGACTAATATTAATTTGGTTTTCCAATTTTATTGCCAATTTACATTAAATATTTCGTGAGATTTTCCTTCATCTCTTGATTGTAAAAGTTGCAGATTCACAGGAGTTTGATATAACTTTCCCAAACCAATTAAAAGACCTTTTACAAAATCTTGCAGACCCTGACGTTTAGAGAAATAATGCAAATTCAAACTATTTTCTTTTATATCTGAGACACTAAATTCAGGAGGAGCTAGCTTAGGATACATCAACATAATTCTATTATGAAAATTAGGCAAATTGATTAGAAATTCTTTTAAATTTTTTCCTCCAGCTTCTAATAAAGACCCATACTTTTCCTTACCAGTTTTTATTATCCACCATTCGCCAAAATCTTCCAAAACTTTTGATATTGGAATATTTACTTCCTCGGCTATTGTAGCAGCTAATTTATAAGTTATGGCATCGTCGTAAGGTTCATTACTGATAAAAAAGTCAACATCTATTCCACTTTTTTGTTTAATAATCTCCCATTTATTTAAACCAAAATTATAAATAACTAGTTCTTCTATTGATTTGTTTACAATGCCATACATAATTTTATTGTTTTGTGAATTTAATATAAAAGTTTAACTGGTTTTATTTAAAACTTCAATAAAATCTGCTTTGAATTTACCCCTATATACTTTTCCCACTGGAAGTTCTTGATCATTTATTAATTTTACAAAAAAGGTGTTGTAAGATTTTATTAATTTTTTATTTACAATGTAGCTTTTGTGGATTCTAATAAACGTTTCTTCTGGCAATTTGTTTTCTATGTTTTTTAACCTAGCATAGTCAACAACGCTATCTGTTTTTGTGAAGTAACAAACATATTCATTTTTGCTTTCGATAAACATAATATCGTTTAGATAAAGTTTATGATTTTTATTTTTATGGCTAATTATAATAAAATCTTTTTTTAAATTATTTTCTGTATTTTTCTTAAAACCCGTATCATTGATAACCTTTGATATTGCTTGATCTAATCTTGGAAATGAGATTGGCTTTACCAAATAATCTGAGATATTGTTGTTAAAAGCTTCTAGGGCAAAATTAGAATATGATGTTGTGAAGATAATTTTAAATTCATTGGAGAGATTATTTTTAAATTCAAAGCCATTCATTTCTGGCATTTCAATATCTAAAAATACAATATCAACTTTATTTTCTTTTAAATACTCAAGAGCCTCAAATGGTTCTGTAAATTGCTTAATACATATTAAGTCATCTCTATTTGATAATGACTGTTGCAGTATTTTAATTGAGAAAATGTCATCATCGATAATAATACAGGTGTACATATTTTATATATTGGATATTATTAGCAATATTAGCTAAGAAATATTAATGATAAATTAAATTACAAACAATACAATTAATAAAACGCAAACAAATAGCCATATAATGAAATTAATTATGTTACTAAATTTATAAAACATTTTTTCTTCACTTGTATTTGCAACTTCAAAGTCGTAAATACTAAACCAATGAAAATAACTTTTTATAATAATCTTATTTTTTTCAATTAGAATTTTGCCAAAAATAAATTTGAGAATAATGGTAGCTAATAAAATGAAGCTTGCAGTAATTTCTAAATTCATTCATTAAAATTAATGAATAATTAATTTTTAAAGTTGTAGTTATCACATTTTCAGGTAAACGACATTGATTTTTAAACAATCAATCTTTATTAAGTGCGATAATACTTCATATTTGCAAATTCATAGTTTTGTTTGACGACGTTGTGTTTCTACACAGTGTTATATTGGTTGTCGAGGTTGTTTCAAAAGTAAAATGAAGGATAAGAGAGTTAGTTTTTCAAAAAATTCTCTCTTACTTTTCTAAAACAGCAAAAGCTGTCTCGGACTTTTGAGACAGCCTCATTTTTTAATGCAAGTTTAAGGTTGATTAAAATTACGCAGCCTTTTTTCTATAGCCTCTTTTGATTCTATAAAAAAGTTAGTTAGTTAGATATATAGTGGATTTAAAAACGGGTTTACGATGAAAAGATAGATTAAACATCGCATTATTAATAACTATTTTTTGTTGTTAATATTGTTTTACAATTTTCATTTTAAGTGAATACATACCATTCTTAAATAAACACTTATAAAATAATATAAATAAGCTACATCGTATTTATTTCTCCACTTAACCTTGCTTATTTCTTTTATTAAATTGACTAATAAAATCAAAAAATTCAGTTGATTTCTTAATAAACCTATCTAGTTTTTTAGGCTACATTAAATATATTCTCTTATTCTGGTGAGGATATCAATTGTCTTTTGTTGTTGTGTTTCCCTTTTCTAGTCTCGAAGTATTAAGTTAAATTTTTATACATACTTAATTTAATAATAAAAAAACCAATCGATTAATTTAATCGATTGGTTTTTTAGCTTCATAAGTATTGATGATTGGTTTTGGGTTTTTAAGTTAGGGTTAAACTTATATTTTTTTGCATTGTAGTTTATTTTTTCAAAGCATATATTCTATTGATTGTTTCTATTTTTTTATTGTAAGTATTGATATTTAGCAACTTGAAAATGGGACTTGTTTTGATAATGGCACATATAAAATAGTAACTAGCAATCAAGAATAAAATTTGCTTAAAGAAGGCAGATTGAAAATCATGGAATAAAGCAAATTCAAGAATGATTAAAGCAACTATAAACCTTATTACTATTCCTTTTTTTGAAATATTTCTTTGCATATTTTATTTTTTTTCTTGAAATTTTTGATTTCTCAAAAGCTAAATTTTGTTTTTATTTTTTTACTTGATTCTTTTTCATAGCTAGAGATAATTTCTTAGAAATAGATTCATTAAAAAAATATTGAATTAAAAAGAATCTGGTTTGCTAAATTTTTAGTTTCTTAAGAAGTATCCTTTTTCTTCCAATGAATTTTCTAAATCCCAAACGGTTTTAACACCAATGCCTCTTATTTTAAGTAATTCTTTTTTCGAGAATTGCAATACATCAGCTACTGTGTATATATTTTTTAAGTGAAATAGTTTTGTAGTTTTTGGATTTACGTGAAATATTTCTATTAAAAGGGTATCTTTTGAAATCTTTGTTTGCTCTTTTTCTTCTTTTTGTAATAGTATGTTTTTAGCAATTAAATCGATGTTGCAACTTAACTCATTTGTTGCTTTTGAATATAAAGCACTTATTCTTTGAGATGATACATTATATACAGAGGCAATTTTTTTAAAAGTCATTTTTTCTTTCCACCTCATTTTCAATATTGCCTTAGACTCTTCTTTTAAGTCAAGTAATTTAAATAAGTAATCGTTGCAGAATACTTCCCCCATTTCGACACCATTTTTTATTAATACATTTTTATATTCTGAAATGTTATTCATTCAATAGGATTTTTTGTTTCTTAAAATTTTCTATAATTTTAACCAAACTCTTGGTTAATTACGGTGGTGAGTTATTCTTAAATTCTTGAGATTGCTAATTTTAAATTGTAGTGTTTTAAGAGAAACTCAATCTCATTAATACTATTTAAGCCCATTCCAGGCATTCTCAACAACTCTCTTCTAGAGTATTTACATAAATCTTCCATTTTGTAAATTCCTTGGTTGTTTAGTATATTCAACCATCTTATATTTTTTTCAATTAAATCAGAAATTATTAATTCTTGGCTTTTTGATTGTTTTAATAAGGAAGCATTGTCAATCTTTAAACCTTTATCTTTTTTTTCTATTGTTTTTTCTATTGTTTTCAAGTGTGGTTGAACAATTTCTGTTTTTTTTTCAGATACATAGTAGTTAATGAATTTTCTGATTTGGCTTTTTAATTTTTTTATTGAATTTTCATATATTCTTACAGTTTGCATTGTTGTAAGCCCAATTGAATGTGCAATATTTTCAAAAGTGTCATTGTTCTGAAATTTTCTCTTTACGACAATCTTATCGATTTCATTAGGTAAAATCAAATCAATAAAATCATTTTGTCCAATTAATTTGTATAGCCTTTGGGCATCTTTAAGAATTAGAGCCCTTTCTATTAACTGATCTTTTAACATTTTAAATCATTTACACTTGCTAATGTATAAGCAAGTATTTATGTCTAAAAAAATATTCAGTCAAGTGTTTATTTTTTTAAACAAATAACTATTTTAACAGTATTTTATGGCTTTAAAAAAGCTTTTTTTGCTTTATTAGCAGCTAATAATTATTAGATAATTTTTACATAATATCCTAAATCTTATTATGTAAATTATTTTAAGCGTTAATGAGTTTTATGATTAATTCAGTGCTATTTTCAAAAAAAAAGCATCTTGAATTTTCAAGATGCTTTTTGTAATTTTTAATAAATATCAGTTTTACAACGCTGCCAAACTTTCTTCAATAGTTTTTATTCTGGCTTCTATATCTGCTTTCTTCTTTTGCTCAATTGCTAAAACATCGGATTTTGCATTTGCAACAAAACGCTCGTTACCCAATTTTTTCATTACAATTTCTAATGAGCCTTTTTGGTAATCAAGGTCTTTAATCAAACCTTCTTTTAACGCATCAACATCAATTTCTTTGTTACTTTCAATGTAAAATTTATCGCTTTCAATAGCTACCACAGTAGTTTTTGCAACACTTCCAGAAACAAAGTAAATGGCACTTGCATTTACTTGTTTAGCTAAAATGCTATTTATAGAAGTAAATGATTCTTGTTGTTGTGTTTGAATATGCAAAACAATTTCTTCCTTTGGTTTAAGATTAATTTTTGCACGAGCTTCTCTAAGTGTTGTAATTACTTTTTGCAACAATTTACCCTGCTCTAAAACTGTTGACTGTTGACCATCAACTATAGACTGATTTTTTATTGTTAAATCGTGGTCTCTTTCTTTTAATTGATGATAAATTTCTTCGGTAACAATTGGCATAAATGGATGTAACAATTGTAATAATTCATCAAAGAATGCTATAGTTGTGTTATAAACACTTGCTTCAATAGTTTGTTCAAAACCTGGTTTTACCCATTCTAAATACCAGCTACAGAAATCATCCCAAATTAAACTGTATATTACTTTTAAAGCAGCACTTAGTTGAAATTGTTTCATTAAGTTTTCAACTTCTTGTTTAGCTTCATTCAATCTGTTTTCAAACCAAACTAAAGCAAAACCTTCTTCACTTTTTGGTTTTGAATTTTCACTTTTAACTTCAATTCTTCCTTCCCACATCTTCACCAATTTCATTGCATTCCATAACTTATTATTAAAATTTCTACCTTGTTCTAAACTACTTTCATCAAACAATAAATCGTTACCAGCAGGGCTTGAAATCATAATACCGAAACGTACAGCATCTGCACCATATTTATCTATCAAGCCTAGCAAATCAGGACTATTGCCTAATTGCTTACTCATTTTTCTTCCTTGTTTATCGCGTACCATTCCTGTGAAATAAACATCTTTAAAGGGTTGCTGATTTTTAAATTCATATCCAGCCATTATCATTCTTGCAACCCAAAAGAAAATAATATCTTGACCTGTAACCAACGTAGTTGTTGGATAATAATAATTTACTTCTTCATTATTTGGATTACTGATGCCTTTAAAAACTTCCATTGGCCAAATCCAAGAAGAGAACCAAGTGTCAAGGCAATCTTCATCTTGAACCAGTTTGGCGTTTCTGGTTTCTGGTTTATCGTTATGTAGTTTTTCAAGACTTTCTGCTACATAATAATTTCCATTGTCATCATACCAAGCAGGTATTTGTTGTCCCCACCATAATTGACGACTAATGCACCAATCTTTAATATTTTCTATCCAATGTTTGTAGGTATTTTTTGCTTTTGTAGGATGAAATACAATCTCATCATTCATCACAGCAGTCAATGTTTCAGGATTATTAGCTATAAACTTTTTCATATCCATAAACCACTGCATACTTAAACGAGATTCTATTACAACACCAGTTCTTTCACTCGTTCCAACCTGCCCTTTATATTCTTCAATCTTATCTATTTGCCCCAAAGAAGCAATATCTTCAACAATCTTTTTTCTTAAATCAAATCTATCAACCCCAACATAAGATTTTACTACATCATTAATACATTCTACTTCTAGTTGTTCAGCAGTAAACTTGCCATCAGCATCAAGTGTATCAATGGTTTTAAGGTTATATTTACGCCCAATTTCATTATCGTTTTTATCGTGTGCTGGTGTGATTTTTAAAGCACCCGTTCCAAATTCTGCATCAACATATTCATCTGCAATGATTGGTATTTTTCTGTTGATAATAGGCACTATTACTTCTTTACCAATCCAGCTTTTATATCTTTCATCATTAGGATTCACGCAGATAGCCACATCACCCAAAATCGTTTCTGGTCTTGTGGTAGCTACCATCATAAAAGCCCCCTCATCCCCTGAAGGGGGAATTACAAAGTTGTATTTAACGTAGTATAATTTAGAATCTATTTCTTTAAAAATAACTTCCTCATCACTCAATGCAGTTTTGCTGGCAGGATCCCAATTCACCATCCTTAACCCACGATAAATAATGCCATCGTTGTATAGCTGAACAAATATTTTTATAACAGCTTTATAGTAATCATCATCCATTGTAAATGATGTTCTGTTCCAATCTAAACTGCAACCTAATTTCTTTAATTGTTGTAAAATAATGCCACCATATTTTTCTTTCCATTCCCAAGCATATTTCAAAAA
>Ga0114959_10003883_pt1 | contig 11601 bp, 18 predicted proteins | sample C_130625_EF_Meta_FD_87317 | JGI IMG/M metagenome (GOLD analysis project Ga0114959, IMG submission 87317) | Freshwater microbial communities from Lake Croche, Canada to study carbon cycling - C_130625_EF_MetaG | ecosystem: Environmental > Aquatic > Freshwater > Lake | place: Lake Croche, Canada...
ACGAAGGCACTCCGGGAACATTTGTAGTGTTTCCTAGTCATATACCGCATGCTGTTTATCCGTGGAAGGGCACTGGATATCGAACTGTGTTGGCATTTGATGCTGTACTGGTACCTAAGCAAGAGTTTTTAAATGGGCAATCTTAAACCAGGTGCAAATTATATTTACGAGCGTGATAAAGGAACTGTTTATGCTCGTGAATTTGGCGCTGACCCAAGTACGAGAAAAGAAATTGGTTGGAACTACGATCCCCGTACTAACGATGGCAGGCCTTTACGCGATCATATAATGGATGATAAAATGTGGAGTGAAATTCGGCGAGAAGCACGTACCAATGTGACTTTACAAAAAGCTCTAGATCGTGCTATAATGATATACAAACTTAGTAAAGATAAAGTATGAGTGAAAAAGTAGAGCTTAAAGAAAAACTTGCGGCAGTAGATCAAAACGTTCGCGAATTATGGGATGCCATGGATGCCGATCAGCAAAAAGCACTAAAAAGTGAATTCTTTATTCTCAACAGATATGTTAGTAATGTACAGGGACAAAAACGAGAAATACAAGAACACTTTGTACTAACTGTTAATGAATTTTTCAATAAGAACTGGAATACTTTACAAAAGCATCCTAAATTATTATGGCAGTTGTTGTGTATGTGCAGTTACAACGGTAATACTGTATTTTTCCATCAGTGGCTGGGCAATAAAAAGAAGTCGGGTAACGGCGGGAAGAAAGTAAAATTTTTAGAAGAAATATATCCAACTCGTAAGATAGATGAGCTTGAATTATTAGCAGAACTTTCTACAGATAAAGATTTAAAAGAACTTGGTAGAAAATACGGAATGGATGAAGCAACCCTTGCAAAGAAACTTAAATGATGGCCTTAGTTAGTCAACCTTATACATGCGGTTACTGTGGTAAAGGATTCATGCAAGAGAAGACTTTGTTTGTGCATGTGTGCGAGCAAAAACGTAGAGCACTGGCACGTAATGAAAAACATGTGGTACTGGCGTTTGATGCTTTTCAAAAATTTTATCGACAAGCGCAGCCAAACAGCAAACAGGAAAAAACTTATGAAGATTTTTGTAAAAGTCCTTATTATAACGCTTTTATTAAGTTCGGTAGTTTCGTTAGTAATGTTAATCCCCTCTACCCAGAGAGGTTTACAAATTATATCATCACTAGTGGGGTTAAACTTGACCACTGGTGCAGAGACGAACTCTACGAACTCTACGTCGCCGACCTCATCAGAAGAGAAACCGTCGAAACCGCCCTCCAAAGGTCGATCCAAACGATGATGGCATGGGCTGACACACATAACGCACAATGGAATCATTATTTTTTGTATGTTAGCCTTAGCAGAGCATGTTATGATATTAAAGATGGAAAAATTAGTCCGTGGCTAATTTTAAACAGTGCAAACGGCAAAGCCATGTTGAACAAATTTAGTGATGAACAACTGGCACATATCCAGGGTATTATAGATCCACAATTTTGGGTTAGCAAATTTAAAAAACTTCCTGCTGATATTGCCTTGGTCAAGGATGTAGTTAAAGAATCGGATTTATAATGCCAGATATTGATATAGACTTTGCAGATAGAACAGTAGCCCTGGCAAAATTAAAACACAGAGTTGCCATGTTAGAGCCAGGTAAAAAACATAATACCGGTGTATATGCTACGGAGATACCTTATAACCCTATAACAGGGATAAGTACTATCGACTACAAGACTGCTGAGCAAAGAGGTTATTTTAAACTGGATTTTCTAAATGTAAGTGTGTACGAAAAAGTGAAAAATCGTGCGCACTTAACAAAATTAATGGAGACTGAACCATTATGGGATTTACTCTTGGAAGACGACTTCGTGAACAATTTGTTCCACGTGAATGGGCATGGATCTATTCTTCGACAAATGAAACCTGGATCTATAGAACAGTTAGCGGCAGTATTAGCCATGATTCGACCAGCCAAACGTTATCTGATTGGGAAAGATTGGGACTTGGTGATGACGGAGATATGGACGAAGCCGGAGAATGATGAGTACTATTTTAAGAAGGCACATGCTGTTGCCTATGCGCATGTGATTGTAGTACAGATGAATTTAATTTGCGAAGAATTAACGAATTTTACGAACTAACTGTACACTTTTACGTTTTACACGTTTCATACTCATATTCATTACATTTACTACAGGCCCTAAAATTACGCGAGTATCTTTGCTGTTAAACGTCTTTATAGCATAACCAAATGGGTATATTTGCTGTCTGCAAAAAATATTAATAGGAAATTGTCTATTGCTTTCCCACCACCAAGTTTCGCCTATTTCTAAAAATACAGCTTTTTCTTCGGGTGTTTTAATGGCGTTTAAATCATAGAAGCTGGTAACAAACTGATCTTGATTAATTATGATGCCCACGTATTCATCTTCGCCGTAGTTTAATACGCTAATAAAGGGTAAGTTTTGTTCGATATTGTCTCTTAGTTTTGCCATAAATATAGTAAAGGATTTGTGCTAATGCAAAAAATTCAAAGTTATTTATATCCAAACCGTATCATCGTTACTGCTGATCTGGCTGGATTTACTACGGAGTATAAAAACGTGTATCAGAGAAATGTAAAAATATATAACGGCGTCGACAACGTCATAGAGTTCGATGTTAAGAACGCTGATCAGAAACGCATTGATCTAACTACACTACGCCAACTTGAATTAAATGTCATGGACTCGCAAGGCAACGAGCTCAGTAACAGTCCTTATGCGTTGCGTACTACAGCAATAACAGGCATTGCTAAAACTGTAATACCACAGGATGATTTATCTGAATTGTCTGCTCAATTTTTAAAATATAGCATAACAGCATTAGATAGCGATTCTAACAATATTGTTCTTTATACAGACACCAGATTTGGTGCGGTAGGCACTATGGAACTTGTGGGCGATGCCACTCCGGTGTTTAAAAATGACCAAGTTTATACTGAGTTTACCCAAGAAATTAATTTTATGGGCAATGTTATAAATCACAGTAGCGCAATCCCTTGTAAATTTTATGAGGCAGAAAAAACAAATTCTCTTATTTTCGAAATCGAAATTAAAGGATTCCAAGGACAGATTTATTTGGAGGGCACTACGGATATGACCATATCTGTTAATTCTTATCTCAATGCTCCACAACTGTATCCTACTACTATTGCCACGCCAACGAGCACAATTGTTCGATGGGTCAATGTTCCCGTAAATGATTTCAATTATTTCAGAGTAAGTTGGGTCAATAGCAGTGTTTATAATATAACTTCAACCAATACTAGCGGCGCAATTGGTTCGGTTGAAAAAATCACCATCAGCTCTTGAAAATACTCGAGTAATCTGCTATAATAAGGCATGAGCCTAATTGCGGACACACTTTTAACCTACTTACCTGCAAAACGTAAACATACCCCAAGTGGATGGGTTGGGTTTAATGCTGTCTGCTGTGATGATAAAAGACAGCGTGGCGGCTTTATTGTCAACGGTGGAGATGCTGTAAGCTATCATTGTTTCAATTGTGGATTCAAATGCAGTTGGCAACCTGGTAGACACATTAGTCAAAAAATGAATAAGTTCATGCGGGATTTAAATATTCCGGATGATATTATCGCACAACTGAGATTAGAAGCATTAAAATTAGACGACAACAACACCGCTGAAATCCGTAGCATAATTCCCAAGTTTGATGTCCGTGCATTGCCTATGGATAGTCAACTGGTCACAACATTATTAGACAACCCGCCAGAAAAACTTATACCTGTATTAGAATACATGGTGAATAGAAAACTTTTTCCTGAAGATTTTCCTTTCTATTGGACTCCTAAAGTTGGATTTAGCAATAGGCTTATTATTCCATTCTTGTATAAAAATGGAATTGTTGGCTGGACTGCCCGTGCAATTAATGATGCCACACCTAAATATTTGAGTGAGCAACAGCCGGGCTATGTGTTTAATCTAGACAGTCAACAAGACAGCCGTGAGTTCGTAATATGTAGCGAAGGACCGTTTGATGCGCTAAGTATTAATGGATGTGCTTTGCTCGGAGCAGAGATTAAGGACAGTCAAAACTGGTTGCTCAAACAACTGGGCAAAGAATTAATTCTAGTTCCGGACAGAGATCACGAGGGTCCTAAAACAGTAGAGCAAGCAATAGAATTAGGGTGGAGCGTCAGTATGCCCAATTGGCCTACTGGAGTTAAGGATATTAATGATGCAGTGATCAAACTTGGCCGACTGGCAACACTATGGCTAATACGTGACGCAACAGAATCTAATGCATTGAAGATTCGTTTAAAAATGAAAACTTGGTTTAAGGATATAACATGAAAAAATTTATTCGTTGGTTGATGACTCCGTATCGCAGATACAAAGAAAAGAAACAGTATGAAGCTAGACTAGCAGAACTACGTAAACGCGATCCATTTATCTACAAATGATTAACTGGGGGATAAACGCTCTTAATCACGGCTCAAGTCTCGCTGTATTCAAAGAGGGAAAACTAGTATTGCAGACTACTGGTACAGAAGATGAGATCTCAAGTGCTCAGACTGTACAAGCATTAAACTATGGAAGTCCAGACCGTATTTTCTGGTATGAACGCCCGTGGATTAAAAAAGCAAGACAAGTGTATGCTGGCCAATATCGTACAGCATTGGACATGTCGGTATTACCAAAACATCATCTTAAACAATTTAAATATGCAAACATTTCTTATACTCCTCATCATGGCAGTCATGCTGCCGCTGGTTATTATACAAGTCCGTTTAATCATTGTGCGATTGTTGTGCTCGATGCGATCGGAGAATTTGAGTGTGCTTCCATATGGCAAGGGCTTCACGGTGAAATGAAGCAAGTGTGGAGTCGAAGTTATCCACATAGTCTAGGACTGTTTTATAGTGCGTTTACACAATTGATAGGTTTAGAACCAATTAAGCAAGAATATCTGCTACAACAAATGTCAGAACAAGGTGACCCTAAAAGATATTTGGCCGAGGTTAAGAGTTATATAGATTACACAGTTCGACTAACCCGTAACTTACATAGGGGTGTTTTAGATTGGCCCTATCCTATCGATAATTTGCAAGATCAATGTGACATTGCGGCCGCAGTACAACAGGTGTTTGAAGATCAAGTATCGGCTGTTATGCTCAAAGCTAAACAGCTAGTTGATACAGATAGTTTGGTTTACATGGGCGGATGTGCTATGAATAATACTGCTAATAAAAAGTTTGTAGAGCCCAGATTCAAGTATCGTTGGAGTCTACCTAACCCAGGCGATCCAAGTTCAAGTATAGGCGCGGTATTGTATCATACCAAACAGAGAGTATGGGATTATCGTTGGAGTCCTGTCAAACACATTGCAATTAATGTATAACGAAAGTATAATAGACATATGGCACAAAATATAAATTACGGATTTGAAGTACAGAAATTGTACTTGGAAATGATGCTCAGTGACGCAGAAACATTTGTGCGTTGCCAAAGTATTTTTGATCATACATTGTTTGATCGCAAGCTACAAGACTCAGCAGAGTTTATCAACAAGTACGTGGAACAGTACAGCGTACTGCCTACTTTTGACATTGTAAATGCGAGTACTAATGCAAATTTAAAGACTCCAGAAGGCGTAAAAGAAGCCAACTATGATTGGGTACTTAATGACTTTGAAACATTTATTCGACACAAAGGACTTGAGCGAGCAATCTTAGAAAGTGCAGACTTGCTGGAAAAATGTGAGTATGGTCCAGTAGAAGAAAAGATTAAAAAAGCAGTACAAGTGGGTTTACAACGAGACATGGGTACTGATTATTTTGAAGATCCCCGAGCTCGATTAATGAGGATCAAAGATAAAAATGGACAAATTTCAACGGGATGGAAAAGCATCGATGACAAACTTTATGGAGGCTTTAATCGTGGCGAGCTTAATATTTGGGCTGGTGGTTCGGGCGCTGGTAAGTCTCTGTTTTTGGCTAATCTTGGGGTCAATTATGCTCTCGCTGGTTTAAATGTGTTGTATCTCACACTGGAGTTGAGCGAGGACTTGGTGTGTATGCGCATTGATGCAATGACCACTGGAATCCCCACAAGAGAGATTTTCAAGAGTCTCGATGACGTGGAGATGAAGGTCAAAGTTATTGGTAAAAAATCTGGTCATTTGCAGGTAAAATACATGCCAAGCGGTAAAACCGCCAATGACATTCGTGCCTACATGAAAGAGTATGAAGTTAAACTTGGACACAAGATTGATGTGTTACTAGTTGACTACATGGACTTGATCATGCCACTAAGCAAGCGAATCAGTGCTGAAAACTTGTTTGTCAAAGACAAGTATGTAAGTGAAGAATTGCGAAATTTAGCGGTAGAAAAGAACTGTGTGTTTGTAACTGCGGCACAGTTGAATCGTGGTGCTGTTGAAGAAGTTGAGTTTGACCACAGTCATATTTCGGGTGGACTAAGTAAGATTCAGACTGCGGATAATGTGTTTGGTATTTTTACCAGCCGTGCTATGCGTGAGCGTGGCCGCTATCAAATTCAGCTGATGAAGACACGCTCTAGCAGTGGCGTTGGTATGAAAATTGATTTGGATTTTAATATTGATACACTACGTATCAGTGACCTGGATGAACAAGATGGATATGGTAGCGGTGCGGCCAGTGCTGGTAGTAGTTTGTTGAACAGTATTAAACAGAGACAAACTGTGGCCGCAGAAGAAGCCACTGGATGGGAACGAGCCAGTCCTAAGGAAGGGTTTGATTTGTCTAAACCTAGAGTACAAGCCAAAGTTGAAAGTAGCAAACTAAGAGAACTGCTCAATAACTTGCCAAGTGACGAGCTGTAATCTTGTTGTAATGCATTTTTTGCATGAGATAGATAAGTACACATATAATAACCAAGGTAGCGAACCATGAAATTACATCACATTACAGACATTACAGATCCACTAACGAGTCTTATCAAAGACGATCCAGTAAGACCACACATTCCACTTGAACAACGTATCAACGAAGCTGCCGAGATATTAATTCTTAAAGCTGGGGAACAGGTCCTGGCCATGACATGTATGCAATGGTTAAGTGATATTCCCACTACAGAAGAAGATTTGGTTAACATGGGCAAGGAACGTAACACCGCAGTATTTTATACCATCTGGAGTTACAGTCCAGGCGCCGGTCAAGAGTTAATCAAACAGGCCGCTCGTTGGATCTTAGATGAATACAAAGAAGTTAAAAACATTGTGACCTTAAGTCCGCAAACAGAAATGGCCAAACGTTTTCATCTAAAGAACGGCGCCGAAGTTTACAAAGAAAATCCTACCTCAGTAAATTATCGCTATTACCACAAACAAGATTAAAACTTGATATTGCCCGCGAGTACAATGCGTTCTTCTTGTAGATCATAGATAGGAACGCTGTGATTTAGCCAGCCGGGAAACATGATTAAATCCCCGACTTCAGGATAAAATTCATAGTCAATATCGTCAAATTTCAAGGGCGGCGAACCTTCGGGAACTTGGCAATAATATATCCAACTCATCTGTCCGGGCATGTGTACATGCTTGTCGCACCAATCACCGGATCCATATATAGCACCCCACAGAGCATCCATGCTGTACTGTATTTTTAAAGGATATCCGTCTTTATCAATCAGGTTCATAAAGCTGGTATACAGGCTAGAGTGTATCAAATCAAACAAAGGCTTGTATTTCTTGCTTTCTGGATTTAGTGCCAATTTCCAACCGGTCATATAGCCCTTAACGTTGCTTAAATGACTGTTTGTACCGCCTTCTGCACGTATGGCTTCGATTAGGTGGGCATTGACTTCTTCGTGGTTGTCTAAGTGATATTCCCGGACAAAACGGGTTAAAGGAAAGGTTATGTTCATGGGAATATTTATAGTACTGAACCTTGATAAATATTATTTTAGGACACGAGATGGCCATCTTTACAGCGAGTCAAGCTACTACAGCCGTATCAGCACTTACACTCAGTACGGCTGAACTAGCACACCAAGAGCTGATTGCCCGCTATCAAGGTATATTTGATCTAATAGAAACAGCCAGCGGAGAGGGTCGAACCAGCGTCACTTGGAACTTGACCAAAAACAGTTATTTGGAAATTCTAACAGATTTGCAAGTTGCTGGATATACCGTTAGCTCGTGGCCATCGGGAATCACAGACCCTAGCAAAAGCAGTACGATTACCATCAGTTGGCCGGCGGCAGTTGTAACACCCACAGTATACCCTAGTATGATTGGCATATTGCCTACTATACTGGCAGGACAGCAAAACGTATATTTCAAAGCAGTGTTTGCCGCCAGTGGAGGAGTTGGCCCTTACACTTACACTATAGCAGGTGATATCCCCACAGGCCTGTCATGGAGCACATTGACCAATGTGAACACTATTACGCTGTCAGGCACACCCCTGGCGGCTGCCAATGAGTATAACGCACTAATCATCACAGCAACAGACACTGTGGGACAGTCAATCAGCCAACGAGTCACATGGGACATAGCCAACTCAACAGTGCTGACTGTGATCACCAACACACCGGGTACACAGTCTTTGAGTTATAGTGCCGCTACTAGTCAAATAACATTTACTCCCTATCTGTTGCCCGCAACAACTACTAGCACACTGGGCGCTGTGATCATACCCTCAGTGGTGACCAGTGGTATTAATAATTCCAGCGGTACGCTGACCTTGGCCACAGCCAGCACTACTCAGTTGGGAGCCTTGAAAGTAGACGGAACCAGTATACAAGTAACGGACGGGGTAGCCAGCATACCCAGTACAACCACAGTGCTGGATCAGCGCATTAGAAGCATAGCCATTGCCAGTGCAGTGGCATTTGGAGTCTAACTCGTGACCAGTGTATTTTGGGATTACAGTCCTTGCATACACAACTTTAACTATGTAGCAGATGTAGATTGGCCTAGAACGGAACTGGCCCAAATGGACTGGATCACGGGCATACATGAAGTGGAAACATGGTTATTAAACTATACCGGACCCAAGTACAGCAGATGGTGTTGGGCCACTGCGCATGAAGTGTACCACATAGGTGTAGCTTTCAAATATGACAAGCATCGTTGCTTGTTCTTGCTGAACTGGAGTTAATTTATCAAGCTCAGCCCTTGGGCAATAGCCCGAGCGGCGTCATGTGCAGATTGCCGTCCGGGATGGCTGATAATTTTGTCTTGTTCTTTGATCACATCCCGGGCATAGTCCACAGTTGTAATCCATGCACAATCCAACAAACGGCTAGTTGGATGAAAGAAACTACAGTCAAAATACCTTACTCCTGTTTCCTTCCACATGACTTCGGCTAGCGTTTTTTGATACCGGGCTCTTGTGGCTTGATTAGTGTCTGTTTTATTTAGGGTCATAAAATAGTTAGCATCATACAGGGAAGTACTGTGGGCTCCGTGATGTAGAGCAAGGTCATCCTCTATAAATTCTGTACATCTATTGTATATTGTCCACACATGAGCTACAGCAAAAGGCCTTGGATAACTGTGTCTAAGCACACCGCTGTTATACAAAGCTACTTCTATGCTACTGCCGCCAAAGCCCATGTTGACCACTGGGCGATTGACCATGCGACTTAATTGCGCACCGATAGTGTCATGTTGATGCAGGCCGATTCCAAAAACATTACTGCACCCAAAAATAACTATGGAATTAGTCCAGTCAATTGTGCTAAATTCAGGAGCCCTGTATCCTTGGCTGTTTATAGAATATTCTATAGGGTTATTATGATATAGCCAATGGGCTGGTTGAATGCTTGAATTTATTTTAAATAATTCTTCAGTATCAGTGGGGTAAAATGCACGTACTTGTGGTACCAGACCTTGCCTAATAAAATTTAAATGTTCCATGCATTTATTTACCGGGGAAGTGTAAGCTATAGATCGCGAAGCGGCAGCGGAAAAATTTTCCACATATACTTGTGCTACGAAGTAGCAAGCGGTAAAACGCGATATTAGCGTTCTGCTTCAGTTGGCCCCACACGTTGGCATATACCAGCAATCAGCTTGTGCCGCTCACTGGAGTCCACTCTACTAGCACTTATACGCTCAATATCCTCTATGGCTATCTCCAGTGTTTCTATACGATTCAAAGCCGTATAATAGCGTTCTCTCAAAGTGGACGCTTGAAAGATGCTGATTAATCCTGTTATTATTCTAGATAGCCATAAGTGTGTGTTCATACTTGTATATAGTAAATATAGCTATGTATGCACTCATAATGAAAATAGCTGCCAATGAATGCCTTTATGTACTTGTGGTCACAGTCTTGGGCATTGTGGCCTTTGACTTGGGCCTGCTGATTGGCGCGGTGTGGATTAGGATTTAAATAAATATCAGTATGCGATCACATGAATTTATTAGGGAATTTGACTTTGCACAGATGCAACGGCAACGTACAAACCAAGACAGCCCTTTGAAGAATTGGGCTCTCAACACATTGGGTGATGCAGTAAGCATAATACCACGTGCCCAGTATAGAAGCGAGTGTAACAACATTCTCGCCAAAATCAAACAGACAGCACAGAGCCAAATTGCTCAACTGATCAAGGGTCGTAAACCCACACAGCAGGACGTGGATAGTCTTGCCCGTGTGTTAAACACGACTACATTGCAAGTAAGTACCAGCACAGAAGGTGATCATGCTCGCATGGATGACAGTGTAATAGTAATGGATCCTTGGAACCGCACTACTGACGTTAATGGTGTTACTTGGACTATAGCGCATGAGTTAGGGCATATACTGCATCAACACTGGTATAAAACCTATGAAACTGACATGCAGAAAAATACTCAAGCGGGTGAACGTTTTGCAGACGACATTGCCACACGACTCACACGGGCCATGGGCATAACCAAAGCAGTGGCATTTAAACCCAAAATGGATCCTTGGGATTATAGTGATCAAACTAATCCATGGGCCGCAGGGCAAAGTCCTGATAAGGTTCATCCCAGTCTTAGAGATAGGATTGATTCCGCTGGTAAACAAGGTCTTGAACTGAGCAAGCCCAGTGATGCTCTAACACATGAGCCCGGAATGGCTACTGCAACTGCGTAATTTTTCAGCGCAAAAAAATTTAGCGAAGTACTTAACGCTCAAGTGGGGTTGCTTTTTAGCAGTTCTATGATGATTTCCGCTAGTACAGGATCCAAAGGTATGGGCTGGTACATTAGCGCCCGTACTCCACATATATGGCCACAGCACACAGTATGACCAGTACTAGGACAGGACTCCATGATTCCCACACAGTCATGGGTCTATGCACAGGATAAAAGCAATCCTGGTCCGGATCGTAGCGATACAGTCTGCCACGGTGTTCAATATGAGTGTCGTAGGGATCCTTTTCCATGCTAGTATATATGCCAGAAAAAGGTCCTAGGGGATCGTTTGTGATTGCTCGCGAAAATTTTTAAAGAAGTACTTTTGCTTTCAGGGTGGTGATTTCTAACCTATGGGCATGCGCTGTTGCGCTATTACAACAATAATATATTTGTATAGCCTCCCACCCTCTCAAAGATTTTTTATTTCTCATGCCCCTGAGGTC
>Ga0114959_10003884_pt1 | contig 11600 bp, 8 predicted proteins | sample C_130625_EF_Meta_FD_87317 | JGI IMG/M metagenome (GOLD analysis project Ga0114959, IMG submission 87317) | Freshwater microbial communities from Lake Croche, Canada to study carbon cycling - C_130625_EF_MetaG | ecosystem: Environmental > Aquatic > Freshwater > Lake | place: Lake Croche, Canada...
CAAACCCGCCATGCTTGGCTAATTTTTGTAGGAGTTTGAAATAAAACTGATTACGCCGATCCCACCCCTTAATGGCGCCAGAAGCTAAGGAGAGATCTGGATGAGCAACGATCCGCTTCGGATCAAAGAAAGATTGGTGACCTAAGCCATCACACGATGGGCAAGCACCCATTGGGTTGTTAAACGAAAAGAGGCGTGGCTCTAGTTCTTGCAACGAGTATGAGCAGACTGGGCAAGCAAATTTGCTTGAGAAGATCATATCTTTGCCCGAGTCCATGTCAACGATCATGGCTTTGCCATCGGCAAGACGTAAGGCGGTTTCAAAAGATTCTGCTAAGCGTTGCTGAATATCAGGACGAACCTTAATACGATCGACCACTACTTCAATAGAGTGCTTATCGTTTTTCTTTAATTCTGGCAATTGATCTACTTCAAAGATTTCAGCCTTGGCTGTATTGGTCGTGCCACCACCTGAACGTACTCTAAAGCGCACAAAACCTTGGGCTTGAAGATCTTGAAAGAGGTCTACAAACTCGCCTTTACGTTCACTAACAACTGGAGCCAAGATCATCAATTTGGTATCTTCTGGCATTGCTAAAACGGTATCAACCATTTGAGAAACGCTTTGTGCTTCTAGTGGGAGATCATGATCAGGGCAGTGTGGTGTACCGGCGCGCGCAAATAACAAACGTAAGTAATCATGAATTTCTGTGACCGTGCCAACGGTAGACCGCGGGTTATGACTGGTCGCTTTTTGTTCAATGGAGATGGCTGGCGATAAACCCTCGATCGTATCGACATCAGGCTTCTCCATGAGCTGCAAGAATTGACGGGCATAGGCAGAGAGAGACTCCACATAGCGACGTTGACCTTCGGCATACAGGGTGTCAAAAGCCAACGAGCTTTTGCCGGAACCCGATAGACCGGTTAGGACGACCAATTTCTCTCTAGGAATGTCTAGATTGATATTTTTGAGGTTGTGCGTGCGTGCGCCGCGGATCTTAATTTCGTTGTTCATGATTTTTTAGCGTAACTTGTTAATATAGTCTTTTCCTATGAATCCTTCCGAACTTCGCTCAACCTTGGCCTTAGCAGGCATTTTTGGCCTCCGCATGCTGGGCCTGTTCTTGCTTTTGCCGGTTTTTAGCATTCATGCACGAGGCTTGCCAGGTGGTGAGCAAGCCTTTTTGATAGGTTTGGCATTGGGGGTTTTCAACGTTGTTCAGGCCTGCTTTCACATTCCCTTGGGAAGACTTTCCGATCGGATTGGCCGAAAAAAGGTAGTTTTTTGGGGATTGTCATTATTTGTTGCAGGCGCGCTGATTTGTGCTGTCAAAGATGATTTACTTTGGATTGCCATTGGTAGAGGTGTGATGGGTGCCGGAGCGATTTCTGCGGCGGTTTCTGCTTGGGTTGCTGACTTGACTCGCGAGCAAGTGCGCACTCAAGCGATGGCCTTAGTTGGAGTGAGTATTTCTTTATCGTTCGCTGTTTCGCTGGTCATTGCTGCCCCGATCTATCGCATGATTAGCCTCAGCGGCATATTTTTAGTGCTGGCAATTTTAGGTATGTTGGCGATGTTCGTAGCTTATTTTGTGCTCCCTAATAACAAGCCTGAACTTCGAGCTCAGCAAGAATCATTAAAAGCAGTATTTTTTCGACCAGAACTAATGCGTTTAAATCTTGGGGTATTTGTATTAAATGCTACTCAAGTGGCGATGTTCTTAGTTGTACCAATTCTATTAGAGCAAGCAGGTTTTCCGCTTTCATTACATTGGAAACTTTATCTCCCCGTTGTTCTTCTCTCATTTGTATTTATGGTACCCCTTTTGATTTTCGGCGAGAAACAGCAGCGTTTACGTTTTGTCTTGTTGGTAGCAATTGTTCTTCTGATTGTTGCTGAGGTGATTTTTACTCAAGCTAAGTCGGTAACCCTGATAACGCTGGCGTTACTCATTTATTTTGTAGGTTTTAACCTGCTTGAGGCTTTGCAGCCTTCATTGGTAACGCGTTATGCAAAAGAATCTAAAGGAACAGCCCTCGGTATTTACAATACCACTCAATCCATTGGGTTATTTACAGGGGCTGTGATTGGGGGGTGGTTGATGGATAGCCATGGTGATTTATCAGTCTTTGCTGCAGGTGGGGCACTCCTATTGTGCTGGCTTATAATTGCTTGGTCGATGCGCGAACTACCTGCAAAGGTCGTAGATTCAACGGCTGCAATTTAGATTTAATTCATATTACATTTTTCTTCGGGAGACGTCATGGCTTCGGTAAATAAGGTCATCATCGTAGGTAACGTAGGGCGCGACCCAGAAACACGTTACATGCCAAGCGGCGACGCCGTTACAAATATTTCAGTTGCGACATCAGACCGATATAAAGATAAGCAAACTAATGAAATGAAAGAGACCACAGAATGGCACCGTGTTGCATTCTTTGGCAAGCTTGCTGAGATCGCAGGACAATATCTCAAAAAAGGTTCACAAGTGTATGTTGAAGGCCGTTTGCGTACGCGCAAATGGACAGACGCTAGTGGTCAGGAGAAGTATTCCACGGAGATTGTTGCAGAAACCATGCAAATGCTTGGTGGCAAACCAGTAGGCGGTAGCGAAGGCGGTGGTGAAAGCTACAGCCGCGCAAAATCTACTGAACAGTCTGCTCCAGCCGCATCTTCTAGCGCTGCTTCACTCGGTGCAATGGATGACGATATCCCGTTTTAAATAGTTTTCTCTGTAGCAAAAAAGCCCTTCTAGGTTTTCCTATGAGGGCTTTTTTTGAATTCTTTCTAGAATTTTTCTTACTGTCGTGCGTGTCTTATGTTTTCAGGCCATGGTGAATTATGATCAGTACGGAAGGGGTTGATGTCTAAGCCACCTCGTCTTGTATAACGAGCATAGACAGACAGTTTATCGGGTTTACATTGGCGCTTGATGTCGCAGAAAATAGTTTCAACACAATGCTCATGAAATTCCCCGAGCTGTCTAAAGCCAATCAAATAACGCAGTAAGCCTTCTTCCAGAATTGGTCGTCCTTGGTAGCGGATTTGAATGCTTGCCCAATCGGGTTGACCTGTCACAGGGCAGTTAGATTTGAGCAAATGAGAGACCAAGCATTGCTCAATTGGCCCAAAAGATTCATTTACCTCAAGTAATGCTGGATCCGCTGACAAGTTCGGATCAATCTCAATATCTAGCCTATCCATTAAGACCCCGCCCATTTCTTGCATACCATTTTTCGAGGCAAGTTCAGGAGGGTTAATGCGGGTGGAAACTTTACTACCTGCAACTGCGGATAAATCTGACATTAATCTCTCACGCACTTCAACTTCATTTGTAAACGATGTGCCATTGAGGCTATTAAGGTAAAGCTTAAAAGATTTGGACTCAATCATGTTGGGGGAGTCGGCGGGAATCTGAAACTCCGCTAAAGCAATTTGTGGCTTCCCTTTTGGATTGAGCCAGCTTAGTTCGTACGCATTCCAAATATCTACGCCAACAAAAGGTAATGCTTGATTGGGTTTGATATTGAGCTTGAGACGATTATCGGAGCGTGGAATTGGAAACAACACACTTGGATCATATTGATCTGGGTATTGAGTAGCTTGACCGAGTGTAAGTGTTGCCATAGTTGCTTGCGATAGAGTTTAAAGGCGCTTAGCTTTTAGGTCGATTAGATACGCCAGAAACAACATGACCGGTCGGCGCAACAGAGGCAGCTGATTGGCAATGGCCTGTTTGATCATCGAAGAAAAAATCAGGCTCAAACTCACGGAGAAATTCACCCTTTGATAGGCCACCCAAGAACATGGCTTCATCTACGTCAATACCCCAGGCCATCAAGGTGCGAATAGCGCGCTCATGTGCTGGCGCTGAGCGCGCAGTGACTAATGCAGTCCGGATCCGCATCCCTTTCTCGCTAGTGGAGCGTTGAAGTCGATGTAGGGATTCAAGTAAAGGCTTAAAAGGTCCGGGCGGCAATGGAATATCTGCCTTTTTACTTTCATGATCTACAAAAGCTTCAAGCCCTTTATCCTGAAATACTTGCTCGGCTTCGTCAGAAAAAAGTACTGCATCACCGTCAAATGCTATGCGAATTTCATTGGGATGGGATTCGGCAGTTTTGCTGGACTCTGGATATACACGTGCTGCAGGGAAGCCAGCTTCAATAGTTGCGCGCACATCATCTTCATTTGCCGATAGGAACAGATTGGCGTGCAGCGAACGAAGGTAATGGTAGGGAGGGCGACCTCTTGTGAATACGCCACGCTCTAGGTGTAAGCCATGATGTTTTGCAGAGCGGAAGACGCGCAGACCGCTGACGGGATCATTACGAGACAGAATCACTACTTCAACGCGTTGTTCATCACCTTCATTGAAGGCCAGGAGTTTTTTTACTAAAGGGAAGGCTACGCCCGTTTGCGCCGCTTCGCCCAAGCGGTCAAGTTGTAGTTTCATATAAGAACTGTCATCGCTAGATTCAAAGATGCGATTTTCTTCTTCGAAATCAAATAGCGCACGGGAAGAAATGGCGACAACAAGTTTTCCGGTAAGCGTGTATGACATTTTTATTTAAGGAAGAGGCGATACGCGGGATTTTTACTCTCGTCCCAGTGTGGGTAACCAAGAGTGGCTAAAAAGTTTTGGAATTTTTTCTGCTCATTTTCTGGTACTTGAATGCCAACCAGAATGCGACCATAGTCAGCGCCATGGTTGCGATAGTGGAAAAGACTAATATTCCAGTTGGGAGCCATGCTGGTCAAGAATGTCATCAAAGCGCCAGGACGCTCTGGAAACTCAAAGCGATACAGTAACTCATCTTTTGCAAGCACGGAGTGGCCGCCAACCATGTAACGCAGATGCGACTTGGCGAGCTCATCATGGGTCAGATCAATCGTTGCAAACTTCGCTTTAGTGAAATGCTTTGCAATCGCAGCGCTATCGCCGGCCTTTTGAGTGCTAATACCAACAAAAATATGCGCTTGACTGCCATCGGCAATACGATAGTTAAATTCGGTAACGTTACGTTTGCCAAGTAACCCACAGAAGCGCTTGAAGGAGCCACGCTCTTCTGGGATTGTGACGGCAAATACGGCTTCGCGGAATTCACCAACATCCGCACGCTCGGCTACGAAGCGTAAGCGACTGAAATTCATATTGGCACCACAAGCAATGGCAACCAAGGTTTTCTTTTTGGTTTTATGTTTTTCTACATACTTCTTCATACCAGCAATAGCTAAAGCACCTGCGGGCTCAAGAATGCTACGGGTATCAGTAAAGACATCATTGATGGCCGCACAGATCTCATCGGTATCCACTGTAACGATGTCATCAACCACGCGTTTGCAAATGCGAAAAGTTTCTTTGCCAACTAATTTGACGGCGGTGCCGTCAGAAAATAGTCCGACATCTTTCATTTCAATACGTTTGTTAGCCTTGAGAGAGCGTCTCATTGCGTCAGAATCAACCGATTGCACGCCAATCACTTTGGTCTTGGGGCTGATTGCTTTGACGTATTCACCAATACCAGCGATTAGGCCGCCACCGCCAATAGCGACAAAAATAGCCTCGATGGGTTCTTGGTGTTGCTGAAAGATTTCTTGGGCAATCGTGCCTTGTCCAGCAATGACGTCAGGATCATCAAAGGGGTGAACAAAAGTCAGCCCCCGTTTTTTTTCTAATAGTTCTGAATATTGGAAGGCATCACTATAGGACTCTCCATGCAGAATGATTTCTACCCAGGAGCCCCCCCGAGCCTTAACAGCCTCAATTTTGACGCTGGGAGTGGTTGTGGGCATCACAATAACTGCTTTGCACTTCATTTTGGCAGCAGCCAGGGCAACTCCTTGGGCATGGTTTCCAGCTGAAGCAGCAATTACCCCACGTTTTAGGGTTTCGGGGGGCAAATGGGCCATTTTGTTATAGGCGCCCCGGAGCTTGAAAGAGAAAACCGGCTGGTTATCTTCCCGCTTCAGTAATACTTGGTTGTCTAAACGCTTGCTCAGTTCTGGGGCCAGCTCGAGCTCTGTTTCCCTAGCCACATCGTAGACCCGGGCAGATAAAATTTTCTTTAAATAATTCGTTGCCATCCAATGAGCGTACCACGGATGAGCTCTAAGCCCTTAGTTTTGAAAGGGTTTATCCCCTCCTCCAACAACTTTTGGCATTTCCTGCCAATATCAGGATTGCTCAATTAAAATGCTTATTTATCGAATATGACGCTATGAATGCCCCACTAGCTTTGAATCAGTTGTTGGACGCCGAGGCTAGTTCGCCCCGTTTGCGTGAAATACCCTATAACTACACCTCCTTTTCCGATCGAGAAATCGTTATTCGCCTCTTGGGTGAGGAGTCATGGCGCGTTTTGAATGATTTACGAGGTGTTCGCCGCACTGGTCGCTCAGCTCGGATGCTATTTGAGATTCTGGGCGATATTTGGGTGGTTCAACGCAATCCCTTTTTGCAAGATGACTTGCTCGATAACGCTAATCGTCGGCAGTTGTTGGTCGATGCTTTATGGCATCGATTGGGCGAAGTCAAAAAACGGTCTAGTGGTGATTCAGCAGGGCAAGTTGAAATCCTATTAAGTGCTGCGCGTAGTGCTGTAGAAAACTTTGAGGGCGGATTTAAGGAAGTTGAACAGATCCGTAAACGCGCTAAAAAAGTATTGGGCCGTCATACGGCTAAGGACAATATTTGCTTTGATGGTGTTTCTCGTGCGGCACATGTGACTGATGCGACAGACTGGCGCGTTGAGTTCCCATTGCTGGTTCTAAAACCAGATTACGAATCTGAAATTCCTGGTTTGGTGAAAGCTTGTATTGAGTTGGGCCTGACGATTATTCCTCGAGGAGGTGGCACGGGTTATACCGGCGGCGCAATTCCACTTTATGCTATGTCAGCAGTTATTAATACTGAGAAGCTCCAAGACATCGAAGGCGTAAAATCTAAGCGCCTCCCCGGCGTTGAGCATGAGGTGTCAACGATTTTTACTGGTGCAGGCGTTGTCACTCGTAGAGTTGCTGATGCTGCAGAGCATGCTGGTCTTGTGTTTGCGGTTGACCCCACATCAGCTGACGCAAGTTGTATTGGCGGTAACATCGCTATGAATGCTGGCGGTAAGAAGGCTGTACTCTGGGGTACTGCGCTTGATAACTTGGCCAGTTGGCGGATGGTCGATCCCCAAGGCAATTGGTTGGATGTTGAACGTCTTGATCACAATCTCGGCAAGATTCATGTGGTAGAAAAAGTACGCTTCCAATTAACTTGGTCGGATGGCGCAAGCGAGCCAGGCGAACGTATTCTGAAAACAGAATTACTAGAAGTAGAGGGCAAACGTTTCCGCAAAGAAGGTTTAGGAAAAGATGTGACTGATAAGTTTCTATCAGGTCTGCCAGGCGTTCAAAAAGAAGGTTGCGACGGTTTAATTACGAGTGCAACTTGGATATTGCATCGTATGCCGAAGTTTATGCGTACGGTTTGTCTTGAGTTTTTTGGGCAAGCTCGTGAAGCAATTCCTAGTATTGTTGAGATCAAAGCCTATCTTGATGGTTTAAGTAAAGAAGGCGGCCCAATCTTGGCGGGCCTTGAGCATTTAGATGATCGCTATCTAAGGGCGGTTGGATATTCCACAAAGTCAAAACGGAATAGTTTGCCAAAAATGGTGTTGCTTGGTGACATTGCAGGTGATGATGAGGAGTCTGTGGCCGCTGCCAGTAGTGAAGTGGTGCGCATGGCCAACCTGCGTGTAGGCGAAGGCTTTGTCGCTGTGAGCGCTGAAGCACGAAAGAAGTTTTGGCTTGATCGTGCACGAACAGCAGCGATTGCACGTCATACCAATGCCTTCAAGATTAATGAAGATGTAGTGATTCCATTGCCACGGATGGGTGAGTACACCGAGGGTATTGAGAGAATCAATATTGAACTCTCCCTAAAAAATAAGTTGCAAGTCTTAGATGGCTTAGAGGCCTTTCTAAAAAAGAGTGCGCTCCCGTTGGGTAAGAGTGATCAAGAGTATGAGATCCCTACTGCAGAAATCTTGGGTGATCGTGTTCAGCAAGCATTGGATTTAATCGCCGGAGTGAGAGCGCGTTGGTCTGAGTGGTTGGAGCAGATGAATACGCATTTCCCGCAATTACAGAATTACACCTTGCGCGCTTCTTGGAAAGAAGAAGTGCGTTCTGAACTCAGAATTATTTTTGGCGGCTTAGCCTTCGAGCCTATCCTGAATGAGCTTGAAGCCATTCATAAAAAGGTCTTGCGCAAGCGCGTTTTCGTCGCCTTACATATGCATGCAGGTGATGGTAATGTACACACGAATATTCCAGTGAACTCAGATGACTATGAGATGTTGCAGGATGCACATCAAGCGGTCGACAGAATTATGGCTTTAGCGCGCTCTTTGGATGGCGTGATTTCTGGTGAGCATGGGATTGGTATTACCAAATTGGAATACCTCACCGAGGCTGAATTAAAAGACTTCCGTAACTACAAGCAACGTGTTGATCCGGAGGGGCGCTTCAATAAAGGCAAGCTCATGCCAAACGCCAATCTTAGCTTGGCCTATACGCCTAGCTTTGGCTTGATGGGTCACGAGTCGATCATCATGCAGCAAAGTGACATTGGCGCTATTGCAGATAGCATTAAAGATTGCTTGCGTTGCGGTAAGTGCAAGCCAGTGTGCGCAACTCATGTACCACGTGCGAACTTACTGTACAGCCCCCGTGACAAGATCTTAGCAACATCATTGCTCATCGAAGCTTTCTTATATGAAGAACAAACCCGTCGAGGTATTTCGATTCGGCATTGGGAAATGTTTGATGATGTTGCTGCGCACTGCACTGTTTGTCATAAGTGTTTGACTCCATGCCCAGTCAAAATTGACTTTGGGGATGTAACGATGAATATGCGTAATTTATTGCGCAAGATGGGGCAACAACGCTTTAATCCAGGCACTGCTGCATCCATGTTCTTCTTAAATGCAACCAGTCCTGACACTATCAATCTTGCGCGTAAGGCCATGATTGGCTGGGGTTATAAAGCTCAGCGCTTAGGTAATGATGTGTTGCGTAAATTTGCTAAAAAACAGACGGCACATCCACCTGCAACAGTGGGTAAGCCATCGGTTAAAGAGCAGGTCATTTTCTTTGTGAATAAGAAGATGCCTGGTAACTTGCCTAAGAAAACTGCACGTGCATTGTTGGATATTGAAGATGCTGATTACGTTCCGATCATTAGGGATCCCAAAACAACTTCTGCCGATACTGAAGCAGTCTTTTATTTCCCGGGTTGTGGTTCCGAGCGCTTGTTCTCTCAGGTCGGGTTAGCTACTCAAGCGATGTTGTGGAACGTAGGCGTCCAGACAGTTTTGCCGCCAGGATATTTATGTTGTGGTTATCCACAGCGCGGCAATGGCGACTTTGACAAAGCCGAGAAGATGATTACCGATAATCGTGTGCTGTTCCATCGCGTTGCAAATACATTGAATTATCTTGATATCAAAACCGTTGTTGTTTCGTGTGGAACTTGCTATGACCAATTAGCTGGTTATCAGTTTGATCAGATTTTCCCTGGCTGTCGAATCATCGATATTCATGAGTATTTGCTAGAGAAGGGTGTGAAGCTTTCCAATGTTACTGGTGTGAAATATATGTATCACGATCCTTGTCACTCACCGATGAAATTACAAGATCCGATGAAAACAGTCAATGAGTTGATCGAAATGAAAGATGGTGCAGCCATTAAGAAGAATGATCGTTGCTGCGGAGAGTCAGGAACTCTGGCGGTGACGCGCCCGGATATTTCTACTCAAGTGCGTTTCCGTAAGCAAATTGAGATGGAGAAGGCTGCTAATGAATTACGTAAGGGTGACGAGGCTGCCGAAGTGAAGGTGTTAACCAGCTGCCCATCCTGCTTGCAAGGCTTAGCTCGCTTCAATGCGGATAGCGATACAACAGCTGATTACATCGTTGTAGAAATGGCGCAAAAACTATTGGGTGAAAACTGGATGCAAGATTATGTTGCTAAGGCGAACCAAGGTGGTATTGAGAGGGTATTGGTTTAATGATTCCAAGTAATATTGTGGTTCACCAACAATCTAAGGTATTGGAGCTTGCCTATGAGAATGGCAATACCTATCGCCTACCGTTTGAGTTGCTCAGAGTTTTATCGCCTTCGGCCGAGGTGCAAGGTCACGGCCCCGGTCAGGAGACCCTGCAAACCGGTAAGCGCGATGTGTTGATTGCTAATCTTGAACCAGTCGGCCATTATGCTGTGAAACCTAGCTTTTCTGATGGACATGACTCAGGTTTGTATTCTTGGGATTTTTTGCAATATTTATGCGAAAACCAAGAGCAATTATGGAAAGAGTACTTGGATAAATTAGTTGCCGCTGGACTTGACCGAGATGCGCCAATGGCATCAAAAGGCCATTCGCATGATCATTCCTGTGGAAGTCATTGATGAGTAAAACCCATTTCGGTTATCAAAGTGTTGATGAGGCTGAAAAAGCAAATAAGGTTGCTGAAGTATTTCATTCGGTAGCGAGTAAATACGATGTGATGAATGACCTGATGTCATTTGGCTTACATCGTCTGTGGAAAAAAATAACGATAGCTCGTGCACAAGTGCATCCAGGGCAAAAAGTACTCGATATTGCAGGCGGCACCGGTGACTTAGCTGCTGCCTTTGCTAAGGCTGCAGAATGGGGCACAAACCCCAACGCCCAAGTCTGGTTGAGTGATATCAATGCCTCTATGTTAGGTGTTGGTCGTGATCGCTTGCTAGATCAAGGCTTGGCGCTTCCTTGCGTACAATTTGATGCTGAGAAAATTCCTTTTCCAGTAAATCATTTTGATGTAGTTACAGTAGCTTTCGGTCTGCGCAATATGACGCATAAAGATGTGGCATTAGGCGAGATGTGTCGGGTCATTAAACCCGGCGGGCGTGTTTTGGTCTTAGAGTTTTCTAAGCCGGATGCTTTTCTACAGCCAGTTTATGACGCGTATTCGTTCAAGGTATTGCCCTGGCTTGGTGAGAAGATTGCCCAAGATTCAAAAAGTTATCGTTATTTAGCGGAATCTATTCGAATGCATCCAGATGCTGATGCCCTAAAAAAAATCATGTTGGGAGTAGGATTTGATGAGGTTGAAACCCATAGAATGACTGGGGGTATTGTTGCCTTACATATTGGTATTAAATACTGATTATTTTGTAGTTTGAAGTGCTGAAGCAAGAAAGAAGTTAATGGGTTTTATAAGGGGATAAATACAATGAATAAACATTTTTTCAAAGCAGTGCTGTTAAGTCTGAGTTTGTTATTCGCTTTGGTTGGTGAGGTTGATGCTGGTCGCTTAGGCGGTGGCAGAAGCATTGGCAGAGCGCCAAGCGCCCCGATGCAAAGACAAGCCGTTCCTGCGCAAAGACCCGCTCAGCAAGCTCAGCCCTCAGCGCCAGCACCACAGGCGGCTTCACCAAGTCGTTTTGGCGGCATGGGGGGAATATTGGGCGGCCTAGCAGCTGGTCTTGGAATTGGCTATCTCTTATCTCACTTTGGCATGGGTGAGGCGGCATCATCGCTGATTACGGGTTTATTGATTG
>Ga0114959_10003889_pt1 | contig 11593 bp, 15 predicted proteins | sample C_130625_EF_Meta_FD_87317 | JGI IMG/M metagenome (GOLD analysis project Ga0114959, IMG submission 87317) | Freshwater microbial communities from Lake Croche, Canada to study carbon cycling - C_130625_EF_MetaG | ecosystem: Environmental > Aquatic > Freshwater > Lake | place: Lake Croche, Canada...
TGCGGCCTCTTCAGCAAATGCTGATGTGCACGCCAAGCCACTTAACAACGCCACTGCTGCCGCAGAGATTGCTGTCTTGTGCAAAGTTTTCATGTATTGCTCCTTACTGGTTGTAATAAAAAATGGGTTGAATGCTTATTGCATGTAGCGATATTGATGGTTGGAACGTTCATTGATTTGTCACAAATCCCCCTATTGAGGCATTTGCACTTATTTGGTGCTTAAGATTGCACTATAGGTGTGAATTTTCACCTTTTAGAGCCATTTCTAGCGGATTTGCCCGTTTTTAGCCACACAACATAAAATATGAATGTGTATCTTTTAAGCAACTTTTCATAGAACTGCGAAACCCCATCATGCAAAAACCCGGCGAAATCCTCGAACAAATTCAACGCATTGCTAGCGACATGCAAAGCAAAGTGGGTGATGCTATTCGAAATTCACCAGCACAAGAAATTGAAAAGAATGTGCGTGCAATGATGAATCAAGGTTTTCAGAAAATGGATTTGGTGACTCGCGAAGAGTTTGAGTTACAAACTAAAGTACTTGCTAAGACTAGGGAAAAATTAGAGGCACTCGAAGCTAAAGTTGCTGCTTTAGAAAAAAATTCTTAAGTTTTTCTCTTGTCTCTTAAGTTCACTCGGGATAAAACTCACTAAAGAAGTTTGCAAATTCTTCCTTAGATAGAAGTACCTTTACATCGTCAGTACTTGCGCTTGCATGTAATACCGACACCTGATAAATCCAAGAATCTCCATTGCTTGCTTGCCGCGTTATCCAGCGCACTCTCATCTGTTGTTGCTCTTTACCATTTAACTTAAAAGTGATGAAGTAATCAGTCGTTGGCAGCTTCTGCCGATTATTTGCTTGATAACTTGCACGCTCTTCAGCTACTGCTCCACCAGATGCCTTTGCTCTCTCAAGCAAATTATTTTTAAGCTGCGTGATTATTTTTTCAGTTGCAGCAGCCTGATTGACTGGTACCTGTATTGAACTAATAGAGTAAATATCGTTATCGATTTTTACTGCCTCAAGAGTTTGATTAAGCTCTTGCTCTTGATAAGGATTGCGGCGCTCTAATTTATCTGGCTTTCCCGGAAATAGAGCGGTATATCTCTCTTGGGGTGATTGAACTGTGCGCCAATCTAACTTTGGGCTACAGGCCGCCAGCAAAATAATTACTGCTAGCAATACACTAGCCTTACAAGCTCTAAACAACTCCTGCTCCGTGAGCTTGCTGGTCAGCATGGTAGCTAGAACGCACCATTGCACCTACCGCTGCATGGGAGAAACCCATGGCATAGGCCTCTTCTTCAAACATCTTGAAAACATCAGGATGAACGTAGCGGCGCACTGGGAGGTGATGACCTGATGGTGCAAGATACTGACCAATCGTGAGCATATCGATATTGTGCTCACGCATATCGCGCATGACTTCTAGAATTTCTTCATCGGTTTCACCAAGACCCACCATCAAACCACTCTTTGTCGGAATATGGGGAAAGCGTTCTTTGAAATCCTTCAATAACTTTAAGGAGTGTAAATAATCTGCACCTGGTCTTGCTTCCTTATACAGGCGTGGAACGGTTTCTAAATTATGGTTCATCACATCTGGCAAACCATTAGGCGCATGCTCAGCAAAAATATCGAGTGCTTTATCAAGGCGACCACGGAAGTCTGGAACAAGCACTTCAATGCGAGTGTTAGGCGAGAGGTCGCGTGATTGAGAAATACAATCGACATAATGCATTGCACCGCCGTCGCGCAAATCATCACGATCCACACTAGTGATCACTACGTAATTCAGTTTCAGTGCCGCAATCGTCCGCGCTAAGTTAGCGGGTTCTTTTTGATCCAATGGATCTGGCCTACCGTGACCCACGTCACAAAATGGACAACGACGAGTGCACTTATCACCCATGATCATGAAGGTGGCAGTACCTTTACCGAAGCACTCACCAATATTGGGGCAGCTTGCTTCTTCGCAAACAGTAACCAACTCATTCTCGCGAAGAATCTTTTTAATCTCGTTAAATCGAGAATTGCCAGACGCCGCTTTTACCCGAATCCAATCCGGTTTTTTTAAGACCTCTGTCAAAGGAATGATCTTGATTGGAATGCGCGCAGTTTTCTCGCTCGACTTTTGCTTACGGGTAGCGTCGTAATTGAGGTCTTGACGAGACTCAATAGTCGTCTTGGTATCGGTCTTATTTGTAGTCATGTGACATCAGTTGCTTTTGTAAATGCTCCAAAAGCCTTTGGCTAATAGTGTCTATATTGTCCTTGATCCCAAGGGTTTGCATATCAACCGTCTTTAAGCCCTCATAGCCGCAGGGGTGGATGCGGCCAAAAGCCTCTAGATCAGTAGCCACATTCAGGGCTAGGCCATGATAGGAGCAGCTTTTAGAGACCTTGAGGCCCAAGGCGGCCACCTTAGCCCCAATCCACTCTGCTGGCACCCTGGACTGCTCTGAAACGTAAATACCAGGAGCGCCTGGATGCCGTTCTGAGGCAACCCCAAAATCTGCCAAGGTATCAATTACCGCTTGCTCAATACGAGAAACCAATTCTTTTACGAAGATGCCTAGGCGTTTGAGATCAAGTAAGAGGTAAACAACGATCTGACCAGGGCCGTGATACGTAACCTCACCGCCACGATCAACCTGCACAAGCGGAATCTGATTGCTAGGTGAATGCAAATTCTTCGCATCACCAGCAAGCCCCAAAGTAAATACCGGGGGGTGCTCCAGAACCCAAATTTCATCAGGTGTTGAGCTATTGCGCTCTTTAGTAAATGCTTTCATCGCCTCATATGTTGATGCGTAATCAGCTAAACCAAGGTGTTTTACTAAAGCAGACATTAAATCAATTACAGAACAATGCTAACTAATGGATGTGTAGACAAAGTTCTATATAACTCATCTAGCTGCTCACGACTTGTAGCAGTAATGGGCAAGGTAATGCCTAAGTAATTACCATCCTTAGAGGGTCGTTGCTCAACTTTAGTCTCATCAAATGTTGGGTCAAATTGTTTTGCAATATGAATGATTGCTGGTAAATACTCTGGATTGGCTTTGCCCATTACCTTAATTGGAAATTCAGAAGGATATTCAATGAGTGACTTTTCTTCGGCCATATTTTTCTCTATCTTTTCTTATTATTTGCGATGATCTGGCATGCCCAACCAAGCACCAGTGATGATGTTGCGTATGCAGTGCAATCTGCGATGGAAGAAGTGATCAGCGCCAGGTACCACTTGCACGGTGAGCTCTTGCGGTCGCGCCCAATCTAAAACATCGATCAATGGAATGGTTTCATCTAACTCACCATGAATCAGAATCGTATCTGCGGGCACTGGGGCTAAAGTCCACTTACCTGCAGCGCTACCCACCATCACCAAACGCTCTGCAGGCCGGTCTACATCAATAAGCCTTTGCACCAAGTGGCTACCAACAAAGCTACCAAACGAAAACCCTGAAACTACTAGCGGCAAATTATTTAAGCTTGGAACCCATGCCTGATTAGCAGTCGCTTCAAATTGTGACCAGCTTGATGGGGTGCGCATCCAATCAGTGACCTGCAAGAGATCTTCTAACTCGCCAACGCCATCATCATGCACGCCAGCAGTGCCACCCACCCCACGAAAATTGGGACGTACGCTCACATAACCCAATTGATTAAAAGCACGCGCCATTGTCGCCGCCACTTTGTTATCCATGGTGCCGCCCATCAATGGATGAGGATGGGCAACTAATGCTAAACCACGGATTGGAAAGAAAGGGTCGCTTTTTAATTCATCTGGCAGATCGATAGACATTTCTATTGCGCCAACAATGCCTTCAATATGAATTACTTTTGTACGGCTATTCATGAAAAAACTTTCTAATAACTATGACAACTGCAAGCGCTCAACTGGGCGCCCAGCCACTAAATGCGATTGGATAATTTCTTCAACATCTTCCTGGTCCACAAGGGTATACCAAATACCCTCTGGATAGACCACCATCACAGGGCCATCAGCACAGCGATCCAAGCAACCCGCTTTGTTTACACGAATCTTACCGGGGCCTGCAAGCCCCAATTCTTTGACTCTATTTTTGGCGTACTCAAATAATGCAAATGCATTATGACGATCACAACAATCTTCGCCATTGCTACGTTGGTTTAAGCAAAAAAACAGGTGGTGTGTAAAGCTCATAGAAAAATTATATTCGTCAATGTTTGGGTTTTAGTTCAGCGGCGTTATAAATCATCCAAATTAAGGCTATTGGTAACCATACCACCGATACCCACTGCATTAACTCATTAAAGTGTAATAGACGCCCTTGATGCCAATGCCGCAGATTCAGGATGAAATAAGGATTATCGGGCAGCACATGAATAGCGATAGTAGCGCTCACTAAACAAAATAATGCCAAGATAAGTCTTCCTCTTTGATTGAGTCGCAGGGCGCCTCTTAGCAAGAAACTTGCCAACACCATTCCCCATAATGCACCGGCTGTAAGCCATATCAAGCTGAATTCTCCACCAAACTGGAGGGCAGTAAAAAAGGTTTTCATGACCACAGTTATGCAAAGCAACCCATTGAGAATTCGCCACTGCGGGGCCTTAGTGCGTAAACCTGAAGAGAGCAATAAAGCAACCCCAAGCCAACAAAGGGCAGTAATCAAAGTTTCTTGCACCACTTGATTGATAACCAAGGTCCCCCAGTCGATTGAACCAAAAATTGCATGGCCCCACACGCCGGTTCCTAGCCATGAACTTTGGGGATAAATTTGTGACCAAGGAAATAATAAGAAGAGTGCGCATGCGGCCCAATTGAGACCAAACCATTGATCAAAGCGACGTCGAATTATGCTACCTGATAACCATTGTGGACCTAGGGGTATGGCTAATAAGCCGCCTAATAAACCGCCAAACATATTTGCCCACCAATCCATCAAACTAGGGATGCGGGTTGGCAACCACGATTGCAAAGTTTCCACGCTCAATGCCAGTAGCGCACTTAGAACCAAGGCAATACTCAAGGCCACAAAGTTACGCCAACGAGGATAGGCAGCAAAAACCAGCAAAAATCCAAAAGGGATATACGCCAAGATATTCACGGAAACATCAAATAAAGTAATAAACCGGGGCAGCGGTGCGCCTACCCAAGCCGACGCGTCAATACCATTACCGAAATCAAAATCAAAAGGGTTAAGACTGACATAAACGATCAATAGCGCATAACTAAGGCTCATTGCCCTAGCCAAAGGCATAGCCTGCAAAGGCCATGCAAACTTATGGGGGCGCTGATCTTTTTGATCCATCCCACAATTCTAGGTCAGACCTTTCTACAATGGCGAAATGACCGCTAATTGCATCCTTGAACGTGTTGCCGAAACCCAATCTACAAATAATGACCTTTTGGAGCGCTGGCGCGCCGGCGAACTGATTGACCCAGTAGCCCGCATTGCTCATAAACAAACAGCTGGCAAAGGCAGGGCTGGACGTACTTGGCTAGCGCACCCTGAAGACTCTATCTGCTTTTCCTTGGCTTATCCATTTACGAGAAAGCCAGGCGAACTGAGCGGGCTTAGTCTTTTAGTTGGATTGGCGGTTATTGCTGGAATTGCACAAGCATGTGATTTGAGTGAAGTAACGCTTCATCAAGCAGGTCTTCGACTGAAGTGGCCAAATGATTTACTGCTGAATAATGCAAAACTTGGCGGCATCTTGATAGAGGGTGGCCAAGCAAAATCTACGGATCCAACCTGGATGATTATTGGTATAGGCATGAACTTGAGGAATGCGAACGCAATTGAAACAAGCTTAGGAAACCAGTCTGAATTAAAGATTGGCGCCCTTGATCAGCTGCTTTCACCTCAATCAAGGCTACCTGATATGGAATATCTCTGGTTGAAGCTCATTGCATCTCTAGAACATCATTTAAGCGAATTTAATCAACATGGTTTTGAACAGCACCAGGCGCAATGGAAAAAATGGGATGCTTATCTAGGCCAGATAGTATGTATATCTGGCGCAGGTAAAGAGCCTATCTGCGGCATTGCTCAGGGCATAGATAATGCAGGCGCTTTACTATTGCAACTAGACAATAAAACAATTGCCATTCATGCGGGCGACGTTTCCTTAAGAATTCAATCATGAGCCTTTACTTACTATTTGATGTTGGTAATACGCGTCTTAAATGGGCCGCTGTCGAATCAACACAACAGCCATCAGATCGACAAAAAAAATTATGGGCTTACTCTGGATCAATCAGTAGCAAATCGCTAGCCTCACCTGAACACAGAGCAGAGCTAGCGGATTACATTGCAAAAACCTTGCCTAAACCCGATGCCATTGGTTTTACTTGTGTTGCCGGTCAAGATGCCATTGAAAATCTTCAATCACTATTTCCGCAATGGAATGACGTTTCTTGGAAACAACTCACCGGCGATAGTCAGTACGCCGGTGCACGTACCCTCTATGAAGATCCAAGCAAGCTCGGCGCGGACCGCTGGGCCTCTGTCATTGGCGCTCGCGCCCTCTCCAATACCAACATACTCATCATTAATGCTGGTACCGCCACTACGCTTGATCTGCTTGGCGCTAATGGCGTTCACTATGGCGGATGGATATTGCCTGGGCTTGAGCTAATGCAAAAAAGCTTAGAGGGTAATACCGCGCAATTGCCGCTCGCAGCTCGTGATCAAAGTAGCAATGGTTTTGGTCTATCTACCAACAACGCCATCATCAGTGGTTGTGATGCTGCGCAAATTGGCGCCATTCAATACGCAATTCAGTTAGCAAAAGAAATGAATCATCCCGTTGAAAGAGTTTGGATTGATGGTGGTAATGCCAAGATTTTGGTAGCCGAGATGAGTAAATCTAAAACGCAATCTTCATTATCAATAGAGGCAACTGAAGGCTTGGTGTTGCGCGGCATATGGGCCTGGCTACTGCAAAATCTTTAAGCGCGGATCTTGCCTAATAAGCTAGTAGTTGAACGCTCATACAGAAATGGAATCGCAATCGCTTTACCGCCCCAAGTTTTGACTAGATGGGCTTCCGCAAGAGTGTCGATTGCATAATCACCGCCCTTGACATAAATATCTGGGCGAATTTTCTCAATTAAGCTCACTGGTGTTTGCTCGGTAAAGAGCACAGCCATGTCCACGCTTTCAAGTGCGGCCAACAAAGCCTGACGATCTGCCTCAGAGTTAATAGGCCTGTCCTCACCCTTACCCAGCATCTTGACCGATGCATCTGAATTAACGCCAACCACTAAGCAAACCCCTAAAGCGCGCGCTTGCGCTAAATAACTGGCATGCCCACGATGCAGAATGTCAAACACGCCATTGGTAAAGACCAGTGGCCTCGGAAGCTTCGCAATACGAGCAGCAAGCTGATCCAAAGGACAAACCTTAGACTCAAAAGAAGGTGGGGGCAAAGAAGTCATAACTCAATATTAAAGGCATTGGCTGCTGCCCAGCGATATTACTCAGAATGTCTTAGACTTGGGCACTAACGATCCAATAAAAGAAGGCGCTTCATGCACCGCGAATCATCCTACTTACACCGCACAGTTTTTACTTGGGTTTTTACCCTAACTGCCCTCCTATTAGGAGCCCAAGTTGTCAATGCAGCCCCCAGCTGCAGCCCCTTACTGTCTCAGACCTTTCCACGCCTGCAGGATGAGACACCTCAAAATCTCTGCCAATTTCAGGGGAAAGTGATTCTGGTAGTCAACACCGCCAGCTTTTGTGGTTTTACGAGCCAATATGAGGGCCTAGAAAAGATCTATGCCAAATATAAAGATCAAGGCTTCGTCGTTCTAGGCTTCCCCTCCAATGACTTTGGTCAGCAAGAGCCAGGTAGCAATAAGGAGATTGCTGACTTTTGTAAAAATACTTATGACGTGAAATTTCCGATGTTTGCAAAAAGTTCAGTTTCAGGCAGCAACCCAAACCCCCTCTTCAAGATGTTGATTACTAAAACTGGCACAACACCAAAATGGAATTTCTATAAATATTTGATCGATCGCAATGGCAATGTTGTTGACTCGTATGGCAGTATGACTAAGCCAACCAGCAGCACTATCACTACCGAGATCGAAAAACTCTTGGCAGAAAAACCCCAATGAGCAAAAAAAGAGTTGCCATTATTGGCGCTGGTATTTCTGGCCTTGGATGTGCTTATGCGCTACGAGAGCATCCTGAATTTGACCTAACCCTGTATGAGGCTGGCGATCATATCGGCGGCCACAGCAACACCGTCGACTTCAAGTGCGCTATTGATGGAAAAGAAATCTCCCATGGTGTTGACACCGGATTCTTAGTCTTTAATCGCAAAACATATCCACGCTTAGTCCGCCTCTTTGAGGAAATTAAAGCCCCAGTAGCGCCTTCTGAAATGTCCTTCTCCGTATCGATTGATACATCCGATAAAAAACATGCCCATCGGAATATTGAATGGGCAGGCAATGACCTAAACTCCTTCTTTGGACAAAGATCAAATCTTTTATCTCCATCATTTTGGAGAATGGCTTTTGACATCTTGCGCTTTAATCGCTTGGCCACTCAGCTAGCCCAAGAGCAAATTGAAGCGGGCCACCTTTACAAAGAGCCTGATGAAACTATTTCTAATTTTTTAGACCGTAATCGATTTAGCCAAAGCTTTAAAGAGAATTATTTTCTGCCGATGATTGGCGCAATCTGGTCATGCTCAGTCGAGCAAATGCTCGAGTTTCCCATTCAAACAATGGTCCGCTTTTGCCATAACCATGGTTTGCTTCAAATTCAGAATCGTCCACAATGGTTAACTATCAAAGGTGGCTCTCGGGAGTATGTCAAACGCATCATTGCCGCCCTTAAAGAGTCTAAAGTAAAGATTGTGCGCGAAGGTGTTGTACGCGTTAATGCCAATCAAGACGGTGGATCTCAGGTTGAGGTAATCAGTCAATCAGGTTCAGCTTTTTTTGATGAGGTGGTGATGGCATGTCATAGCGATCAAACACTTGATCTCGTTCATGGCATTCATCAACAGGCTCGCAATATTTTGGCAGCAATTCCTTACCAAAAAAATCGTGCCATTCTCCATACAGATATTCGCTTTTTACCAGAAGCAAAACGTTGTTGGGCTGCTTGGAACTACACTGCTAAATCTGGCATGACGATTTCATCCAAACAGCACGTGAGCGTGAACTACCTGATTAATCGCTTACAGCCTCTTCCTGCACAATTAAAAGACATTCAAATTATTGTTAGCCTGAACCCCGCATCAGAACCCGATCCAAAACTAGTGCATCAAGAGATTCACTATTCACACCCAGTGTTCGATATGAGCGCTATCCAAGCTCAGAAAGAATTGCCTCTTATACAAGGCACGGCGTCAATCTGGTATTGTGGCGCCTGGACTGGATTCGGCTTTCATGAAGATGGTTTACGCTCAGGCGAGTTGGTTGCAGAGGCCTTAATAGAAAGTATTCACTCACCGCTAAAGAGCCACCCCAAACAAGATGCGCAATAAATGAATCAGCCAAAGATTAACTTTGGGGTTGTAAAACATCAGCGACTTAGACCGGCTAGGAATAGCTTTGGCTATGGTGTTTTTACTCTATCAATTCCGATGCGAGCAAGACAGCAAGCTTCCGATCTTCTGAGTCGGCACGGGCTTCACGACAATCGCCTAGGCTTGTTTTCTTTCTTTGATAAAGACCATGGCTTAGGACAAGCAGATAGCTTGCGGTGGATTGAAAACATTTTGCAAGAAAACCAGGTTCCAAATATTGATGGGGAAATCTGGTTACAAACCTTTCCCAGGGTATTGGGTTATGTATTCAACCCAGTGAGTTTTTGGATATGCACCCGTGCAAACGGCCAAGTACAGGCCGTATTGGCTGAAGTGAACAATACCTTTGGCGAGCGCCACTGTTACCTATTGCATAAAAATTCTGGCGAGGTATTGCGCTCAGGTGAAACGCTCAGCAGTCAAAAGGTATTTCATGTTTCGCCATTTTGTGCAGTGCGTGGCAACTATCATTTTCGCTTCCTATTCCCGCAAGACAGCAATAGCGGTGCAAATTCTGTTTGCCGTATTGAGCTTCACGAAGATGGCCTCCCGCTTATCAATACAAGCATTAGCGGTAGTAGTCGCCCACTCAGTCGATCTAACCTTTGGCTAGCGTTTTTGCGTTACCCACTGATGAGTCTTGGGGTCATTTTTCGGATACATTGGCAAGCATTCAAACTATGGGTAAAAGGTGTACCCTTTCACTCCAAGCCCACTCCACCCGAATTTGAAGTTAGCAAATGAATCGTCCTGGTCAATCTTTACTTTCGCGTCTTAACTTTTCGCAGCCGAAACGGCCTGCTCAGAAGAAGCAATCTCATTTGGGTGCAGAAACTCTACTGAGCCTCTTATCCCAACTTAGCAGTGGTCACCTAAAAGTAACACTACCCGATGCCAATATCAGAGAATTTGGCAATAAATCAGACGCATTGCATGCCGAGATTCAAATTCTGGATTGGTCTGTATTTAAGCAAGTTCTGTCACACGGGGATATTGGCTTTGCTGAAAGTTATATTCGCGGAGAGTGGAACACTCCAGACCTCAAAGCCGTCCTAGAGCTTGCAATTCGTAATCGCAGAATTTTAGAAAAAGCGATTTATGGTAGCTGGTATGGATCAATACTATATCGCATCAGACACTGGTTACGGGATAACAGCAAGACTGGCAGCCGCAAGAATATCCATGCCCACTATGACCTAGGTAATGCCTTTTACACCTTATGGCTAGACCCCACCATGAGTTACTCGAGCGCTTGGTTTTCAGAGGGTGAAAAACAATCGCTCGCTGATGCCCAACGCGCCAAAATCACTCGCATTTTGCAGTCCCTCGACACCAAACCTGGCGACCATGTTTTAGAAATTGGCTGTGGTTGGGGTGGCGTCATGGAAGAAGCACTTCGTAGCAATATAGCGATTACTGGCCTTACGCTTTCAACTGAGCAAAAAGCCTTTGCCGAAGATAGGCTACAAAAAGTTCAATCGCAAATCGAACGCCCCGCACCTTTTGCTGTACGTCTTCAGGATTATCGCGATTGCCAAGAACAATTTGAGGGTATTGCCTCTGTAGAAATGTTTGAAGCTGTTGGCGAAAAGCATTGGCCAGAATATTTTCAAACGATTGCCAAATGCTTAAAGGCTGGTGGCAAAGCTTGTATTCAAACAATTGTGATTGCTGAAGAACTCTTTGAACGTTACCGCCATAGCACCGACTTTATTCAACAATATGTATTTCCTGGCGGCATGCTACCTTCACGCACCAGCTTTAAAGAGAGTGCTGCCAAAGCAGGACTTCAGATTGACGGAGAATTTGCATTTGGGGCTGACTACGCTAAAACACTTTGCCTCTGGCGTGACAGATTCAATCAAAAGTTGTATGAAGTGCATGACCTAGGGTTTGATGAAGCTTTTGTACGGCTCTGGAATTTCTATTTGATGTATTGTGCTGCTGGGTTTTCAGAGCGTAATATTGATGTTGTGCAATTCACCCTCAGCCATAAACCCATACAAGTATCACCGAATGCTCTGAGCGCATGAAACAAAAA
>Ga0114959_10003890_pt1 | contig 11592 bp, 10 predicted proteins | sample C_130625_EF_Meta_FD_87317 | JGI IMG/M metagenome (GOLD analysis project Ga0114959, IMG submission 87317) | Freshwater microbial communities from Lake Croche, Canada to study carbon cycling - C_130625_EF_MetaG | ecosystem: Environmental > Aquatic > Freshwater > Lake | place: Lake Croche, Canada...
AAGCCGTCAAACAGCATTTGAATGAGTTCGACATTGTTGGCTTTGGAAACGCCGGTGGTGACTTGGACGTCGCCGTAACTTTCAATGGCTCTGGAATTGGCTCGCATGATCAAGTTCTCCTGTATTCAATCGTTGACCATGGATAGATCGGCGCCATGCCGGTGAACTTGAGATCAGACAGCAAGCGGCACCGCCTTTTCTTCGCTGCTTGAGGCCGAGGCGACGGCAAGCTCTGTGGGCTCTTGCATTTCCATCGCATCACGGTTGAGGTTCAACTGAGACAAATCGGGTTCCAGCACTTCACCACCAGGCTCTGAGCTTTGTGCCGTGCTGATCGCCGGCAAAGCTGGGGCTTCTGAGGCAGCGGGGGCAGCAGCTGCCGGCGCATCTTCTGCGGGTGGCAACAGGGGGTCTTCTTCGGTTGACACAGGGTGAATCAATAAAGTGGCGGAATAGGCCTCGCCGAGTCCCAAACCCATGCGGGCGTAAATCATGCCGGTGACTTGGTCGAGTGACTGCTGAATACGCAAGACGTCATCGGGTTTGCTGGTGGAGAAATCAACACCTGCTTGGTAAAGACTGGCCAAATGGTGCATAGGCAACCAAGACACCAGCGAGCCTCGCGGCGTGGGAATTTGGCGGTTGTTGGTTGGTACACCTACCGTGCCGGCTTTGCCGTGGCTGTAGCCTTCCATGAACACTTGCTCGATGTGCTGGCGCAAAATGGGCTCGTAATGGGGCTTTAAATTGGATATGTGTTTGGCGTCCACGCCAGGCAAGGGAATGCCGCTCATGGCGTCCCACAGGGTTTTGCCAGCCAACTCGCCAAACAAACCATCGTCAAAAGTGGCTGGCAGTTCGGGACTTGAATAGCCTTGGTAAATGACGTTGACTTTGTCGATCACATAAAGCACCAACAAAAACACCAACAGCACGCCCCAGACCAAAAAGAGTTGAAAGAAGCTGTTCATGAAACGCTCCTAGAGGTTTTGAAAATATCCTCAGGTGCAATTTGCAATTGCACACGCAATTTTTTAACCACCGAAGACAAAATTTGGCTGATGCGAGATTCGCTGACCTCCAACACTTCGCCAATTTCTTTTAAGTTGAGTTCTTCCACGTAATACAGCTGCATGACCAATTGCTCGCGCTCGGGCAATTTCCCAATCGCGGCGGTGACTGCTTCCATGAATTGGGCTTCTTCCACGATCACATCAGGCTGCTGCGATGCGTCGTCGGCAATACCCATGACTTCTTCCGTGACAACTTCCAAGGAATAGGTTTCAAAACGCCGGGCTTTACCGCGTTCTTTTTGGAAATCATCCAAATCCTTGCCCATGTGCTCGGCCATTTCAGCTTGGGTTGGCGCGCGCCCCAAGCCAGCGGAGAGCGCATGCAAGGTCTCGTTGTGTTCTTTGTTAAATGCCACGGCTGAGCGGGGCAAAAACGACAGGCGTCGCACCTCGTCGAGCATGGCGCCACGCACGCGGCTGTGGGCGAAGTTTTCAAAATCCACGCCCTTGCTCGCGTCAAACACGCGAGAGGCTTCAAGCAAGCCCATCATGCCGACTTGAATCAATTCATCCAACTCCATAAAGGCCGGCACTCTGGCCTTTAAATGCAAGGCCACACGTTTGACCAAGCCAAGGTGGGCCAAGACCAACTCCTCGCCTTGCGGGCGAGACTGCTGGTACATCTTCATCGGGGAAATCGCTCTCATGTATTTTTCGCATTGCTTTGCAGCAAGAAGCGCTCCATGAAAAACTGCATGCCACCCGACGGATGGTCGATGGGACGCAATTGGGTAGACAACTCGGCCAGGCGGCGAAAGTCACGGGCTGCAGCAGTGCCGGGGGCCATCTCCATCACCGATTGGTATTTTTTCAGGGCTGCCAAAACCATTTCATCGTGTTCGATAGAGGTTAAGTAATGGATGGATTCACCCAGAAAACGCACACACACATCGTTCAAGCGCTGGTAAAGCTTCCAGCCTTGGGTTTGGGTGTCGACCAAATTAGGCACCAGGTAAATTTCATCCAACTTCATCTCTTGCGTGAGCACTTTGATGGTGCCGTAAGCATCAGCAATAGATGATGGATCGTCTTGCACCACGATGAAGCGGCGTTGGCATGCTGCCAAAAACGACAGGACAGAGGGTGAAAGACCGGCGGCCACATCAACGATGAGGTAATCGATGTTTTTACCCAAATTGCTGAACGCCTGCACGATGCTGGCAGCTTGCAAATGGCTCAAAGCCGCAAGCTCTTGCACACCTGAGGCGCCTGGAATGAGTTGAATCCCTTGACGGGTGGTGACGGTGATTTCTTCCAGCGTCTTTTCGCCCGCCAAAAAATGGCTGAGGTTGTATTCGGCACGCACACCCAAAGCGATTTGGGCGTTCGCCAAACCTAAGTCGGCGTCAAACAACATGACATCGTGACCGCGTTGCGCCAAGGACACGGCCAGGTTGATCGAAACGGTGGTTTTACCCACCCCGCCCTTGCCGCTGGCGATGCCGATGACTTCGGTGGTTTTGTTGTTACTCATGGGTAGCCCTTGTGTGTTGCGCGGCCAGACGTGAAATCCTTGCTGAGGCCATGGCCAAGGTGCTGCTCATGTCTTCAGCATTGGTGTCAGCATACCCAAGTGACAAATTGGCCAAAGCCACTGTCACCAACTCCTCAACTTGCATTTGCACAGACCATTCGCTGATGCGCTCGCCGCGACTGGCGCCGCTCACGCCGACATGGCCTTCGGTGAGCACTTGAATCAGTGCCCATGGCTGGCTGGCTTCATCCAATTTGGAAATCATCAGGCTTTGCCATTGAATTTGGGGTGTTGAAAGTATCCTGCGCAATGACGACTGGGAAGCGTCAGCGGGCAGAACCACGTGGAATTGTGCCTCTTTGCAGATGGCACTGATTTCGCCCACGCGCTCACTCATTTGAACACCGGGGGTGTCAATGATGATGAGCTTTCTTTGGCCATGCTCTTCGAGCAAAAGTTTCAAGGTCGTGGCGTTGGTGGCACGGAAACAGTCAACGCCAGACTGGGCGCTGAGTAACTGGGTTTGGTTCCAAGCACCGGCACGCTGATCGCTGTAGCTGATCACTGCCACTTGTTCGCTGCCTAAGTTCACGCTGGCATGCTGGGCCAAACGCGCCACCATCAACGATTTGCCCGCACCTGATGGGCCGGCCAGCACATGCACACCCAAGTCAGGTGCGCTCACGCTGCTTTGCTGCATAGAGTGGCAGAGTTGGCGGCGGATTTCATCCAGCGCTGGCTCGACGTCTTCAAAACTTTGGATGCTGTCAATTAACAAAGCACGCAAAGCCGCAGGAATAGCCGCTTCTTGCAAGGCATTTCGCAGCGGCATGAGGTTGCGCGCCAAGCCCGTGCCTTGCCAAGCCATTTGCTGGCTGAGCTTGAATTCTTTGCGCAAGGTGGCCAACTCTTCGCGCACCATTTGCACGATTTCACGACCGCGCAACGTGTCGCGCTCTTCGGCCATTTGCTGGGCGGGCAAGACTTCTGGCTGGACCAAGGGGGCTTGTTCTTCTTTCACCAAGGCAGTCTGCTCTTGCACCGATTTTTTCAATGAAGCTGCGGGCACAAAGCCCGTAGCGGGGGTTTTTGCGGGTTTGCCCAAGCGTTTGTGCATGGCCATGGTGTCGTTGAGCACTTTGCCAAAGGGCGCAGGCTCTGGTGCCTCGACCGGGGCTTCTTGACTGGTGGTCTTGGAAGACAAACTGTAGGTTTTCTCGGTCGGCACAAAGGCTTCGGCAACCGCTGCTTCAGCGGCCAAAGGTTCCACATCGACCGCCACGATCAACTCGGTTTTGCCCTTTACCTTGCTGGTAGAGATGACAAGCACGTCGGGGCCATACAAGGCAACTGCCTTTTCGTTGGCTGCCTGGGTGTCACGGGCAATGATTCGTTTGAGTTCCATGGTGTTTCTCGTTGGTCAATTAAAAGTGTGGGGATCAGCCGCGGTTGGTTGCGTTCACAGTGTGAATCACTTTGACCGCTTGATCATCTGGAATTTCGCTGTAGGACAAGACCGTCAAATCGCTGACGCGAAAACGCACGGCTTTGGACAACCAGCTGCGAATCAGCGGCGAGACCACCAGGACAGCCGCGTGGCCTTCGTCCTCCATGGCACGCGCACCCATGCGCAAAGCATTGAAAAGGTTTTCGGCCAAGCTAGGCTCAAGAACCACCGGTTGGCCTGGCTGGCTTTGCTGCAACACGTTGTGCAGCAGCTGCTCCAAACCAGGCTCCAAGGTCATCACGGATAAATTGCTGGACTCGTCCACCAAGCTTTGCATGATCATGCGGCCAAGCTTGGGTCGCACATAAGCAGCAAGTTGTTCGGGGTCGGTGCTGCGTGCACTGGCTTCGGTTAAGGATTCAGCAATCGAGCGCATGTCGCGGATGGACACGCCTTCGTTCAACAAGTGTTGCAACACGCGGGTGACCACGCCCAAAGACAGTTTGCCTGGCACCAGTTCTTCCACCAGCTTGGGCGACTTGGCCGACAACTTATCGAGCAGTTGCTGCACTTCATCATGGCTGAGCAAATCGGCCGAGTTTTCACGCAAGACTTTATTCAAATGGGTGGCAATGGCGGTGCTGGCGTCGACCACGGTGTAACCCAAGGTACGGGCCAAATCGCGTTGCGAAGACTCAATCCAAACGGCTTCCAAACCAAAAGCGGGTTCACGCGTTGGCGTGCCTTGCAGTTCACCATACACCTGACCTGGGTTGATGGCCAACTCGCGGCCCACCTTGATTTCGCCTTTGCCGCGCACCACGCCCTTTAACACAATGTTGTAAGAGTCGGGGTCGATGTTCAAGTCGTCACGGATACGCACAGGCTGCACCAAGAAGCCCAATTCGGCTGACAGTTTTTTACGTACACCTTTGACGCGGCTCATCAGTTCGCCGCCGGTTTCGATGTTTACCAAGGGAATCAAGCCGTAGCCAATTTCCAAACCAATCAAGTCCACTTGATCGACATCGTCCCAGTCCAAATCTTTGGTCGACTCGGTGGTGGCAGCAGCTTGCGCCTCAGCCACTTGCACCGCTTCTTCATCGACTTCACCTCGAATAACCAGCAAACCCAAGCCTGCAGTGGCTGCGGCCAAGGTGATGAACATCAGATGCGGCATGCCAGGGACCAAGCCCAAAGCAGTCAAGATGATGGCAGAAATAAACAAAGCCGCTGGGTTGGCCAATTGGGTATGCGCTTGCTCGGAAATCGATTCCGCTGTCGTGACGCGTGTGACGATGATGGCAGTGGCCAGCGACAAGAGCAGCGAAGGAATTTGCGCTACCAAGCCGTCACCGATGGAGAGCAAGGTATAAATCTTGCCGGCTTCTGAGACCGACAAATTGTGTTGAATCACGCCAATGGCCAAGCCGCCAATCAAGTTGATCAGCAAAATCAATATGCCCGCGATGGCGTCGCCGCTAACGAATTTGGACGCACCGTCCATGGCACCGAAGAAATCTGATTCTTGGGACAACTCGGCGCGGCGTTTTTGCGCAGTCGGTTGGTCGATCACGCCAGCATTCAAGTCAGCATCGATAGACATTTGTTTGCCAGGCATGGCGTCCAAGGTGAAACGTGCGTTCACTTCAGACACGCGGCCCGCACCTTTGGTCACCACGATGAAGTTAATGATCATCAAAATAGCAAAGATGATGAAACCCACTACATAGTTACCTGCAATCACAAACTCACCAAAGGCCGCCACCACTTTGCCAGCGGCGTCGTGGCCTGTGTGGCCGTCGACCAAAATCACCCGGGTGGAAGCCACGTTAAGCGCCAAGCGCAACATGGTGGCAAACAACAAGATGGTTGGGAAAGATGAAAACTCCAGCGGCTTGCGGGTGCTGATGGCGATCATGATGATCACCAAGCTAATGACAATGTTGAAAGTAAACAAAAAGTCCAATAAGAGCGGCGGCAATGGCAAGACCAACATGGCCATGATCAACAACACCAAGACGGGAATTCCCAATCCGGTGTAGTCAAACTTGGTCAAGTTCTGTCGAATCGTTGACAGGGTTAAGGTGCTCATGGTCTCTTTGTCACAGTTTTTGAATCGTTAAGGGTTCATTTCCAAGCGTTTCTCAACGCCCTCAAGGTGATGAAGCAATCCATGTGCCAGCTCCTCGCTGCCTTTTGAACCAGCCATCCATCAGTCCAAGCCAACGGCAAATCTTGGCCTGTCACGTTTCTTGCTTAAACATCCATGTCTTTTATGGGAAGCGTTAAACGGATATGAACTTATCTGCATTGAATTCAGGCCTGTCACCGGCCATCAACCCAGTCTCCACCGAGCTAAATGACCTGGGTGGGGCGCTGTCACGTCCATCCTCCGGTACGCAATCGGGGGAGGACTTTGCCGCCTTTTTGCGCCACCAAATTGCCTCGCTGCAGTCGCCTCAACGGCAAGAGATTGCCGCCCAGAGCACGCCCGTGTTACCCACGGCACCTAAGCAAGCTGCGCCAACGCCAGGAATGTTTGAGCAGCAAGCTTTGCGCCAATCTTTCCATCCAGGCCAGTATTTGCATGGCAAAGCGCCCATCTCTAAGGGTATGGGCACGCTCAGCCCTGGCGGACATTACGCCAAGCAGTTGCCCTCTGCCAAGCCAACGCCTGACAAAGTCAATACAGACCATCAAGAGCCAAAGAAATTAAACCACTCAGCACAAGTGGCTGAGACAAACCAAGCCTCGGCGCAAGAAGCGACGCCGGCCCATGAAGACGAGCAAGCCAACAACGCCCTAGCCAAACCAGCGGCATTGGGCAACAAAACTCGTCTCATGAACGCCAAAGACATGGTGGGCCAAGATGGGCAGGCTTTGCAATCGATAAAGCTCAGCCCTGAGGTTGAGATCATTACCGTTGCTCAACCTGCCACCAGCGAAAAGAGTCTGACCGATTTCGCCTTGGCCATGGGACTCGACCCTTCGCAAATCCAAGCCCTGTTGGGAGAAGCCGCCACCGCAAACGCCAACGCGAGCCCAGCAGCCACCACCCAGCAGATGTTGGCCATGAACCAGCTGCCCAGCAGCGCCGTTTTTTCTTTGCCTACATCTGGCTTCACAGCCTTGAACCCTTTGAGCAACAGCACGCAAGTCGCTGAGGGCGCTGCACTGCCTGTGAACACCGTACTCGCGCAAGCCTTGCCCGTGGCACCCGACTTAAACGCCATGGCTGCCAGCGTGAACCCTTTGAGCAACAGCACGCAAGTCGCTGAAGGCGCTGCACTGCCTGTGAACACCGTACTCGCGCAAGCCTTGCCCGTGGCACCCGACTTAAACGCCATGGCTGCCAGCGTGAACCCATTGAGCAACATCACGCAAGTCGCTGAAGGCGCTGCACTGCCTGTGAACACGGTTCTCGCGCAAGCCTTGCCTTTGGCATCCGACTTAAACGCCATGGCTGCCAGCGTGAACCCCCTTTTGGCATCCCAAGAGCTGCCCGCCCTAACACCCATAGGTATGCAAGTGCAGTGGAGTTCTGCCTCGGCAGATTTGGCCGCAAACAAAAACCTTGTCAACTTACAAAACCTGAGTGCGGTCGCCGCCACCCAAGCCACACCAACGACTGAAAACATCAGCACCTTGGCAGTCTTGTCCATGATGGACGCCGATTTGCGACCCGAAGATATTGATCGATTGAATGAGGAGTTCGACAAACTCAGCGCCATCGATGACGCCAGCGCGATCCCACACGAGGGCATGGCCAGCAGCGGTGTGACCAGCAACGCAAGCAACGGTTTGGCTAACGCCAGCCAAGCCCAAGCTTTGAAAAACCATCCCGACATGGCGCAGACCTTTGAGAAGCTCAGCCAAAAATTGGCCACCGAATTGGCCAGTCGCATGAACGACCAACTCAACGCCGGCGAATGGAAAATGAAATTTGCCCTCAAACCCGCCAGTTTGGGTTTGGTGGATGTTCAACTAGAAATGCGCGATGGTCAGTTACACGCCCAATTTGATGCTGACAACGGCTTGACACAGAACTTGATTCAAAATGGCAGCACGCGCTTGAAAGAGGCTTTGGCAGAACTTGGCATAAACAATGCATATGTTTCCGTAGGACAGGATAACCGTCAGTCATCACAAGGTGGCTCGGGACAATCCGGTCAACGCTCTGCCGCGTCAGACAATCGTGTCACACTCAGCGCAAATGGCGCGAGTGAACCAGTGAGCACAGCCGCACCATCACGTCACAGCAACAGTGCGTTGTTAGACACTTTTGTCTAACAACCCAACGAATGAAAGAGGAGTAAATCATGGCATCAGCAGCACCTGAAGCAACCCCTGCAGAGGGCTCAGAAGAACCGAAAAAGAAAAAACCCATACTGCTGATCGCAGGTATTGCGGTTGTCGCCATCGTTGTGGTGGTGGGCGTAGCCTTTGGCACTTTGTATTTTTCTGGCTTTTACGAAAAGAAAGCCGAACTCGCCGCAATGGACAAGCTCGAAGAGCTAGAAGCCGCTGCCACCAAAGCCAAGGACGAAGCGCCTTCAAAGTTAAAGAAAGAAGCGCCTGAAGCCACCCGCTTTGAAAAGAATTATTTCCAAGTTGAAAAAGAGCTGATGACCAACATCACAGGCTCGAAAAAAGTCATGGTTGTGCAACTCGCCGTCATGACCCACTACGACACCCGCGTGTTTGACAACATCAAAAAGCATGAATTTGCCTTGCGCTCCGCCATGCTCGACGTCATGCGCCAATCAACCGAGGCCGATATCAGCAAGCCCGACTACCGCAAAGAATTGGCCGTCAAACTCAAAGACATCATGAACGCTTTGCTTGAAGAGTACGAAGATTTTGGTGGCATCGAAGAAGTCATGTTCACCTCGTTTGTGATGCAGTAATTCCCCATGGCAACCAGACAAAACTTACTCAGTCCCGAAGAGCTCACGGCCTTGGCCGAGGGCTTGAAGGACGGATCCGTCGAATCGGACACCGGCTTTAACACCAAAGTCCGGGTGCGCAAACACGACTTGGCCAGCGAGAACAGCAGCCTGGGCGTGAATGTGTCGGCCATCGACATGATCAACGAGCGGTTCATCCGAATGTTCCGGCTGGGTTTGCTGGAGGTTTTGCGCACCACACCTCGCGTGAACCCAACCAGGGTGCAAATTTTGAAGTTTGGTGACTACATCAAAATGCTCAAAGCCCCTTTGTCTGTCAACACCATACGCATCAGCCCCTTGCGCGGCAACTCCGTCATCATCATTGACCCCAATGTGGTGTTCAGTTCGCTGGACAGTTTCTTTGGCGGTTTTGGCAAAGGCGTCTCGGACTTACCTCCCGGTCGCTTGTTCACCGCTACCGAAACCCGCATCATTCACATCATCTTGACGGTGTTTTTCCGTTCATTGAAAGAAGCTTGGTCGCCCATTTTAGGAATCGACTGCGAGCAAGTCAGCGCCGAGATCAACCCACAGTTTGCGCAAATTGCCGATGAAAACGACTTGGTGGTTTTAAGCCGTTTCGAAGCCGAGGCCACGGTGTCGGGCGGCAAGGGTTTCATGGATCTGGTCTACCCCTATGCCACCTTAAAGCCTTTGCGGGATTTGTTGCGCAACCGCGTAACCCCTAGCGATGGCAACGAAGACTCAGACAAAATTTGGCGCGAAGATTTGGCCGTTGCCGTGGGCGACTCCGAACTTGATGTGCGTGTGATGATGGGTGACATCAAAACCACGCTTTACCATTTAAGAAACATGAAGGAAGGCGATTTGCTTTTCTTCAAGAAACCCGACCAGGCGCAATTCCTGGCCAACGGCGTCCCCACCTTTGGGGTCAACATCGGCACGCGTGGCTCCAATGTGGCTGTGCGGGTTGAAAAGCAAATTGTCCCCGGACAGCTTTGAGACAGGAAAGCAACATGAACGACACTACCGACACCCATGACGAAACACCTCCCACTTCCGATGAGTTTCAAGTCAGTCAACCCGGCAATATCAATCCGGAAGTGCTGCAAAACATCTCGGTCACCCTCTCTATTGAGGTGGGACGCACCAACATCAAAATCAAAGACTTGATGCGCTTGACCCAAGGCAGCGTGGTTGAACTCGACCGCATCGCAGGCGAGCCATTAGATTTGTTGGTGAACGAAACCGTGGTCGCGCAAGGCGAGGTGGTGCTGGTCAATGACCGCTATGGCATTCGACTCACCCGTGTCGTGCCATCCACCGATCGCTTGCAATCAATTTAAAGTTCAACCGCCGGCTGTTATCTTGCGACCGTTCAATGACTGAACAGGACGTGCATTGATTTTGTAGGGGAACTTGGCAAGTTGCTGTTTGGATATGTCCATGGGCGACTTCAGAATGTAGAACTGCACGCCCTCGGTACAAGGGGGTGTGGTGAGTGAACCCTCGTAGTTGTAAAAGCCCATGTCTTTGGGCAACATGCTGGCCGGATTGAAAGTCACCTTGGCTGGCAAAAACTCTTCGCCTTCTTTGGGTGGCAAATTGGCCCACAAGGTTTTAATGGCCGCGCTGTCTTTGCCTTCATTCAGCAAAACGCCAATCACCGCCAGTTTGCCGTCTTTGCTCTTGTGCACAAAGTGGGCCACCATGCTGGCGTTTTTACCCTCGACTTGCTCTTCGGAAGGCCTATGGAAGTGAAACTGCAGCAAATCAAAACTCTCTTTACCAATCGTCAAGCTGCTGCCAGGTTCGATATTGACTTGAATGGTGTGGCCGTTATTGAACATTTTGAGCGGGCCTTCTTTGTAGTCCACGCTTAAAGTTTCTTTGGATTTTTCAAACGGTCCTACGATATTCAAAGGCGACTGTTTTTTGCCTTTGCCGCACACAGGGAATGCGTCGCCCCAATGCTCTGGGCCGTTGTCGCCTTCATAACCCCAGTGCACGACTTGCGCTTTGTCATCTTTTTTGGCGTGATCATCTTTGGCGTCTGCGTCTTTGTCAGCAGATTTTTTACACTCTGACAATACTTTCACCTTTTGACCCGCAGCGGCCAAAGCGTTTTGCGCTGCGCACACGGTTTGCAAGCGGTTGCTCCATTCGGCCATTTCCAAAGCTTTTTGGTAAGCCGCAATGGTGTCAGGGTCTTGCGCACCTTTGGTGAGCAGTTTCAAGGAGGCCAAACCCACTTGTCTTTCTGCGCTCAAAGCTTTTTGCGCTTTGTAAAGTGTCTCGACGTCTTGCAACACAATGCCATTGGCGAAACCAGCTTTTAAAGCTTCCATTTCCTGAATGGATACGTTCTCGGGTTCTGGCTTGGCGTCTTTGGCGGCAGTGGCGTCTTCGCTGGCCTTCTCCATGGACTCCTTCATTTCGTCAAGTTGTTGACTCAACTCAGAGACTTGCTCGTTCAAATGTTTTTTGCTGGAAAAATTCCAGTAAGCCAGTGTTGCTGTGGCAACCAGACAAATTCCCAGCAAGATTTCCAGGATCAGGCGCAAATATTTTTTCATGGCTACTCAAAAAAGGTAATAGAAAAAGAAATTCTGTTCAGGGGCGATTCTCGCCCAAGATGCTGCCTTAGATATCGGTATCAAAGGCGCAAGACTTTAATTTTTAAGC